>ERZ1034952.3309-NODE-3309-length-10951-cov-10.785059_pt1 | contig 10951 bp, 8 predicted proteins | sample MGYA00520625_ERZ1034952 | MGnify/ENA primary metagenome ERZ1034952 (study PRJEB33766, sample SAMN09781773) | gut metagenome | biome: gut microbiome | host: Homo sapiens | place: Madagascar | study: EMG produced TPA metagenomics assembly of the PRJNA485056 data... | reverse complement strand
CGGAAGCCTGCCCGGGACCGCAGGATTCCAGCTACCTGTTTGACAGATTTATGGAAATGATGGGAGGAACAGATCATGCCGAGAAATAAAGATATACATAAAGTTCTTGTAATTGGATCCGGTCCGATTATCATCGGTCAGGCAGCAGAGTTTGACTACGCAGGTACACAGGCATGCCGTTCTCTGAAAGAAGAAGGCATGGAGGTAGTTCTTCTGAACTCTAATCCTGCTACGATCATGACAGACAAGGACATTGCAGATAAAGTTTATATTGAGCCACTTACCGTAGAAGTTGTTGAGCAGCTGATCCTGAAAGAAAAACCGGACAGCGTACTTCCGACACTTGGTGGACAGGCCGGACTGAATCTTGCAATGGAACTGGAAGAAAAAGGTTTCCTTAAGGAACATAATGTAAGACTGATCGGTACTACAGCTGAGACGATCAAAAAAGCTGAGGATCGTCAGGAATTTAAAGATACCATGGAAAAGATCGGTGAGCCGGTTGCAGCTTCCAAAGTCGTAACGACTGTAGAAGATGGTGTGATATTCACCAAAACAATTGGATATCCGGTTGTTCTTCGTCCTGCCTATACACTTGGCGGAAGTGGCGGTGGTATCGCCAATAATGAATATGAACTGAGAGAAATCCTGGAAAATGGTCTCAGACTTTCTCGTGTAGGGGAAGTACTTGTTGAGCGTTGCATCGCAGGATGGAAAGAAATCGAATACGAAGTAATGCGTGACAGTGCAGGAAACTGTATTACTGTCTGCAACATGGAAAATATCGACCCGGTCGGTGTACATACAGGTGACTCTATTGTAGTTGCTCCGTCTCAGACACTGGGAGACAAAGAATACCAGATGCTTCGTACATCTGCACTGAATATTATTACAGAACTTGGTATTACAGGAGGATGTAACGTACAGTATGCACTTCATCCGGAAAGTTTTGAATACTGTGTAATCGAAGTTAACCCTCGTGTAAGTCGTTCTTCTGCACTGGCAAGTAAGGCTACCGGTTATCCGATCGCGAAGGTTGCAGCAAAGATTGCACTCGGATATACGCTGGACGAGATTCCAAATGCCATTACAGGTAAAACTTATGCTAGTTTCGAGCCAATGCTGGACTACTGTGTAGTTAAGATCCCAAGACTTCCATTTGATAAATTTATTACAGCGAAGAGAACACTGACTACTCAGATGAAGGCAACCGGTGAGGTTATGAGTATCTGTCATAATTTCGAGGGAGCTCTTATGAAAGCTATCCGTTCTCTGGAACAGCACGTGGACAGCCTGATGTCTTACGATTTTACAGATCTGGATGAAGATGAACTGATCGAAGAACTGTCAGTTGTTGATGATCGTCGTATCTGGAAGATTGCAGAAGCAATCAGAAGAGATATTTCCAGAGAATATATCCACAGAATCACTAAGATTGACAGATGGTTTATTGATAAGATCGCAATCCTGGTAGAGATGGAACAGGCTCTGAAAACACAGCCTCTTACAGAAGAACTTCTTCTGGAAGCAAAACGTATGGAATTCCCGGATTATGTGATCGCAGATCTTTGCGGAAGAACAGAAGCAGACATCAAAGCGCTTCGTCAGGGATACAAGATCACAGCTGCTTATAAGATGGTAGATACCTGTGCTGCTGAGTTTGCAGCAGCAACACCGTATTATTATTCTGTATATGGTGGACCGGATACAGAAAATGAAGCGGCAGCAACACCGGATAAGAAAAAAGTACTTGTTCTCGGTTCCGGACCTATCCGTATCGGACAGGGTATTGAGTTCGACTTCTGCTCTGTACATTGTACATGGGCATTTGAAAAAGAAGGATACGAGACGATCATTGTAAACAACAACCCGGAAACAGTCAGCACAGACTTTGATATTGCTGATAAGCTGTACTTTGAGCCACTGACACCGGAAGATGTGGAGAATATCGTAAACATTGAGAAGCCAGATGGTGCAGTTGTACAGTTCGGTGGTCAGACCGCGATCAAACTGACAGAATCACTCATGAAGATGGGTGTTAAGATCCTTGGAACATCTGCAGAAGATGTTGATGCAGCTGAGGACAGAGAACTTTTTGATGCGATCCTTGAAAAATGCGAGATCCCGAGACCGAAGGGACAGACTGTATTTACAGCGGAGGAAGCTAAAAAAGCTGCCAATGAGCTGGGATATCCGGTACTTGTTCGTCCTTCCTATGTTCTTGGCGGACAGGGTATGCGTATTGCAGTAAGTGATGAGGACGTAGAAGAATATATCGGAATTATCAATCAGATTGCACAGGAACATCCGATCCTGGTTGACAAATATCTGATGGGTAAAGAAATCGAAGTCGATGCAGTATGTGATGGTGAGGATATCCTGATTCCAGGTATCATGGAGCATATTGAACGTGCAGGTATCCACTCTGGAGACAGTATTTCTGTATATCCGGCACAGACAATCAGCCAGACTGCAAAAGATACAATCGCAGAGTATACACGTCGTCTGGCAAAAGCACTGCATGTAGTCGGAATGATCAACATTCAGTTTATTGTATGCGGTGAAGACGTTTATGTTATCGAGGTAAATCCACGTTCCAGCCGTACAGTACCATATATCAGTAAAGTAACCGGAATTCCGATCGTGCCACTGGCTACTAAGGTTATTCTCGGATACAAGCTTAAAGATATGGGATATACACCGGGGCTTCAGCCGGAGGCAAAACATATCGCGATCAAGATGCCGGTATTTTCTTTTGAGAAGATTCGTGGTGCAGATATCAGCCTTGGACCAGAAATGAAATCTACAGGTGAGTGTCTTGGTATTGCAGAGAACTTTAATGAAGCATTATATAAGGCATTTATCGGAGCTGGAATCAAACTTCCAAAACACAAGAATATGATCATCACAGTCAAAGAGGAAGATCATGAAGAAGTAGTTCCGATCGCAAGACGTTTTGAAGCTCTTGGATATCGCATCTATGCAACAAGAGGAACTGCTAAAGTCCTCAAAGAAAACGGAATCAAGGCAATCCGTACCAATAAACTGGAACAGCCTGCACCGAACCTTATGGACCTGATCCTTGGACATAAGATTGATGTGGTTATCGACACACCACCGCAGGGTGTTGAGCATCAGAAGGATGGTTTTGTGATCCGTCGAAATGCCATTGAGACAGGTGTGAATGTTCTTACCAGTCTGGATACAGCGGAAGCACTTGTAACCAGTCTTGAAAATACAGACCTTCACAATCTGACACTGATCGATATTGCAACGATTGCAGACAGATAAGAGTAATAAAATAATATGTAATTGTTGATAACTATTCAGAAGCTAGTATCCCGCGAGGCGTTTTGGCATGTTTTTTGCCAAAATCCCGAGACATACAAGGCAAAATGCCATCACCGAAGGTGATTTGGAATGCATTTTGACTCGTAACTGTGAGGGTACTGAGCAGTTACAATTGTTGATAACGTACTGACCGGAGAGACAGAAGATGTTTCTCCGGTCTTTTGATGTCAGTCTTTTTGGAATTTTGGTTTACGAAGCACCGAAATTGTAATATACTATAAAAATGATATCAGGACTGGAATGGTGCAGGATATGAATACATCCATATCCAGTCAATTTCAAATTTGAAAACAGAGAGGAAAAAAGATGAGTGTTTTGGAATTTATAAAAGTTATAATCCTCGGTATTGTAGAGGGGATTACAGAATGGCTTCCGATCAGCAGTACCGGTCATATGATCCTGGTAGATGAATTTATCAAGATGGATATGACAAGAGAATTCAAAGATTTTTTTCTGGTAGTTATCCAGCTGGGAGCAATTCTTGCGGTTGTAGTGTTGTACTGGGGAAAATTATGGCCATTTTACATAAGACAGATTCCGAAGAAAAAAAGAGAACAGCTTGCATCTAAGAATCCGGTTTCCCGTGTGATCCTGACTTTTGTTGAAAAGTTCTGTGACAAAGAGAAATGGATTCTCTGGTTTAAAATTCTTGTGGCCTGCATTCCGACAATTGTGATCGCACTTCCGTTTAATGATTTTATTGAAGAGAAGTTTACAAATTATGTCGTTGTAGCAATTGCCCTGATCGTCTATGGTGTGATCTTTATACTGGTTGAGAATTATAATAAAAAAAGAAAGCCAGCCTGCACATCATTAGAAGAACTGAGTTTTGGAACTGCGTTTAAAATTGGTATTTTTCAGGTATTATCAGTAATTCCGGGAACATCACGTTCTGGTTCTACAATTATTGGAGGAATCCTTGTCGGAACTTCAAGAACGGTAGCAGCAGAATTTACATTTTTCCTGGCTATTCCTGTTATGTTTGGTGCAAGTCTTCTGAAACTGATAAAATTTGGTTTTAGTTTTACACCGGCTGAGATTCTGACGTTGGTAACAGGATTGGTTGTTGCGTTTTTTGTATCCATTATTGCAATCAAATTTCTGATGGGATACATTAAGAAACATGATTTCAAAGCGTTTGGATGGTACAGAATCGTGCTGGGTATCCTTGTTCTTGGATATTTTGCAGGAAAAACTTTTCTTGGATGAGCAGATTTGACTTTTTAGCGCACTCATGGGATAATAGACAGGATTATGAAAAAGAAAATTGAGTTATGACGACTTCTTTAGTCAGAAAGGATGGTTGACAATGAAAGTAAAACATATGATGCTTATACTTGGCACAGTAATGGCAGTTACCCTGGCAGGCTGTGGATCTTCTGATTCAGTAGCAGAGGTAACACCTACACCGGCTGCAACACCGACACCTACCGAAGTACCTGTGACAGTGACACCGGTACCGACATCCACACCGGCACCAAAAGTAATTGGAGTTAAGACGTCCCAGGCAAAATATATTTATCTTACCAACAAACTGCAGGATAACATCAGAGAACTCTATCTGATGCAATCTGGTGGTGAAGAATGGGGAAAGAATCTGATTCCTTCAGAATCCATGGTGAAAGCTGCCGAACAGGTACAGATGTTTTATACTGCAGACAGTACTAATACAGAAAATGTGAGTGATTCTTCTGAGAGTACTGAAGAATCAGCAGATACAACAACTGCAGTGCTGTATGATATGAAGATTGTCACTGCAAAGGGTGATGCATATCAGATTTACAGTATTGACCTTGGAGATATGGAAAAGGCTGATCTGTCCTATGATGAGGAAATTTCATCAGCATATCTCAGCTATACAAGTCTCTCTGATAAATCAGAGAAAAATACAAAAGAAAATTCTCAGCAGACAACGTCAGCAGACGACAGCGATGCAGTATCTTACAGTTCAGATGACAGTAGCAGTTCAGATGACAGCAGTTATGACGACAGCAGCTATGATGACGGCAGCTATGATGACAGCAGCTATGATGACGGAAGTTACGATGACGGAAGCTATGATGACGGAAGCTATGATGACGGAAGCTACGATGACGGAAGTTATGATGACGGAGATTATGATGACAATGATTATGCAGATGAAGGGAATGACTCAGATTCCTATGATGACAGCAGTGATGACTGGGATTACTGATCATTGTAAATAATTATTGAAAAAGACCGGAACGGGTGCCTGAGCCTGATATCCGGTCTTTTTGATGTTATAACAGATTTGTTTGTAAAAAAAATTTGAAGATATATAAAAAATATCTATTGTAAAATAAGACAGACAAATTGACTTGAAATTTATGTACAGTTAGAATATTGCTATGTCTATGGGAAAATACCTGAGAAAAGAAAGGAGATTATATTTATGAAGAAAAAATTATTTACAGTTATGCTTGCCGGAATTATGGCAGCTGGAATGACAGCAGGAAGTGTACAGGCAGCAACAACCGAGGATGCAAGCGGCGATCTGTATGTATTTATTGCAGCAAGCCTTGCCAATGCAATGGATGTGATTCAGAAGGATTTTAATGAAGAATATCCGGATGTCAATATTCTGTTTAATGCAGACAGCTCAGGTACACTGCAGACTCAGATCGAAGAAGGTTCCAGATGCGATATTTTCTTTTCAGCAGCGACAAAACAGATGGATGCGCTGGTTGACGAGAAACTTGCAAATAAAGATTCTGTAGTAGATCTTCTGGAAAATAAGGTTGTTCTGATCAAACCAAAGGGTGGGGAAACAAAAGTCACCGGATTTGAAAATATTACAGATGCAGAAAATATGGCTCTTGCAGGTGAAGACGTTCCTGTTGGACAGTATTCCCGTGAAATTTTCAAAAATCTTGGAATTGAAGATGATGTCAACAAAATGGAAATCAATGAAGGAAAAAATGTAACAGAGGTGCTTGCAGCAGTAAGTGAAGGAAGTAATGAAGTTGGCATTGTCTATGCGACAGATGCGGCATCCGTTGCAGATAAAGTAGATATTATTGCGGAAGCTCCGGAAGGTTCCCTGAAAACACCGGTTCTTTATCCGGTTGGACTGACTGTGGATGCAGAAGCATCTGATGAAGAAGCAGCTGCAGCAGATGCGTTTCTTGCTTATCTTCAGACAGATGATGCAATGAAAGTATTCGAAGAATACGGTTTTGCAGCATATAAAGCAGATGACAAAAAAGAAGAAGCAACAGAGGATAATGAAGCTGAAAATGCAGACAATGCAGAGAGTGCGGAAGAAAAATAATGGAATTTTTACAGGAGATTAACTGGAGTCCTCTGTGGATTTCTTTGAAAACAGGCGCGGTGGCAACAACGATAGCTTTTTTTCTGGGAATTTTCTGTGCGCGTAAGATTATGAAGATGAAACCATTATCCAGAGCTGTCTGGGATGGGATTCTGACCATGCCATTAGTGTTGCCGCCGACAGTGGCAGGTTTTTTTCTTCTGTTACTGTTCAGTCTGAGAAGACCGTTCGGAAAGTTTCTTATGGAAAGCTTTGATTTTAAGGTGGTGCAGACCTGGAAGGGATGCGTGATCGCAGCTACAGTAATTGCCTTTCCTTTGATGTATCGAAATGCCAGAGCTGCATTTGAGCAGGTAGATGTAAATCTGATTTATGCAGGCCAGACTCTTGGGATGAGTGATCACAAAATATTCTGGAAAGTCATTATCCCAGCTGCAGCGCCCGGAATTGCATCAGGAACAGTTCTCGCGTTTGCAAGAGCAATTGGAGAATATGGTGCGACTTCCATGCTTGCAGGAAATATTCTTGGAAAGACCCGTACAGTTTCGGTTGCTATTGCAGCTGAGACTGCAGCGGGAAATTATGATGTTGCCGGTTTCTGGGTTGTGGTGATCGTGGTAATCTCATTTGTGATCGTAGCATTGATCAATATCGTATCAGGAAGAGGCATGAAAAGCAGAAGGTGGATCTGATGGCAATACAGGTAAATATAGAAAAAAATTTTAAGGATTTTTCTTTGAAATCAAAGTTCGAAAGTAATACATCTGCAACAGGAATTCTTGGTGCATCAGGAAGCGGAAAAAGTATGACGCTTCGCTGTATTGCAGGAATTGAGACACCAGATAAGGGAAGAATAGTCATCAATGGCAGAACGGTATTTGACTCAGAAAAGAAAATTAATCTGAAGCCACAGGAACGCCGGATTGGTTATCTGTTTCAGAACTATGCGTTATTTCCAACGATGACAGTAAAAGAAAATATTCTGTGTGGGTATCGGGGAGAGAAGAATCTGCGGGAGGCAAAAGTAACAGATTTTATGAAACGCTATCAGTTAGATGGACTGGAAAAACGTTATCCCTCACAGCTTTCCGGTGGTCAGCAGCAGAGGGTTGCGCTGGCAAGAATGATGATCGGAGAGCCTGAAGCAATTCTTCTGGACGAACCATTTTCTGCACTGGATGGATATTTAAAGGATGTACTGCAGAAAGATATGCAGATATTTCTGGAACAGTATTCCGGAGATATGCTGATGGTTACACACAGTCGTGACGAAGCATTTCGCTTCTGTAAGGAACTGATGCTTCTGAAAGATGGAAAAACGTTGATATTCGGCGAAACAAGACAACTGTTTGAGCAGCCGCAGCTTTTGGAAGTAGCAAGACTGACCGGATGTAAAAACAGTTCAAGAATTGAAAAACTGGGAGAGCATCATGTGTTTGCCCTGGACTGGGGTCTTGCACTCCGAACCCGACAAAAAGTAGAAGCAGATATGACACATATTGCAATCCGCGGACACTGGATACGCACATCAGAAACAAATGGTGAAAACTGTGTGGCTTTTGAAGTGGCAGAATACGTAGAGACAACCTTTGAACATCAGTATCTGGTCAGAGCTCCGGGAATGGAAGAAGGGTCAGTTCTGTGGTGGATGCGTCCGAAGGCTGATTTTGAGGAAAAACATGATAAAGATCTTCCGGCATATTTGTATCTTCCGCCGGAACATCTGATGCTTTTGAAATAAAAAACAGGAATCTGTGCGAAATTTTGTTTTCGACGGATTCCTGTTTTTCTATGCAATGAATTCAGAGATGCTCTTTGGAATTCAGATAACCGGCAACCAGCATAGCAAGTTTGAAGGTCATGGCATCTTCAAAGGTACGCAGATCCAGACCAAATTTCTTCTGGATTTTTTCAAAACGGTAAACCAGTGTGTTTCGGTGTACATAAAGTTGTCTGGAGGTCTCAGAAAGATTCAGGTTGTTTTCAAAAAAGGTTCGGATAATGGCAAGTGTTTCTCCGTCGATAGAGTCCAGAGATTCATCACCAAAAATCTCCTGAATAAACATTTCGCAAATGGAGACAGGAAGCTGATAAATGAGCCGTCCGATTCCAAGAGTGCGATATCCGAAAACATTTCGTTCAGCATAAAAGATTTTTCCGATTTCAAGAGCCGTGCGGGCCTCTTTATAAGCATTGGAAAGATCTGTAAGATTGTCTGTAGTGTTGCTGTAAGCAACCCATGCCTGTGTCATGGCTTCTGTTCCGAGCATATCTACCAGCATATGGGCGATGGATTCCAGATCGTCATATGTTTCGGTAGAAGTCAGTTCGCGTATGATGATAATGCCGCGGTCATCAATAGAAGTGATGAAATCATGTGTACGGGCTGAAAAAATATTCTTTATGGTTGCGAGAGAATGTTCATCTCTTGTCTGGCGGGTTTCTACCAGGAAGACTGCACGTCGTGCGCTAGAAGAAATATGCAGTTTTCGTGCACGGTTAAAAGCTTCTACAGGGGTGTAATTTCCAAGAAGAAGTTTTTGCATAAAGACATTTTTGTCATTTTTTTCAGCATGGCTTTCCAGAATGCTCTGTATCTGACATACGGCAAGCTCACCAATGGTAGGAACAGAAGGTCCGTTTCCCCATACGATCAGGAGATAAGGGGATGTGGAACTTTCTGCTATTTTGTACAGACAGCAGGTGGCATTGGCCAGGCAAAGAGCAGAACTATTGCGGAAATCCTCCAGCTTGTTTTCGGATGGAAGCTGTCTGTCACAGGTGGTGACAAAGATGGAATTATCCTCCTGAAGCAGGCAGAAATCCAACTGACTGATTCGTTTCCAGTCATCCATATATTTTTGTAGTGTTCTTTGTACTGACATAGAATTACATCCTTTCTGAAAAAAAGACCCGGGGTTAAAATGTCCCCGGGTCTGATTATTTGATTTGATTTTAGTTTGTGATAACAAGCTCTGTTTCTTTGTCGAAGAAATGAGTTTTTTCCATGTCGAAATCGAATTTAACAGGATCACCAGTTTTTGCTTTTGTGCCTGGATCAACACGAGCTGTGATCTGAGTTCCGTTTACATCAAAGTACAGGAATACTTCTGCACCAAGAAGCTCATATACTTTAACTGTTGAAGACATAGAACCATTCGGTGTATCTGCAACGTCTTCAGGACGAATACCCATAACAACTGTTTTTCCTACATAGCCGCCATCTTTCAGTGCTTTTGCTTTTGCAGCCGGAATAACAAGCTCGTCGTTTCCGATTACTGCAACAAGATCGGAACCTTTTTCTTTGATCTGAGCATCCAGGAAGTTCATCTGCGGGGATCCCATGAATCCTGCAACGAAGAGGTTACCTGGTTTCTGATACAGGTTCTGAGGTGTGTCAACCTGCTGAACAACACCATCTTTCATAACAACGATTCTGGTACCAAGAGTCATAGCCTCTGTCTGGTCATGTGTTACATAGATGATTGTAGCACCCAGTCTCTGATGGATCTTGGAAATCTCGATACGCATCTGTACACGAAGTTTAGCATCCAGGTTGGAAAGAGGCTCATCCATAAGGAATACCTTAGGATTACGAACGATAGCACGTCCCATGGCAACACGCTGTCTCTGACCACCGGAAAGAGCCTTCGGTTTACGATCAAGAAGTTTGTCAAGGTCAAGGATTCTTGCAGCCTCACGAACTGCTTTGTCGATCTCATCCTTCGGAACTTTACGAAGTTTCAGACCAAATGCCATGTTATCATATACTGTCATATGAGGATACAGAGCATAGTTCTGGAATACCATTGCGATATCACGGTCTTTTGGCTCTACATCGTTCATAACTTTGTCACCGATCTTTAAGGTACCGCTGGTGATCTCTTCCAGTCCGGCTACCATACGAAGTGTTGTGGATTTACCACATCCGGAAGGTCCTACGAAGATGATAAACTCTTTATCTTCGATTTCAAGATTAAAGTCTTTAACGGCTTCAAAACCGTTAGGATATGTTTTATTAATGTGCTGTAAAGATAAACTTGCCATTATGATTTTCCTCCAAAATATTATGTGTGTGTTTACTCGTGTTTTGAACTGTTCTCAGTATACTGAATTTGCAGTCAGGAATAAAGAGAAGAACCACACAAATATTCCGGCGGTTTCTTGACAGATTGACGAAAAGCCCGGGAAGCTTGGTCAAACTGTCAAATACGGCGCTCGTTTATGAACATACCCTGCAGAGGTTCTGCGTGAAACTGATACTGGAACCATTTACATTTACACAGGAACAGGTAATAAATATTGAGT
>ERZ1034952.3307-NODE-3307-length-10955-cov-3.753303_pt1 | contig 10955 bp, 7 predicted proteins | sample MGYA00520625_ERZ1034952 | MGnify/ENA primary metagenome ERZ1034952 (study PRJEB33766, sample SAMN09781773) | gut metagenome | biome: gut microbiome | host: Homo sapiens | place: Madagascar | study: EMG produced TPA metagenomics assembly of the PRJNA485056 data... | reverse complement strand
CGACAAATGCCTCGTACTCAAATTTACCTTACAATCTGAATAAAACTCGAAGAAATTATCCTCGAATTTAATATTTACTTTCACATTGGCAGGTACACAAGTAAACTTCACCTCCCGGTTATCCCCTTTCACTAAATTAAAGGTTTGTGATCCCTCTACATAAAGTTTATCATATCCGGCAGCCACATTCTCACCGTAATACGCCCGGATAGAATAATTTCCCGGTTCCAATTTTTTAGCCAACTCCATATCTCCATATTTCACCGTCTCAAAAATAGTACCGTCTTTAGAAAGCTCCACCGTATAATTATCTACATTCTGATAGGCTAAAACATCAATTGCCTTCGTCTTTACAAAAGAAGGATCAGCCAAAAGACAGAGACTCACTTCTGCCGTCCCCTCTCCGGAAAAATCACTTTCCGAATGGCAAGCAGCCAATAGGATAATCCCTAACATACAAACAAATAGTTTTCTCATAAATTCAATATTAGTCTATATTTTATACCAGATATTCTTCAATATCAAGAACATTATTTAATTTTAAACGTATTCCAAAGTATAATAGTTTTAGATGTTGGGATAGAATTATCTCCTATATATACATACAAAAAAATAACAAAAATTATGCCGAAGTCTGATCAAAGTTTAAAATATACAAAAAAAATCGCATTATTATATAAATAAAAAAACAGTCTGAAAGATTTTCAGACTGTAAAGTTTTCAGATATCCGGATCAATAATGGGCCAAACAATACCAATAAAGTCCGGCAACCGCATCTTCCAATAAATCGAGCACCAGCTCGAATCCTTGGGGACCTTCATAATAAGGGTCGGGAATTTCGGAATATGAAGTGGATTTCCGGCAAAAATCAGTCATTTTAAAGATTTTCGCTCTTTCTTCCTCATTTATTGCTGCACGTTTTAAAGCCTCGATATTCTGGTCATCCATACCGATGATCATATCGAACTCTGCAAAATCGGCAGTCGGATAAAAAGTACGGGCACGACTATCCAGGACATATCCCCGGCGGCTTGCGTGCCGGCGCATCCGCTCATCAGGAAGAGCTCCGGCATGTCCGCTATAAAGTCCGGCCGAATCGATCAAGAACTCTTTTTCTTTGCCCTCTTTCTTTATCCATGCCTTCATGATTGCTTCCGCACCCGGAGAACGGCAAATATTCCCCAGACATACAAACAATATCTTCTTCATTTAACTAAACAACGAATCGACAAATTCCTCCCGGTTGAATACCTGCAAATCTTCGATTTTCTCACCGATACCGATATATTTCACAGGGATCTTGAACTGGTCGGATATACCGATAACCACACCTCCTTTGGCGGTTCCATCGAGTTTTGTAATAGCCAAAGCGTTCACTTCCGTCGCCAGTGTAAACTGCTTGGCCTGTTCGTAAGCATTTTGTCCGGTGGAGCCATCCAATACCAACAACACTTCATTCGGAGCCTCCGGCAAGACCTTTTTCATTACGTTTTTGATCTTTGTCAGCTCATTCATCAAGTTTATTTTATTATGCAACCGTCCGGCGGTGTCGATAATCACGACATCAGCTCCGTCGGCCTTGGCTTTACTTAACGTATCGTAAGCAACAGAAGCGGGATCGGCACCCATTGCCTGTTTTACAATCGGCACTCCGACCCGGTCTGCCCAGATCACCAATTGATCGACAGCAGCAGCACGAAAAGTATCGGCAGCTCCCAATACCACTTTTTTACCGGCTTCTTTAAATTTATAGGCCAACTTTCCGATCGTAGTCGTTTTCCCCACTCCATTCACTCCCACCACCATGATCACATAGGGCACACCGTTTTCAGGTAATTCGAACGAAGCGGCATCGTTAACAGTATTCTCTTTCAACAAAGCGACGATCTCCTCTTTCAACACCCGGTTCAATTCATCGACACCCATATATTTGTCGCGTTGTACACGCTCCTCGATACGTTCGATAATCCTGACCGTAGTCTCGACACCTACATCCGAGGTGATCAAAACCTCTTCCAGATTATCCAACACCTCGTCATCTACTTTAGATTTGCCGACCACCACTCTGGCCAGCTTTTTAAAAACACTTTCTTTGGTCTTTTCTAACCCCTTATTCAGGTTCTCTTTTTTAGTCTTTCCGAATAATCCGAATAATGCCATTTCAATAAAATATGATAAAAATTTCAAAGCCCTAAAGTACAAATAATTTTAATATCAATATGATAACGTTTCATTAATTATTAAAACAAGCGTATAAATTAGTCCAAAAGCATACTGGCGATGAATCAGATCCAAGCTCCCTACAACCGAATAAACCAACACGATATATTCAACGAGAAAATGTCATCCCAACCCAAACAAGAAGAAAGAAAAAAACGAGATCCATTTTATTGAATCCCGTTTCCTATTTTTCCATCCGGTCGGATAAATTCAGACATTTTCCCTATCGGGCATTTTTATCTTGCTTTGTAAGCGATATCTTTGACGATACCGAATCCGGTATACGTCTCGCCGAACTGCGTTAAATCTCCGGCAAATTCAGGGACATCATAGAAGCGTAAAATTCCTTCGCTACCGGCTTCCGCATCGGAATTAACGGAGCCTACCGCCAAACGATACTGACAATCAATGGCAACATCGGGATAATGAATACTATGTCCTAAGCCTAATCGCGGCAGCTTATTGAATTTAAGCATAGATACGCTGTTTTCGCCAGGCAGAATAAGAACCCGCCGGGCCGAACGAGTGGACATATCGTATAAATACACTTCATTGCCGCTATTATATATCAGGAACGGCAGAGTGGGGTGGAATGCGAAACAGGTTGCGTTCGCCAATCCCGGCGCTTTGGCAGCATCTATATCCATGTAGGTGCTCTGCACAGGCGAATCCTGATATTGTCCTGCTGTGATGCCATATATACTATATTGTCCCGCAGCATCTTTCAGCAAAGCGAACACCAGATTGCCGCCTCCCTGTCTCGTACCTGCCATGTAAACCATGTCCTTTCCCGTGTTCCAGTCGAAAAGTTTGGAACCGGTCTCGGGCTCTTTGGGATCGAATAAATACTTTGTTCCGTTAGGAATCGCAGCATATTGCAAAAAGTATTTAAACCTCCGGTTCGTCTTATCGTACAGGATTCCGTTGTAACCGTTTGACCATCCGACACCGATAAAGGGAGCCATTTTGTAGTTAGGTTCCCCGAACGGCTCGTCTACGTTAATTTTCACATCATATAAAGCCGAACTACTGCTCATTTTTTGATAAACATCTCCATCTGCGGTAATGACTATATAGCTGTAATTATTTTCCTCTCTCACAATAAAGTCATCTATGGAGCGTGCAAATACCGTACTTCTCGGGTCATTAAAATTACGGTTGAAATTGCCGTTATAAGACCATATACAAAAACTATTATCTTCCGTATATAAATTTAAATAAGGAGAATTAGCTGTGTACAGCATATTACTCTCCAAAAGGATCTGACAAGCGCCATGTGATTCCGGTAAAAAGTCCAGCAGATTTCTCGAAACAGCAATCCGGTCACCAACCTCACCGATCATATCTATTCTGACTTTACGTTCGCTGCCTTCCTCACATAATACGACCCACCCTTTGGTCGTGGAGGTCACCACGCTCAGTTTGAATTCAGCAGAAGTGACAATATTGGTCCGCAAATCCTTCACCTTGAACCAGACAGTATAATTACCGGGATCTATTTCTGCCAGAATATTCAGATCTTTCACCCTACTGGAATCCAACAGCCTTGGTTCCAGGAAATCACCTCCTACCGGTCTATCGTAATAATAAGAAAATTCATAATTGGGATCATCGGCGTTAATCACCCCATCAAATTTCGAGGTCACGGCCGGTGACAATACCAGATTTTCCGATTTATACAATGCAGACATCAGCTCTTCCGGAATGCCGGTAATGGTCAGTTCGTCAATCTCCCTGTAATCGTAATTTCCCTTATCATCGTAACAAGAGAACAGACCGAGGACGAGACATAACAGTAATATAACATTGTGTTTCATTATTCTTTCTTTTTTTATTCGTATGCACTATAATCAACTAAATAATCTGAGCCCAATTGCATCAATGAACCGTCGAGTTCCCGTACCGGATTACCTTCATCAGCCCTTTTTTGCAATTCCATACGTGTGAGCACACATACCGACGGAGACACGTAATAGAAATTTTTCTGTGAGAACTGGGAATACGTCCATCCCATAACGGATAGTATAAAATTTAATTTAGTATGGGAATACTCACCCCAATTTGTTTTATAAAAATCCCAACTAAACGGTTTTGCAAATACCAAAGAATAGCGAATGGTAATCCGTTGCACGTCGATGGTGTCATTACCTACTATGCGTTTCTTGATGTATGCCTTAAAGTACTGGTTTTCTTCCAGTCCTAAGGTGATGTAACGCACAATTCCGTCTTGCAGTTCTTCTGTTTTTTTGACGTTAACCGTTACATAAGCCAATGCTTCGCCTTTAGGCATAATAAATTCTTCGGGTAGGGTGAAATCTTTCCCTTCTTCAACGGTTCCCCCTATCGTTTTAACGACAAAAGGACGATCCTCTTCCGAAACGTTCCCGAACAATCGAACAGGAATTCTCACCTGTGCATATTCTCCCACCACGGAGGCCAAGGAGTTATCGCGAGTGGTATCGCTATAATTGTAAATAACCGAAGCCCCCTCACGGATAGTACTTGTATAATAAGCAAAATAAATTCCCGAAGTGCTATCCGACTCTCCTTCATAGTAGATCGCTTCGTTTTCCCCACAGCCAGCGAGCAGCAAGGAATAACCAATGATAATAAATAATAGTTTTTTCATGATACTCTAATTTCTATATTTGATTTCACTATCCGGCAAATTCGGAACATACTTAGCATTACTCATTGTGATGTTGGTATTGGAGGAACCCGATTGAATTTTTGCAGTGTTTGTACGCTTATAGTAGAACCATAACTGTCCTTCACACAGAAACTCTTTGGAGTATTCTTTGGCCAATTCGCCCTCTAATCCTGTCGTCACCTGCACCTGATTACCCCTTCTCAGACGGTGTGCGTTCAGGTAATCGTATTGTGTCTGCTCTTCCGTGGCACATTCAGCAGCAATCAGATACATCTCGCTCACGCGAATCAACGGCATCAGCTTACCGTATACCAGGTCGGTGTCTGCAATTTTACGCAACCGCACATTCATCAGCAGATTCGTTTCTCCTATGCCATTGGAAGCTTCCCACCAATTATACCGATAGTCACTCAACGCATCATCGCCGAACAGGTTCTGTACTCGCTGAGCCGCCGGTATCAGTTTATTGGAAGAACTCGCATTAGAGGAGTTGAAATAGGTGTTGTACAAATCTTCCTTGTTTTCATTCAACAGAGAGAACAACACTTCCGATGAAAACGAACGGTCCGGATTGGAGTAGTCGGTAGCTGCAGCCCGTGTTACCGCCGGATATAAAGTTTCCGCTTCCGGATTTTCTATAATCATTTTAGCATATTTCAATGCCTCTGTCTTGTTGCCGGCCCAAAGATAAACCCTGGCTTTCAAAGCCACCACTGCATAATAATTGAGCCTTAATCCGCGAAAACGGTAAGTGTTCCCATCATTATCATGGTCATCATCATTGACAGCCATCAGCATCCCTTCACTCACTGCCGGATCCCAATTTTTCAAGATACTTTCCGCTTCTGCCAAATCCGTCAGTACTTTTTCGATCACCTCGTTGCCTGTCAGCATACCGGGAGCGGACACGGAAATCGTTTCTTTGTAAGGGATAGCTTTTGAATCAAGCTGGGTGGGTAGCGGCCCGAACATCCTCAACAAATCGAAATGCAGAAATCCTCTCAATGCCAAAGCTTCCGCTCTGATTAAATTATATTGTTTGTCATTCAATACTTCACCATGACGCACTTCGGCATTTTCCAAAATATTATTACATTCAAGGATCTGCTTATATGCTTCGTTCCAATAGCTCTCCAACCGGAGTTTTACCTGCTCTTGTGTAAAGGCGTACTGCGACAGATTGTAAAACGTTTCCTGATTTTGCGATACATTATAACGTTGTGCCATGACCTCCACGCCTTGTACAGTCAGGAAACCACCATAAAGATTGGAACTGAGCAATTCGGTATATACCCCGTTCAATGCCCCCCAGAATCCACTGACCTGAGAAAATACCCGGTCTTCTGCAATACGGTCCGACGGTTGGATGTCTAACCAGTTGTTGCAGGCCGTACACATCAGCAGTCCGACGACAATACTACTTGTTTGTTTGAATATATGTTTCATGATAATTCGATTAATGGTTAAAATGATGCGGAAACGGATAATGAGAAAGACCTCGCGAACGGATATTCCGTACCCCGTTCCGTCTTAATGGAGGAGATTTTGAATACATCGTTCATGTAAGCATTCACTCGCAAAGCCTTTAATCCGAACTTTGCTATCGCAGCCGAATCGAACTCATAGCCCACCCGGAAAGATTCCAGGGTCAAGGTATTGTCGTCCTCCACAAAACGAGACGACATCTGTGTCGAACCGGTCAGGTTGATGGCTTTGTATTTAGCACGGTCTCCCGGATTCTTCCAACGGTCATAAAAAGCCCGTTTATCCTGATTGTTGTTCAATCCGGCAGAAGTGATATTTTCCACTTTGTTGAACAACGAACTGTTAAACATCTGTCCGCCGCACCGGTATCTGAAATCGAAATTTACGCTGAATCCCTTATAAGTAAACGAACTACCGAAAACGCCCTCTATTTTCGGACGATCTGTTCCCACTTTCACCTCATCCGAAAAACTGAAATCGTATGTATACGAACCGTCTTTCTTGATGAAAATCTCCTGTCCCGTAGCGGGATCGATACCGGCAGAACGTACGGCCCACAAATCATCGGGACTGGCTCCATCATAATAACGCTTCAGATTAGTGTTTTGCCCCTCCTCGTTGAATTTGTCCAAAGAATTGCCGATGTTGTCATATTTAGACTTCTGTGTACGGAAGTTATACCGCAACGACCAAATGATTCTTTCGCTCGGACGATAGATGGGAGACACCGTCACCGAACCGTTAAAGCCATTCGAACGCTGTTCGCCGATATTGGTCAATACAGTAGTTACACCGACAGAAGCAGGCACGCTGATGGATGCCAGTACCGGATCGGTATTTTTGTCGTAATAATCCAATGTGAAGGACACCCTATTCTGAAGTAGCGTCACATCCACTCCGATATTCCTGTCCAGAGTCACCTGCCATTTCAGATCAGGGTTACCCAAAGCGTACAGGTTGATGGCCTGCTCGAAATAGTTCCGCTGGCGGTTGTTGAAATTGTACGTCGTGATGCTTTGATAGGATGCAAAACTTTGGTTTCCCGGATTACCGATAGAGGCCCGGATTTTGAGCATCTGAAACAGATCGGTATGATCGGCAATGAAAGATTCGTTGTGCAGGTTCCACGCCAAACCGAATGACCAGGTGTTCATATAACGATGGTTGCTCCCGAACACGGAAGAACCGTTCATACGCCAGGTCACATCCATCAAGTATTTGCTATTGTAGGCATAACCTCCGTTGAAATACACGCTCATCGACCGCGACTGGGAGTCGCCGTAAGAGGCCTTGCCGTTCTCCGGATAACTGTTGGCGAATGCAGGCGTATCGTACGCACCTTTGGGAAAACCAATAACCGAATATCCGTTTCTTTCTGACTGTGAATTAGAGAAACTGGCACCACCCACCACATTCAACCGGTGTCTTTCGGCGAATATCGTTCCGTAAATAGCGGAAAATTCTCCATCATAGTTAAAACTTTTGGTATTGGAATAGGTCAAAGATCCTTTCTTCAGTTCCTCGGTATCTTCAAACCGCGTATCCTCCGGCGAAATGAAGTCATCCGTCTCCGAGGTGGTTCTGGTTATCCCTATCCGCCCCCTCAATTTCAAAGATTGAAACGGATTATATTCAACCGCAAAATTATCCGTAATACCTAACGACCGCTTAAGCGAACGGCTGTTCAGGCTGGCATTCCACAGGGGATTAGGAGCTTCTATGTAATCTTTCACATACTCCAGCCATTTTTCCACCTGGCCATCCACCCGTTTTTCATAATAGGGATTGGCGGCAGCATAAGTAGAGAAATTTACCACGGGATCTCCTGAATTGGAAAGATTCACCGTCAGTTTATTGCTGAATTGCAGTTTTCCTTTACGATACAACAAGTCCAGATTACCACTGAACAGATTTTTCTTCGAATCCTTCATCACACCGGTCACGCCATTATAACTTAAACCAAAACCGTAACGCATGTGTTCATCCCCACCCTCTGCATATAGGTTGTGACGGTGGTTGAAACCCATCTGCAACGGTTCCGATAACCAGTAAGTATCCACCCCACGCGCAACTGAACGCAGGTGGTCGTTATGCAGTTGCTGGAGTTGCTCTCCTCCTGCGAAAGTCCCTCCCCAGGCACTGACTTTGTAACGGCCAGCGTATTCCTCAAACGCCACTTTTTCTTGGGCATTCATCAGGTTATAACTGGAAAGATCCGGCAATTGAAAATTGAAATTACCCGAATAGGTTACCCGCAATTTTCCCTGAGCCGGCGTTTTCGTTTCAACCACAACTACGCCGTTCGCAGCTTTGGAACCGTAAATCGCCGTTGAAGCGGCATCTTTCAGAATGGTAATAGAAGCTACCCGGTCCATGTCTAAATCTATAATCGTCTGAAGGGTAGTTTCGAAACCATCTAAAATGAACAGCGGTTGGTTGGGATCGGCTTCCAATTCCTCTTTCATCCCGATGATGCTTGTTTTGCCCCGGATTTCGATGTCAGGCAACCGGTTGGGGTCTGAGCCCCATTCATTACTCTCGACAATCGCAAATGCAGGATCAAGACTTTTCAAACTTTGCAGAATGTTTTGGTTTCCCACTTCTTTCAATTTTTCAGCCGTAAACGTAGAAGCAGATCCAGTGAAATCGCTCCTTTTTCTTTCATAAATACCTGTCACAACCACTTCATCCATGGCTGCCACTTCCTCCTCCATGACCACGTTTATCGTATCTTTGCCCGTATACACCACTTCGCGGGTTTTCATCCCGATGAAAGAAAACAGTAAAGACAGATTTTTAATCTCCGGTATATTTAACCGGTATCGTCCCTCCTGGTCCGTTGCCGTACCTAAGTTCGATCCCTTTACAATTACCGTTACCCCCGGAAGAGGCACTTTATTCTTATCAGTCACCTGACCGACAATATTCAAGACATTCTTTTTTTCTTCCGGAACTACTTTCAACACAATGAATTCATCCATAATCTCGTAAGTCAATCGAGTCCCTGTTAAAATTTTATCCAATACGGTTCTCAAATCCGACTCTATAAATCCAGCCTCGACAGTCCTGTGCTTATCCAGTTCATTATTACTATATACCACCGTTAAACCGGTCTGTTTCTTGATCTGATTAAACAATTCCCAATAAGTTACAGTTCCTGCCCCGATAGTAATTTTAGCCTGAGCCCCTACATCCGCGACTGCCAGATGCATACTAACCAATAATAAAAACACGCTTAACTTGATAAGCTTTAAAAATCTTCGTAGCCCAAAATTACGTACAAAGAGCCACCTCATTCGCTTTTTTTTCATACCTTTGTAAATAAGTTAATATTAGTTAACGAACTCCTATCTCGGATCGTGCGTCACCACTATCCAGGATTTTTTATTTGTTGTCACATGAGTCTATTTCTTCGAAGAAACTGTCACTCTGTTTTCTTTCAAACTAAATGTCACATCGGTTGTTTTAGAAATCATATCCAGCACATAATCCAATGTCCTATACTTCGTCATAGCACCAGAGAAACGCAATTTTTTGACTGCTTCATCACTAAAAACAAACGTCACTCCATACCAACGGGACAACTTCACAGTCAACTCCTCCAAAGACATGTCTTCAAAGTTAAATCGTCCCGCCTTCCAATCCACTATCGCCGCCACATCGCCTTTCCGGACAATCGTTTCTCCACTTTCCCGATTTAAAGTCGCAATCTCCCCGGGAACAAGTACATAAACTTTATCCTTTACATCAAAACTCACCTTTCCCCGTAATAAAGCGACCTCTGTTTGTCGGTCTTCCCGATAAGCCGACACGTTGAATGCCGTTCCCAATACGTGTACTTTTGTTTCTCCCGCCAACACGTAAAACGGTTTCCGCGAATCAGAAGTCACCTCGAAATAGGCTTCTCCCTTTAATTTTACTTCACGGATATCCTCGCCGAACCGATTCGGGAATTCCAATTCCGAATCCGAATTTATCCAGACTTTCGTACCGTCGCTCAATATGACGAAATACTCTCCTTTTTCAGGTACGATAACCGAACTTTTCCCTATTTCTTCTTCTGCTCCTTCTCTATCTTCAAACCGCAAGCCACCCGTTGAATCCTGAATTACCTTAACTCCAAAGACATCCGCTACCTGGCGACTTTCTCCCTCCTTCAATTCAATCGGTTCCCCCGCATTCATCACCAGAATGGCCTTCGGCGAACCGGACTCTATCTTTACTACTTCCGCAACCGGAATAAACTTTTCTGTCGGCGCCTGTCGGATTTGCCATGCAAAAAATACTCCTATCAAAACGATAATTATAGCCACTATACGCATCCCCCACAAATACAACCGTTCCTTACGATTCACAAGGGCCGGAGTAATACGTTCCCACACCCGTTCCTGTGTCCGGTCTAACCGCCGCCATTTTCCCGCAGCCGATACCCGCATTTCCGTTTGAAGTATCTTTCGGAACTGCCTGAGGTGTTCCGGCGAAGCCTCTAACCACTTTATCAGTGCAACCCGATCTTCTCCGGAAAGATCTCCCCGCACATATCGGTCAGCCCACTCATCTGTTTCATTCCATGTTTCCATAATTCACTATCTTTTATAT
>ERZ1034952.3300-NODE-3300-length-10964-cov-8.575030_pt1 | contig 10964 bp, 9 predicted proteins | sample MGYA00520625_ERZ1034952 | MGnify/ENA primary metagenome ERZ1034952 (study PRJEB33766, sample SAMN09781773) | gut metagenome | biome: gut microbiome | host: Homo sapiens | place: Madagascar | study: EMG produced TPA metagenomics assembly of the PRJNA485056 data... | reverse complement strand
TTTCAAAATTTTTATTTTGTTAGCAAATTATACACTTAACTGCTAATATTATGTATTAAAAACAGTAATTGCAAAAGTAAAGGGATAATGCTATTATATAAATATAAGTAAGTACATACATTTTATATATTCCGTGAGGTGATGGGTATGATTAAAATTACGCCGGATACAACATTAAAGGACGCTATGGTAAATCCCATGGCAAAGGATGTTATAGAAAAACTGTTTTTGGTTTTGCGTCTGCCTGCCGATATGATTAACAAAGGCTTTGTCGGCAAGTTAAAATTTAAGTCACTGACTGCCTTTACCGCCGGTTTACTCGATAAAAAGACGGTACGGCAAATCTGCGATATGCTTAACCTCGAAAGGGACGAAGTAATCACCGACGAGGGCGAAATGCAAAAGAAATGGTGGAAAGAAGCGATTATTTATCAGATTTATCCACGCTCTTTTTGCGACAGCAACGGTGACGGAATAGGCGACCTTAACGGTATTCGCAGTAAACTCGATTACTTGCAGGAATTGGGCGTTAATGCGATTTGGTGCAGTCCGTTTTACGACAGCCCGAATGATGATAACGGCTATGATATTCGTGATTACAAGAAGATAATGGCGGAGTTCGGCACTATGGAAGATTTTGATAATCTTCTGTCGGAAGTTCATCAAAGAGGAATGAAGTTGATAGTTGACCTTGTTGTAAACCATACGAGCGACGAGCACTATTGGTTTAAGGAAGCACTTAAAAGCAAGGATAATCCGTATCACGATTATTATATTTGGCGTGACGCAACCGACAAAGGAATCACACCTCCGAACAACTGGCTGTCTCTGTTCAGCGGCAGTGCGTGGAATTATTATGAAAATCTTAATCAGTGGGCTCTTCATCTCTTTACAAAGAAGCAGATGGATTTGAACTGGGAAAACGAGAAAGTGCGCCAAAGCGTTTATGAGATGATGCTGTGGTGGCTTGACAAGGGCGTTGACGGCTTTAGAATGGATGTAATTAATTTCATCAGTAAGACAAAGGGTCTGCCGCAGGCTAATTCGTTTCTCGGTATGCTTACGGGCTTTAAGGGCGCGGAGTATTATTTTTACGGACCGAGACTTCACGAATTTTTGCACGAGATGAGAGAAAACACTTTCGGCAAATATGATGTTTACACGGTCGGCGAGTGCGGCGGAGCAGGCATTGAGATGGACAAAATGCTCACAGCCGATTTCAGGGGCGAACTCGATACGGTATTTAATTTTGATTTTCTTATGAATCAGGGTCATACGAGTTATGATTCCTACGAGTGCGATTTATATAAAGTTATGCAGGAGTTTGAAAAGTATCAGACCGATTTTACAAATCACTGTTGGCCTACCGTGTTCTTTGAAAATCATGATAATCCCAGAGTGGTTTCAAGATGCGACAGAACGGGCGCATACCGTGATGAGATTGCAAAGATTTGCGCTTTAATCGAGATGACGCTCAGAGGCACACCGTACATATATCAGGGTCAGGAACTCGGCATGGGCAATGTGGACTGGAGCAGCATTGACGAAATTAATGATGTTCAGGCTGTAAACTACTATAAAGAACTCGTTTCTAAGGGGAAGAATAAAGATAAGGCGTTTCGCCGTGCGGCTACGGGAACGAGAGATAACTCAAGGAGTCCGTTTCAGTGGAGCGACAGCGAAAACGCAGGATTTACGACGGGTAAGCCATGGCTGAAAATCAATTCGGGATACCGCAGAGTAAATGCCGAGGACGAGGAGAGAAGAAGTGACAGCGTACTGAATTTCTTTAAGAAAGCAATCGCATTCAGAAAAAATCACGAGGCTTTTGTTTACGGAAAATTTGTACCTGTTCCTAATGTCAAAAAACCTGTTTACTGTTTTTACAGAGAATACGGCGACGAAAAATATTATGTCGAACTCAATTTGAGTAAGTCCGTTCAGCCCCGACCGGTTGAAACAACGGGCTACAGTTTGATTTTGTCCACCAACGGCAATATGCTTGACGAACTCAAACCGTTTGAGGGCAGAGTTTATCGCATAAAATAAAACAAATCGAATCCGGCAAACAGAATACGCTATGCTAAAAGGTACAACGGTGATTTGGTACGGTTTGACCCTTGGCTTTTAATATAAATGTTACATTGTGTTTCTTGACAAGGCAGTTATATATTTGATATGATAAAAGGCAGTCAATACGGCAGTACGGATTTTGCCGTGTGTAAAACGGAGTGATATTAATGAGAGAACTTGATAATTTATGTATGCGTTGCTTTAAGGAACTTAAGGGTGGAAATATCTGTTGCGAATGCGGCTGTGACAATGATGTGCCTAATGATACTATGTATCTTCCTGCAAAGACCGTGATTAAGGGTCAGTATGTTATAGGCGAGGTTAAGGAGCATCAAAGCGACTCCGTAACATATTACGGCTATGACGGACAGCTTGACAGACCGATTTTTATCAGGGAGTTTTATCCGAAGGGACTTGCAAGCAGACTCGAGGGAGCAAAGGAACTTCATATCCGCCAAAAGTTTATTCCCGATTTTGACAAGTACAAAAAGGATTTCTATAACCTTTGGACGACTATGGAAAAACTTCACTCGCTTTCTGCCTGCGTGCCTGTTTATGATGTCTTTGAGGAAAACGATACGGCTTATGCGATTATTGAGCAAAATGACTCTATAACTCTTAGGGAATATCTCATCAGAAACGAAAACGGATATATTCTTTGGGACAGTGCAAGGCTTATGTTTATGCCTGTGCTTACCACCATCGAGGCTCTTCATTCAAACGGCATTATTCACGGTTCTATTACTCCCGATAATCTTCTTCTTTGCAGAGACGGTAAGGTAAGGCTTGCTCCGTTTGTTATTTCGGCAGCCGCCGATTCTTCCGGCATTCTTGAATTTACCGAGGCTGAGGGATATACTGCGCTTGAACAGTATAAAAATAATCATAAAATTTGCCCCGCTACTGATATTTACAGTTTTTCGGCTTGCATTTATCGTGCTTTGGTCGGCTCAAATCCGCCGAGTGCAATATCCAGAGAGGCTAACGATAAGCTGATGATACCGAATTCCATAGCGGAAAATATTCCTATGCATGTAATCAGAGCGCTTGTAAACGGACTTCAGATTTATCCAGAAAAAAGAGCAAAGGATATTGAATCATTCAGAGAAATGCTTAATGCCGCACCCGCAGTTAAGGCAAAGGCGGCTGTTCACGAGGACGTGTATCAACAGGGCGCAAAGGGCGGCTATCCCGAATATAACGCAAAGGACAAATCGGGCGGCGAAAAAAAGCGTAATAATATAGTTATCATCCTTATCGTGCTTATAATTATTGCAATCGGTGCTTCGATTTATGTGGTTAAATTCTCGGGTCTTTTGGACAACAAGGAGACCACTACTGCGGCACAGGTGCAGACCTTTGAGGTGCCGAACTTTATCTCGAACGGTTATACTCAGCAGGATATTCAAAATCAGGCTGCTTGGAATGATCAGTTTAAGTTTACATTTCAGGGTGAATATTCGACGGATGCAGAAGAGGGAACTATATTTAAGCAGAGCATTCAGCCGGGAGAGGTTGTAAATCAAGGCACGGAGATTGTGCTTACGGTGTCTAAGGGCATACAGACCGAGAAAGTGCCTAATGTCGGTTCGCTTCCTCTTGATGAGGCTAAAAAACAACTTGAGGCTCTCGGATTTAAGGTAAGGACTGTTGAGATTTATAATGACGGCAGTCATACCAAGGATACCGTAAAGTCCGTGTCGGGCAGCGCTCCCGAGGCAGGCAGCGTTGCGGCTGTCGGCGAAGAGATTATTCTTCAGGTTTACGGAGAACCGCAGACTACAACCGAAGCAACGACAGAATGATTGAAAACTGTTAATAAAGTCTCTTAATAACGGCAACCGTAAAGTTATAAATACGCAAATTTAATACTGAAAAAAAGGGCAATGCAGTCGTTGATTTTGCATTGCCTTTTTTGATGCGAAATCATAAAAATTTGACAAAATCGAAAAAATCTGCTATAACATATAAGGTTACAAAAAAGTTACAAAAATTACAAACAAGTAATTTTTATTGTAAAGGAGATTATATTATCAGCAGTTTTATTACAAAAGCGGTGTCGGTATTGCTCGGCATTATGTTCATTTTGGGCAGTGCAATAACCGTAAATGCAGAGGAAGCCGCCGTTAATTCCGGCGAGCAGTTTTCGTCGGCGGACGCTCCTTTGGATGAATACAGAATTGTAAAAACCATCGCTCCCGAAAAGGTTCAGACGCTTAAGGTTGAAGTGAGCGATATAGGAGAAAGAAGCGCCGTTATATCCTGGCAGAGTGCAGAAGATTGCTCAAGTTATGTAATATACAGATATGACGACGACGGTCAGAGGGCAGAGGCTTGTGCCGTGACCAATGAAACAAAGGTTGAATTAAAAAATCTTCAACCCGACACCGAGCAGAAGTTTGTTATAGCATCGGGCTTTTCGGACAAGGCACTCGGTAATGTCAGCTTTAAGACAGAAGAGGAGACTCCGTATCTCACTTTGTCCGATGTGACTTCAAGCACAGTTGAGATAAAGGCGCAGAATATTCAAAGCGGTTCAAGCGTAGTGCTTTTAAGAGGCACAAGCGAGAGTGATATGAAAAAAATCACCGATATAAACGGCGATACCTATACCGACAAAAATTTGGATAACGCCACGGAATATTATTATTCTCTGGAGGTTACAACTCCGAGCGGAAATGTTAAAAAAAGCAACACCGAATCGGTAAAGACGCTCCTTTCCATGGGCTTGCCGTCGGTTTCGGGCAGTACAAAAACTTATGCTCACTATACGGCGGTTACGGCTAAAAGTTCGCCGCAGTATAAGCTCCTCAATTCATCGGAGTGTTACACCGACAGCGAGACGGGAATAAGAATGATAGGCGATTGCTACTGCGTTGCTCTCGGCTCTTATTACGGCTCGACCATAGGAACAAAGTATCGCATAACTTTCTCGACCGGAAAGAGCATTAAGGTTATCCTTTGTGACCAGAAGTCAGACCGTCACACCGATTCTAATCATCAGTATGCAGTAAAAAACGAGGATATTATAGAGTTCTATGTTCAAAGAAGCAAAATCCCATCCGGCGTAAGAGGTAATTACGGAAATCTTGAACAATTCGACGGAAACGTGGTTTCGATAGAAAAGTATGTATAATTGACCGTGATTCATTCTATATATTAATGAGGTGAAAATATGTTTGAAGAAATTAAATTCAGCGATGTAAAAGAAAATGTTGTCGATCTTATTTCAAGGCAGTGGGCTTTGGTAACGGCAGGCGACAAAGACGCATATAACACTATGACTGTTTCTTGGGGTGCAGTGGGAGAACTTTGGGGTATGGATATGGCTATCGTTTATATCAGACCTCAGCGTTATACAGAACAGTTTTTGGACAGTAACGATTACTTTACCGTAAGTTTTTATCCAGAGGAACTCAAGCAGCAGATTCATTCCGTTTGCGGCTCAAAGTCGGGCAGAGATACAAATAAGGCAAAGGAAGCGAAAATTACTCCGCTGTTTGATGAGGCCGCTCCTTATTTTGAGGAGGCAAAACTTGTTCTTGTTTGTAAGAAAACGGCTAAGGGCAAATTCGCTCCCGACCAGTTTATCGATAAAGAAAAAATCGAAAAATGGTATGACGGAGATTACCATAATATTTATTACGGAGCAATCGAAAAGGTACTCATCAAGAAATAAAATTAGTTGTTGATTTTATTTATTTTATATAGTATAATAATTTTCTAAGAGGTGCTTTTACACCTTCTGCGTAGCGTATGGGCCCTGTGCGACGGGATGCTACGAACCTTGTCAGGCGGGGAACCGAGCAGCAATAAGTGGATTATTCTGTGTGCCTCAGACAAGTCTGTACGCTGCGTAGAGGGTGTAGGAGCGTTTATTAATTTAGGAGGTAGATTATGTATCAGGTTTTATACAGAAAATACAGACCGAAGGTTTTTTCCGATGTTTACGGTCAGGACCATGTTACCTCCACTCTTAAAAATGAAATTAAAAACGGCAGAATTTCGCATGCTTATTTGTTTACCGGCTCAAGGGGAACGGGTAAAACCACCTGTGCAAAAATTTTGGCGAAGGCGGTAAACTGCGAGCATAATATCGACGGCGAACCTTGCAACGAATGCGAGGTCTGTAAAGGTCTTGATAACGGTTCTATTTATGATGTTGTCGAGATTGACGCCGCATCGAATAACGGTGTTGATAATATTCGTGAACTTAGGGACGATACGAACTATGCCCCCACGAGAGGCAAGTACAGAGTGTATATCATCGACGAGGTGCATATGCTCTCCACGGGTGCGTTTAATGCGCTTCTTAAAACCCTCGAAGAGCCTCCCGCTCATGTAATATTTATTCTTGCCACCACAGAGGTGCACAAACTTCCGGCTACTATTTTGTCCAGATGTCAGCGTTTTGATTTTAAGCGTATTCAGCCCGAGACCATGGCAAAGAGACTTAATCAGGTTGCCGAGGCGGAGGGCATAATCCTTGAAAGCGATGCCGCACTTCTCATTGCGAGAATTGCAGACGGCGCATTGCGTGACGGCCTTTCTATTTTGGACCAGTGCGCAGGCAGGGGCAAAACGGTTGACACACGCCTTGTGTCCGAAGTCGCAGGTTTGGCGGGCAAAGAGGCTATATATAAACTGTCGTCCTGTATTTCGTCAAAGGACAGCAGTACGGCTATGTCCGTTATCAGCGAACTTTATCAAAACAGTTATGATATGGAACGCCTTTGTGTTGAGATGATTAATCATTTTCGCAATTTCCTTGTTGCAAAAACGGTAAGAAAAAGCAGAGAACTTATAATTTGTACCGATGACGAGTATAATACGATTATTGAGGCTTCAAAGAAATTCACCGTTGAGGGCGTTATGTATGCACTCGATTTGTTCCAAAATACGCTGGTTGCCATAAAGGGCGGAGCGTCGGCGAGAATCGAGACGGAGATGGCTTTTGTAAAGTTGTGCGAGCCTAAACTTGATGAAAATATGTCGTCTGTTTTGGACAGACTTTCTAAGATGGAAAACGCACTCAGAGGCGGTACGGTTGTTTTTGAGGCACAGAGTACGCCAAAGCCCGAACCGACTGCGCCGCAGCATAAAATTCAGGAGGCTGAATCGGAGCCTGTCGCTGCCGAAAGAGCAGAGGAAGTACCGTCGGCAGAACCTACCGAGGCACCGCCGATACCGATTGATGAGCCGAAGCCTGTTCAGACTCAACAGCAGCAGACAGCATCACCTGTCAATTCGACAGAGACGGTTGAATTTGCCGAATGGGGCGAATTTATTGATGTGCTGCATACTGCGAATCCTCCGTTGTTCGGCGTGTTGAGCGGTTCAAAAGGATATGTTCGCGGCGATTTCTTTTTGATTGACAGTCCTAATCCGATGCTTAGAGATTTCATTAAAGCGTCTACTCATTCAAAATCAATTAAAAAGGCACTTTATGACGTTACGGGCAGGCAATTCAAACTCGGGCTCTTTAAGCGTTCAGGCGATAACGGGACGGTTAAAAAGAGAGACCCGCTTGAGGATTTAATCAGTCAGGCGTCGAGCTCGGTTAATATTGAGATAAAATAAAGGAGAACATATATGAAAGCAAGATTACCAAAGGGAATGGGCGGCGGTCCGCAGAATATGCAGGCTATGCTTAAACAGGCTCAAAAAATGCAGGAGGACATTGAGGCTAAGAAAAATGAACTCGAGGCTAAGGAATATGTTGTTACCTCCGGCGGAGGAATGGTAGAGATTACCATGACCGGTAAGCACGAGGTTAAGGCTATCGGTATCAATCCCGAGGTTGTAGACCCCGAAGATGTGGAAATGCTTGAGGATATGCTTGTTGCTGCTCTTAATGAGGCAACCCGTCAGATTGACGAGGAGGCTGAAAGAGAACTTGACAGCGTGACAGGCGGTCTTAATATCCCCGGACTTTAAGGAGCAACTGACAGTATGGCATATAATTTGGCACCGCTTCAAAATTTAATAGATAAGTTTGAGCGTATGCAGGGAATCGGGCATAAAACCGCTCAGCGTATGGCGTTTTATGTTTTGGGTTTGTCCGATGCCGACGCCCGCAGTTTTGCACAGGCGATTATAGACGCACATACTAAGATTAAGCAGTGTAAGATTTGCTGTGACCTTGCGGATGATGATTTGTGCCCTATCTGTAAGTCGGATAATAGGGATAAAAGTGTGATTTGCGTGGTTGAGGACCCGAGAGACGTTGCCGCCATTGAGCGAACTCACGAGTACAACGGTACTTACCATGTGCTCCACGGAGCAATTTCGCCGATGGATAATATCGGACCCGACCAGATAAGAATTAAAGAACTGCTTGCAAGGCTCGGCGACGGAACGGTTGACGAGGTGATTATGGCGACAAACCCGACCGTTGAGGGCGAGGCGACCGCTATGTATATTTCCAGACTTCTTAAACCTATGGGCATTACTGTGAGCAGGCTTGCCTACGGAGTTCCTGTCGGCGCAGATTTGGAATATGCGGATGAGGTTACTCTCTCCCATGCCATCGAGGGCAGAAGCCTTATTTGATTTTTGAATTATGACCGAAAGGAGTGATAGACTTGAGCGAAAATATCATACAGATTGCAAATAACAAAAAAGCCTATCACGACTATTTTGTTATTGAAAAATACGAGGCAGGGCTTGAACTTTTCGGAACGGAGATTAAATCAATTCGTGCCGGTAGGGTTAATCTTAAAGACAGTTTTTGCTCGGTTGATGACGGCGAGATGTATGCTATCGGTATGCACATTTCGCCTTATGAGATGGGAAACAGATTTAACCGTGACCCTATGCGAAAGAAAAAATTGCTTTTGCATAAAAGGGAAATTATGAAATTGTTCGGCGAGAGTCAGCAGCAAGGTCTGTCGATAATTCCGCTGTCGCTTTATATCAAAAACGGCAGAGCAAAACTTGAAATCGGACTTTGTAAAGGCAAAAAGCTTTACGATAAGCGTGCGGTTCAGGCAAAAAAGGACTCCGACCGTGCCATCGAGCGTGCAATTAAGGGCAATTATTGATGAAACTTACCTGCGTTCAGTGCGGCAAAAAGTTTGAACTTACGGACGGCGAGATTGACTTTTATCGTTCTAAGGGGCTGGATTTGCCGAAAAGGTGCAAGGATTGCAGAAATAAAAACAGCAAAAAATATGTTGTGACGCAAAAAGAGAAAAGACCGAGCAGCCTTGTTGCGGCGGCATTGTTTTTTTCGTTTGGCGTTGTCGGCGTGATTTTGGGTGTTTATGAGTACGGAGCGATTTCTTATTATTGTGCGATTGCTTTAGAAGAAATAAAACCGTACAATATGATTTATCTTTCGGCGATAAATATACTTATAAATTTTATGATGCGAATACATTTCTTGAGCATTATAAAAAGCACGGCAGTGCTGTCGGGTGCAGAAGTATTGAGAATTATCTCAAAGCGGCAAACAGGGTAATTTGTGATAAAAATTCGTTGCATAAGACCTTGCCCGACGGGGATAAAATATATTATAATAAGAAAAACGGCGATTATGTCGTTTTATCACATTCGGGCTATATTCGTACCTATTATAAAACGAGATACAGCCATTTCTTGAACCAATGAGCCGTAATGCGGCTTTATATATGGGGATGAAAGGATTTCGACAGGGTTGGCGAGCCTGGATCAGCGAGTAGCGGAGTTGCACCGCTTAAAAAGTAACAACTTAAAAATTAACTGACAATAATAAATCAGTAGCTCTTGCTGCGTAATTAGCAGCTTGCGTTCTGCCGAAGAGTGCCACGGCTTCGGACAGGGCGTCGACTCAGTGGCGAACATGAACGAAAGAATGTCTCGACTTTCGTCAGGTATCAGAGAATACCGTAGCGCATAGGCTGACTGCCGCCGATGCGTGAGGGGATAACTTAAAAGACAGCCTACACTCGTAGAGCCCTCGGTAAACTGATTTTGGACGCGGTTTCGATTACCGCCATCTCCACCACTTTTAGCCTTTTGAGCAGTAATGTTCAAAAGGCTTTATTTACGCTGAAAACCGCATAAATAAAGGGCTTTCACGGTATGACGCACTTTCTTAAAAGCTGACACAAACTTATATAAATTACTCATAAAATTAATCATAAGGGGTAGATTTTGGGGTACTGAAATTTATATATTCATTTTGTTTCTCGGATGATTTTCTTCGAGAATATGACGAATTTTATTTGTGCTGATATGTGTGTAAATTTGAGTAGTCGTAATCGAGCTGTGACCGAGAAGTTGCTGAATATATCTTATGTTTACATTTTCGTCCATAAGTGCCGTAGCAAAAGTGTGCCTAAACATGTGCGGTGTAATATGTAAGTCAACTCCACTCATTTTTGCATAATCTCTTATCATATTTCTTATAGATTGTTCTGAATACCTGTTCCCCAATTTGTTGACGAAAACATATTCGTTCTTGCCACTACAAGTTTTAATATATTCACTTAAAAGTCTTGATACTTTTACATTAGCAATACACATTATTCGTTCCTTTGAGCCTTTGCCGTAAATGTATATCGTGTTGCTGTTGAGGTCAAGACTTTTTCTTTTTAGATTACTGATTTCCGATACTCTCATACCGGTGGAAAACAGCAGTTCAATAATGATAACATTTCTTAATGCCATTTTATGTTGATAACTGCTTTTTGCATTATCAAGCTGTAAATATCCAAATTTCAATATACTTTTTATGTCCTCAATCGGAATAGTTTTCGGCAGAGTAATCGGTTCTTTATATTTTAATGTAATTTTGTGAAATGGATTGATTTCAATAATATCCTCAATTTCCATATACCTGTAAAATGCTTTTACACAAGCAATTTTTCGCTTGGCAGTTTTTGGTTTGTATCGCTGATGAAGTGAGT
>ERZ1034952.3299-NODE-3299-length-10965-cov-27.183135_pt1 | contig 10965 bp, 3 predicted proteins | sample MGYA00520625_ERZ1034952 | MGnify/ENA primary metagenome ERZ1034952 (study PRJEB33766, sample SAMN09781773) | gut metagenome | biome: gut microbiome | host: Homo sapiens | place: Madagascar | study: EMG produced TPA metagenomics assembly of the PRJNA485056 data... | reverse complement strand
TAAAAATGAAATTTGCATGAAGTATTGTCCATATATGTTGACGGGAAGTGGCATATAATATAGGATAGTGTAAATGAAAAAAGATGATGTACATGAAAGGAAAAGGTGATAGATATGCCATATTTTGGTTTTTATTTCGATCCGACATATATATTGGTACTCATAGGCGTGGCGGTGTGTTTTATAGCATCTGCACAGGTCAAGACGACATACAAGAAGTATGAGCACGTGATATCGAGGTCTGGATATACAGCGGATCAGGTAGCTTATATGATACTCAGAAATGCAGGGATAACTGATGTGTCGATACATCATATACCGGGAGATCTCACGGATAACTACAATCCAAGGGAACATACCCTCAACCTGTCTGATAAGGTATATGGTTCCAGGTCGATAGCGGCCATAGGAGTTGCGGCACATGAGTGTGGTCACGCGATACAGCATGCAAGACATTATGTACCGCTGACTGTCAGATCGGCGATCATACCGGCGGCGAATCTTGGCTCATCACTTGCCTGGCCTCTGGTCCTGATCGGACTTATCATACCGAGACTGAATTTTTGTATGACAATTGGAATCCTGTTATTCTCGCTGGTGGTGATACTGCAGTTAGTGACACTTCCGGTTGAGTTCAACGCATCAAGGAGAGCGATCCAGATAATAAGAGATAGTGGTTATCTTGCCCCAGATGAGCTGAAGGGGGCAAAGAGCGTACTCAAGGCGGCAGCCATGACATATGTGGCAGCTATGGTGTCAGTATCACTTCAGTTGTTACGACTTGTAATACTTCGAAATAGCAGAGATGATAACTAAATAATATCAAAATAACAGCCCTGTGCGGGACCGATATATTCTTTGTATATCGCCTGTATAGGGCTGTTTTTAATTGGCACAAGGTGATATACTTATTTTATGTGTGCGCCGTGAGCGTAGGTGTGCAAATACATATATATTGTAGAGTGATATTGTGGGAGATATGCCAGATGGTACAGATAGGAAGCAGAATACTGGAATATAGAAAGAAAATGAACATGAGCCAAGAGGAATTTGCCAATAAGATAGGCGTCAGCAGACAGGCAGTGTCCAAGTGGGAACTTGACAAAGCATATCCTGACCTTGACAAACTGGTGGATATATGCGGAATGTTCGGCCTGAGTCTGGATGAACTTGTAAATGGTGTGGAACAGGATGAGGAACCTGTGATGGAAGCAGAGCAGAGAGTGGAGATTCCTAATGCCCCGTTAAATGTGTCAGATGTTGGCGACAACCAGACTGTAACTGACAATATAGAATCTGAGATCAGTGACAAGAAAGGCAGTGACAAGGAAGGCAGTGACAAGGAAGGCAGTGACAAGGAAAGCAGTGATAAGGAAAGCAGTGACAGCAAGAAGCATACAGTAAGAATTGGCAGTCATGGTGGGCTGCGTGTGGTTATGTATGCAGCTGCGGCTCTGGCTGTGTTCTGTATTGTGGTAAGCTTTGTCATTATACTTCAGAATGCATGGAAGCACAGTGATGAAGTCTTGATGCATGTGGACAAGGTTCATGCACAGTACACATTGGCTGATGTGTCATATCTGAATGACGATCTTGACGACAAACACAGGCTGATGTGGATAGATGCAAAGGGAATCAGAGCTGGGGACACTCTGCCCGGATATATAGATGACGATGGCGAACTGGCAAATGTGGATCATGACATAAGTACATTTGTGATACCGTGCGTTTTGGCACTTATATTTCTGGCAATGTTTATTTCTCTGAGAATAGAGCTGACAAAGGAACATCAGAGGGATATAGAGAGAGCAATTAGTGATATACAGGAGAAGGTATAGTGGATAGCAGGAGAAAATATATACGGATCTCATGTGTGATTGCAGGAATCGTGCTGGTCGTCATCACAGCACTGTGGTTCATGGGTGTGATAACCTGGGGACATGGTGCGGGAGATGTTACAAGGTATGTAGAAACAGATGAGAGTGAAGAGTATGTAGTATACGATGGGATAAAGTTTTCCTGTGGTCAGTATGAGTTGGTTATGGTTACAGAAAACGGTGTATTTCTGGATACTGATACAGGCCATCAGATACAGGTGTTGCATCAGGAAAAGACTCTGGATGATTTCTGGGACACGAAAGATGAGAGGATGGATGCCGGCAGATCAGCCGGGTTTGAGGTTGACTCAGATCCTGAAAAGTATAATTCCGCGGACAGAGATTACATAAAATATGCGCTCAGGCAGCAGTCTGATGATGAGACAACAGACTACAGTGAGTATATGCAGATATTCCTTACACCTGATTATAAAGGTGACAGACTGTTTATCTGTATAAATTACAATAAAGATATGGATGATATGACAGAGGCGGAACGAAAAGCGATGTATGATAAGTCATCTGCGTGGATACAGGAGCTGATGAATGCTGGTGAGTCGACTGATGAGCCGGATGACGATACGGGCAAGATCATTTATTCTGCAACTGCGCTGAAGAACAAGGAAAATTATGCAGACAGTGACACCCTAACCAGTGCATGCCGTACTGTTCAGTATGGACTTCCGTATGGTTATTTGAGAAAAGATGATTCAGATCCGGATTCAGCATATTATGAGTCGGATTCTGGAAAAACATATTTATACATAGCTATAAAAGATTATTCAGCGTTGCTTACGGATGATGAATCGTTGAAAGAGTATGTCGATTCCTATGCGAAGAATGACCACGCCATGCCTCAGGACTGTGGAAGCAAGGAGATGGATGGAAGGGTATTTTATTATTACAGCTATTTCACACAGAACTGGTGTGATGATGGAAGTGTGATCGTTGAATATAACTTCAAAGCGTACTGCGATATTGGAGAAGGGCAGATATATACCATATCAGCTCATTCATATACCAATTCTGACGTGATGGATACGGAAACATATCTGGAATGTATGAAATTAGATATAAAATTGAATATAAAATAGAAATATGCATAAAAAAGTCTTGTGAATTTGGTGATAGTATTTGCAACTTTGCTGTGATAGAATGGTTAAAGTGGCAAAAACTAACATATTCACAGGACTTTTTGTGTTATAGTGCACAAAATATAGCATACAGATGTATCACGAAGGGTCACAAAAGTTTTATCAGGGAGGGTAATTGATGAGAAAAAGAAAGCTAAGAGGAGGTATAGCTGTACTTTCGCTGGCGACGGCTCTGTGTCTGGCACAGGGCGTAGCGGTCTATGCGGAGGGGACTGATGATGGCAGTACGCTTGTCACGGCAGATCTGTCAAAGGGTATAGAGTACAGGTATTACGAAGGCTCGACCACACGTGTAGAAGGAATCAATCTGAATGGTAATTCTGTCATAATCAGGCAATCACCGAATTCTACGAGTTCGGAGCCGAGACTCAATGTCTACAATGATAAGGATCGGGATGGAGTTCTGGATGAAGGTGAGGAAGCATTTGAGATCGATGGCAGCACAGATATACTTCCATATCAGGTATATGGCGTTTATGGAGAAAAGACTAAGACTCCGATCTCAATCACCGTTGACGGGGCATCCCTTGGGAATGTATGGGGTGTCTACAAAGGCACCATGGAATATGAGAGCACAGGCTCAGATCCTGCAGTTTCAATAACTGTGAACAAGGGATCAAATGTTTCTGCGGCGACATGTTTATATTCGTCAGAGGCTGTAGGATCAATGAAGATCAACATATCTGGAGACTGCAATGTTTCCCAGCTGCAAGGTGCATTGCAGAGCAAGGTGGATGGGGATATTGACGTTGATATAACCGACAATGCATTTGCTGGAACAGTGTACGGTATCCAGGTAGGATATGCCTCAGGAAGCGTGGACGTGTATACGGACAATACGGTTGACGTCGGTTATCTGTACGGAGTGTATGCATCTACCATTGATGGCAGCCTCACAGTGAACAGTATGCTCAAGGCTGACAAGGGCAGTGGATATGTGTATGCTGCGACAAATGGCACATACTCAGGCAAAGATTATGCGGTGAAGGGCAATGTTGTCCTGACGGCAAAGAATGCCAAGCTTGGATATGTGTATGCGGTGACCAATGGCGCTCATACGCTGGGTGGTGTTACTGTGGATATAAGTAACACAACACTTAATGAGATGTATGGTGTGAGCAACAGTGCCAGTGCAGCCGGTGATGTGAGTATCAGACTAAACGGCATAGAGTGCAGTGACAGTTATTCAAGTATGTACGGGGCATATAGTGCAAATATTGCAGGAAAACTTAAATTTGAAGTAATGAATGCAAAAGGAAAAGGCATTTCTGTCTATGGAACCTCAAATTCAGATATATTGGGTGATGTAGATATAGATATAGATGGACAGGGCGCTGAATTTGCTTCAGTATACGGACTCAACGGTGGAACCGTTAAGGGCATGGTAAATATCGCTATAGAGAATATCAATGTATCAAGTTCTATGTATGGTATTTACTCAGCCAAGCTTGAACAGTCGTCACCGGAGGGAGCCGATGCCTATGCGAATGTGATAACGCTTAAGAACATTGTCAGCAGTTCATATTACACATATGGCGTGTACTACGTTTCGACTATGGGTTCGACACACATGATCCTGGATAATATAAAGTCAGGTAATTATCTGTATGGATTGGATTTTTCAGGTGCCATAACAGGAAAACTCAAGATGGATATATCCAACTGCAGTGCAGAAAATGCATATATTCTGAGGGGAAATGGCAGTTCACCGACGGTTGTTGGGGATTTTGATCTTACCTTGACAGACAGTGCTTTCAAGAACAGTCTGTACGTGCTGAATACAGCTACATTTGCAGAAAATGCATCTGTTGACATCAGGAATGTCATCAGCAACTTGTGTACAGTGGCATATTCAGGTACATGTGCTAAGAATCTGGATGTCAATATGCAGTATGCAAATGACAAGGCAATTGTCGATGCGGCTGGCAATCCGGTGGTAGACTCATATACCAATGCAGGAAAGGGTGAGTTTAATCTCCTGAGCAGCTATTCGGTTATCGGTGATCTGACTGCGGATCTGTCTAATATCCATTATGCATCGTGCGGTCTTGCAGGTGGCAGCTACAGTGGAGAAGTGAGTGGCATAAATACAACGGTTACTCTGAAGGACAGCAGTTTTGAAAGTACGTATAACGGCAGTATGGTATATCTTCTGAATGAGTATGGCAATGGCTCAAACGATGATTCAGCCATACAGCTTTCTGCTGACATCAAGATAGAGAATACAGACTTTACAGGTATGAAGAATGCAAGCTTTCAGGTAAATGCGAATCAGAACAGAAAAGTAAGGGTAGCATTTGACGAGACGTGTATTCTCCCTGATGGATATTACATATGTCCTGCATACAACGGTTATGGAGATTCAATTGTCACATATGGAGGAGATGTATACTATGGCGGCGATAAAGTAGTTATAGATAAAGATGTAAATGCTGATAACATCTACTTTGGTAATTATGACAGCAGAAAATCGACATCTGCTGTATATGCTGTCATTAACAAAGGAGTAACAGTAAGTGCTCAGGAAGGGATATATTTTACCGCGGGTGCAAATATCCTTAACTCGGGAAAATTCTCTGGAACATTTAAGAGAACAGATGATTCAGCATACGGTTCTGTATATATGAAAGAGGGCATAGTGGCAGATGAAACGCTGTATGAAAATGCCCATGTATACTATCCGGTTACTCTGGTATGTGATGACAAGGCTGTGACAGTGAGCAATCCTGGCTACACCTGTTATCTTGACAAGGATACTATGTATGCATATGTAGATTCAGTCTTGACGCTGACACCGGTTATCAAGAGAGGATATACACTTGAAAAGGTAGTGTTTAGGGGAAGTGATGAGACTCAGGATAATGAGCTGACAGAGACATCAGGCAAGTATACATTTGCCATGCCGAAAAGACCATGTATAGTGACAGTCTCAACAAAGGGTAAGCAGATAAAGGCATCAAAGACAGTGTCAGATCCTTCAGCTGTGCTCGGTCAGAAATACACAGCAGAAAAGCCACTGTATGATATGTCGGATGTTGTGATCCTGAATGATGGCAAAGAGGGCACAGTAACCTATGAGATGGACAAGGATTATATACTTCCGGAGGGGCTTGTGCTTGATGGCAGTCTTATAATTGGAACACCGACCTCGGCATATGAGGATGGAAAGAAAGCAGTAATCCACATAACAGGAAAGAATGGAACAAAGACACAGATCACACTGAATGTTGTTGTTTCGAAAGAGCAGAAGATACAGGAAAATACAGACGGACGTATAACAGTCGATGAAGAGAATAAACAGATAAGTCTGAATGGAACATCAGTTGTATTGCAGGCTGCAGAGAACAGTGCGGAAGCTTCGTCGGATGAAACAGGGGCTGAAAGTCCTGTGATCACAGAGATCTATATCGATTCTAACAAGAATGGACAGGCTGACAACAAGACACCGTTAGTCAGCGGAGACCTGTCAGAATACACTGTGGTTGGAGTTGATGACAGCGAATTTAAGCGCAGTGTAAAGATAACTATGCTGGGAGGAAGCGTACAGAAGATATATGGTGCGGTTGACTCAGAACTGAGCTGCAGCGGAAGAGATGCGGTTGCGGTAGTTATCAAAGGCGGTAATGTGGGTGAGGTATATGCGATTGTAAATACCCAGGTAGATGGTACGATTTCTTATGAGAACTGCACAGGTGCTGTGATCACAGGTGGTTTGGTAAGTGGAAGTACATCAACATACACAGGAGCGCTTCTCAGAACAGCAAAAGACAATGTCATGATATACAAGAAGTATACAGTTACAGAGAAGCTTGCTGCAAATGATTTTGATTTGGACAATGAATCTGAAGCATCAGTGGAGGCTCCGCTTGAGCTCACAGGATATCTGAGGATGTATGAAAAATCTAAGCTTACAGCAACGGCTGCGATTATCGCCGGCGGTCTTTCATTCTCGAGAAATTCATCTGCTCAGTTTGATGGGGATGTCAAGATAAATACTCTGTATATGACGAGTTACAATAATGTACTTACTATTGGGGCAGAGTCGGAGTTTGAGACAAATGAAGTCAAGATATCAGACAGCTGGGCAAAAGTATATCAGAAAGGAACATTCAAGTGCCCTTCAGACAAGTTCTCAAATGAGGGAACATGGGTAAAGGCAGGAGAATTTGCAGAAGGTGTAGATGCAGGCGAGTGGACCGGAATTTACTACAATGTTGAACGCGGTAATACGAATATGAAGGGAACTTCGGTTTCCATTCCAACTCAGAGCAGGGTAGTGGAATACGAGGGACTGATATATGCAAGAAACAATTCTTTAGTCACGGCAGAGTATACAGATGTACCGGGATACACAGTATATGTATCGATAAATGGCGGAGATCCAATAAAGGGAGATTCGGGATCGGCGCTGGTCGCAACAGCAAATACAGTTATGAGCGCAACTGCTGATTACGTGGCAGATCAGATCGCAGTGACAAAGAAATATGCTGATCCTGTGATCGTAGCAGATACAAGCTATACAGCCGAGGAGCCTGTATATGATCTCACAGCACTTGATGTGACAGGAGACACCACTTCGGCATACGGTACAGATATGCAGTACAGAGTAAAGAGCGGATCAAAGCTTCCGGAGGGACTTGTGCTTGCCGATGGCAAGATCACAGGCAAGACATCCGAAACAGGTGAGACAGATGTGACATTTGTTGTGACAGGAAGAAATGGAACATCCGTTGATGTAAACGTGAAGTTTACAGTAAAGGCTGCAGGCACGGAAGTGTCAGATATCAACAAAGTGGTAACTGACGCATCAGTAAGTAAGATAAATCTTGCTGGATGTTCAGTTGTGATAATAGCTGATCCGTCAAATTCATCAAAGTCTTCCATATACATGGATGCAGACCATGACGGAATAGCAGACAACAACAGAGCGCTTAAGATAGGTGGTGAGACAAGTTACGACCTGTCGAAGTGTAAGATATATGGTTATACAGATGGAGACAATGCATATACTGGCGATATATCAATAGTTCTCAGAAGCGGTACGGTAGGTTCCCTGTATGGTGCAGGTTCAAACGAGTCCGGAGCTGCAAATGTAACTGTTGAGGGTGATGTTACTGTAAAGGTGCTGGGCGGCACTGTAAGAACAGAAATATATGGCGCATACAATGCACATGCAGCTACGGTGAATTTCGTTGCAGAAGGCGGAAAGATATATAAGAAGGCCTGTGGTGCATATAATTCAGATGTGCAGACGATGAATTTTGCGTTCACAAAGACAGCTATGATGTATGCGGACGACAATTATTCAAACACAGGTGAGGAAGAATTGTATGTCACAAGCGGAGGAAGTGTATCTGGAGATGTAAATGCAGAGGTAGGTGTGTTGAGTACAAGAGAGGCATTTGCCTATAGTTCAAAGATGTATAGAAGCACGTACGCTTTCTTCTACGGAGTTTACAGGACACCTGTGTCAGGAGATGTCAATTACACTTTGAATGGTGACTGGTATGCAGGAAGAATAAATACATTTGTAAACAGTTCCAATGTGGCTGGAGATCTGAATGCTGAGCTGAAGTCAGGTTATATAGGCTGTGGTAATTCGAATGATAGTTCAAAAGCATTCGTATACGGCAATACGAACAATAAGATACGCAATATAAATGTAAGATCGGCTACAGAAGATGCTGTGAGCGGTAAGATCGTTCTTGCTGCAAGCGGAGAGGTAAATGATATTTATTTCAATGATGTCAGTGGCAATACCACTGCGAGTGTTACAGGCCTTTCAGAGAATTTCCAGGTGACACATAAGGGCTCACTCTTCTTAAAGATCAAAGATAAACTTGTTCTCGGAGGTACATACACTGTTGATGAGAACATTGAGACCGATATCCTCAATGTAACTTCTGGTTCAAAGATCAAAGTTGCTGAGGGTGCATCAATTAAGCATACAGCAAATGCTGTCATCGAAGGAGATATTGAGAATAACGGAACATGGACCTCAGAGGGCAATGTCTATGTAGAGGGAACATTTGTCAACAATGGAATCTGGAATACAAAGAAGTATATGTACGTTGGTGACAGCAGCGCATCAAGTATCAGCGGTAAAGTTGACAACTATGGAACCGTCACAACGGTTTCTGACAGGTCATACAGTACAAGGATCAATGCTTCTTCAATGTTCATCAACCGTGAAGCTGCTACATTTACATTCGGAAATATGGTCAACAGTGGAACCATAGTAAATTATGGTTCTCTGGAAGAGACATATTATAACAACTTCTCGGATGTTGGAAAGGTACTCACAACAACGATTCCACATCTCAAGTATGTGCTGAAGAATTACAGCAGTGTGTACTATAAAGTTGATGCAGAGTATCCGGCATACTGCTTCAAGGGTGAGGATGCAAAGATAAGCATAGCGGCAACAAATGCTAACTATCAGAAGACGTCAGGCATTGACGGTGATACAAATGTATACATAGCTGGAAATATGGATTTCTATGTGACAGTTGACGGCGAACCGATAGACGGAATGAAGATAGATTCTGTGGTATATGGTTCAGCACAGAATGAGGCAACGTCAAGTAACAATGTCAAGTGGCGCGGAACAGTGGCATATGAGCCGACACATGCTGTGATCAATATGGCAAAGCAGGAAGCAACCAATATAACTCTTGCGAAGGCTGAGGACAAGGTTACAGCACAGGTTGGAGTGACAACTAGCAAGTTTGATCCACTCTATGACCTCACAAAGATCGAGGTTCAGAATGATGAGAATGTTGAAAACGGCTATGTCGCATACTCACTTGCTAAGGGGCAGACCCTTCCTGATGGACTTGCGATGTCAGGCGGCAAGATATACGGTACTCCGGTCAAGGCTTCTGCTGAGGCTCAGACAGTGAATATCATTGTGAGAGGACAGAACCAGACCACAGCTGAATTCACGCTTACCATAGAGAAGATAGAGAAGGGTATCCCGACACTTGCTGCATCAAAGGCCGGAACCGCATATGCAGGCAAAACACTTGCTGATGTAGCACTTCCAAAGTCAGCACTTGGTGTATATAGCTGGGCAGACAGCACACAGTTGGTTGGCAAGGCTGGATCCGAAGACAATTACGATGCATACTTTGTACCGAAAGATACAGTCAACTATGACTGGAGCAAGTTTGATACTGCTTCAGGAACGTATGAGCAGTTAGAGGACGGCAGTGTCAGAATAGCAGTGAAACTTGCGGTATATGTGAGAAAGCAGGATCCTGTATACACTGTACCTGAGGGAGTGACAGCTATATATGGAGAAACTGTAGGAAAGGCTGTTATTCCAGAAGCAGAAGGCGGAATGTTCATCTGGGAAAATGCTGATGAGTCAGTCGGCGACGTTGGAACAAAGAAGTTCCTTGCAACATTTGTGCCATCTGATGAGGATGTATATGAAAGAGCAGAGCATATAGAGATCACAGTTGAGGTAAAGCCGGCTGAGGCTAAGTTCACACAGGCTATAGACAAGCTCACAGCAAAAGAAAATGATACTCTGGCTGATATAGTACTTCCGGAGGCAGAGAATGGAATCTACACATGGTACACAGACAGAACAACAAAGGCTGAAGATGGCGGAACATACAAGCTGTGCTTTAAGCCTGCTGATATAACTAACTATGACTGGTCAGGAGTAGAGGGCTGGAACAGAGCTTACAGAGGTGTGGTATTCCCAGTACAGGTTGAGATCATCAAAGAGCATGTACATGATTATGGCGATGCATACAAGAGCGATGCTACATATCACTGGAAGGAATGCAGCTGCAAGGATATCCAGAATAAGGCAAAGCATACATTTGACTCAGGAAGCATAAAGACAAGTCCTACTGATACAACAGATGGAAGCAAGGTATATAAGTGTAAGGTCTGCGGATATGTGAAGACCGTGACGATCC
>ERZ1034952.3298-NODE-3298-length-10965-cov-28.297892_pt1 | contig 10965 bp, 7 predicted proteins | sample MGYA00520625_ERZ1034952 | MGnify/ENA primary metagenome ERZ1034952 (study PRJEB33766, sample SAMN09781773) | gut metagenome | biome: gut microbiome | host: Homo sapiens | place: Madagascar | study: EMG produced TPA metagenomics assembly of the PRJNA485056 data... | reverse complement strand
CTGGTGATGTTCGATTCACTCTTGTTCAGTTCGATGCAGATTTCCTTCAGCATCTTACCTTCCAGCACCATCTGGCAGATCACTCGCTCACTGTTGGTGAGGTCGGCACATACCAGATCCCATGCCTTCTTGCTCAGTTCACTGGTTTTCAACTGTTCTGCGGCACGCTCCAGGATATTCTGCTGCTGCTCCGGGCTCAGTCGGCTCAGCAGGTTTACCGCCATATCCTTCTCTTCATCCTTCAGGTCGGCAAGCATGTGCAGTGCCTTCTTCTCTTCTTCCCTCATCTGCTTGGGCTGTCTGAGTTCCTTGACGATGACAGGTTCCCAGTTATAGAGCCAGACATACAGAATCATCAGGAAACCTATCAGAACTGCCTTGATGCTGAAGAACAGCACGGAGATCTGCGTATGCGAGATGGCTACCGCTACCACTGGCAGCAGAGCGATGGTAAAGCCGAAAGCGGTTCGGTTGAGCTGCTGGCTCTGGGCGGTAATGGCAAGTATAAACATGATGAAGATATTGCTCATCACGCTCAGGTTGTCCCGATCGCCCTGATAGTGCAGACAAAGCATACTGTCTATCGCCAGCTTGACGAATACGAGGATATAGAGCAGGGAGATGCCAGTCTTGAATACCACCTTGCGCTTCAGTACCACATACGTCAGCACCGCCAGTGCAATGGTATGGACTATATTATAGAACATGCCCCCCCAGGCTTTCATCATGTAAAACAAAAGGAAGTGATAGGGAATAATGAGTATCTCTACCAAAGTCAAAAAGACGAAGGCGATCACCCTCCGGCGATCCACCACTCCACAATAGTCAGGGCATAAATGATGTTCCAAGCGCAAACACCAATCCCAAAGTTTGTTCTTAGCTTTCATTTCTTGCTTTCAATTTACTTATAGTTTAAACAATCGTTGATACTTATATATCATCAAAGTCTTGCCCGCTTGGGGCTCTTTGCATACCTTTCAGGACCTCTGAGTCCTGAGTTCTTTGTTGATTTACTAAATTATTCTTCTCAACTGCAAAATTACAACTAAAAATCGAAAAATACTAAGAAAGTAGGATAAAAAGTGGCTAAAAAAGCAAAAAACAGATGAGAAAAAGCATTTTTCAGGGTTTTTCAGTGTTTCATTTATGCGGTTTTTATTCGGTATCAGCATTTTTAGGCGCATTTTTCTTGGCAGCAATCGAAAAACTCACTATCTTTGCAATCGTAAAAACAAAGTTCGCGGTTTCAAGCCCGAGCTTCCAATCAAACCCCAAAGTTGCCAACAGGCATCTAAGAACAATGGAGTAGATGATAAAGATGATGATGAGTAGAAAAAGAGTAAATGATAGACTTACTATTCTTTAATAAATAAAGTCTAGTTTCAAGCCTATTGAATGGAAGGAAAAGGAAATTAAGAAAAAGAATAAGTATAAGTATAAGTAAAAGATGATGATGCGTTTCTCTAGAGAGACCATTTGTCATTCTTAAATCATTAAAAGATTTTAAGTATGAACAGAAGGATTTTAATTGCGCTACTGGCTGTTGGTAGCTTCATCTGCCCAGCCGTCGCTCAGAAGGTGGCCTTGAAGACGAACCTCCTTTATGATGCTACAAGCACCATGAATCTCGGCTTCGAATTTGGCCTTTCCCCAAAATGGACCTTGGATGTATCCGGCAACTACAACCCGTGGACATTTTCCAAGAACAAGAAGTGGCAGCACTGGCTTGTTCAACCAGAAGCTAGATACTGGTTCTGCAATAAGATGATGGGCTCCTTCATCGGCTTCCACGCCCTCGGAGGTTCTCATAACATAGGTAACGTAGATCTTGACTTCAAGTTCCTCGGTACCGACTTCTCCAAATTGAAAGATTACAGATACGAAGGTTGGTTCGTAGGTGCAGGTGTTGCATACGGTTATACCTGGGCTCTCTCCAAGCATTGGAACTTCGAGGCTGAACTCGGAGTGGGATACGTTTATTCGAAATCGGATAAATATGAATGCCCGCAATGTGGTGAGAAACTCGAGAAAGACAAGGCGCATCACTACGTAGGACCTACCAAGGCGGCACTCAATCTGGTGTATGTCTTCTAATTCATGATACATTATTATATTAATAAGTAAAAACTGAAGATTATGAATACATATAAGATTTTAAACAAGACACTTGGAGCCGTCGCCCTCAGCATTCTGTTTAGCACTAACGCTATCGCTCAGGAACAGGCTGCCAAGGATATGAAAGTCCTCAACAAGGAAATCAAGAAGAAAGGCAATAAGGTGAACGTCTATATGGACCTCAACCTCGATGATGTGAAACTGGCAAGCAACAAGGGTCTCATCTTTACACCTATTTTATATAAGGGTGAGGATACGCTCAAACTCCCGGCTGTGGAGGTGATGGGTAACAAGAGATACATCTACTACCAGCGTACCAAGAAGACCGCTACCCAGAACCCGCTCATCGTTGCCAAGCGTGAAAACAAGGAGCCACAGACGCTCCGATACGCTTACTCTACTCCTTACCAGGACTGGATGAAGAACTCCAACTTCGCCATCAGCAATGACGCATGCGGATGTAACCAGAAACTGCTGGCAGAAAACCTGCTCACCAACAATGGCGAGGCGCTCGTTACTCCTCAGCAGCTCTATCAGGCTTATCAGCAGCCAAAGGCGGAGGCAGTGAAGATCAGACAGGAAAACGGTTCGGCTAGACTCAACTTCCGCATCAACAAGTGGGATATCGTGAAGGATCTCGGTAACAATACCAATGAGTTGGCTACCATCAAGCAGACGCTCGACCTCGTGAAGAACGACCCTGATGTAACCATCACTTCCATTACCCTCCACGGTTATGCTTCTCCTGACGGCAGCTATGCCAACAACAACAAGCTTTCCCGCAACCGTACCCAGGCTCTCTACAACTACCTGTTGAAGACCTACCCTATCGACAAGAAGCTCTTCAAGGTAGAATCTACAGCTGAGGATTGGGAAGGAACACTGGAGTACATCAAGAGTCACAACATCCCTCAGAAGGAAGCTGCTCTCAAGATCATCAACAGCGATATGACTCCTGACCAGAAGGAACAGACGCTCGCAGCCAAGGCTGGTGAGGCATTCCGATTCCTCGTTGACAAGGTTTGGCCAGGCTTGCGCCGCACAGATTACACTATCGAGTACGACGTGAAGGCATTCAACCTCGAAGAGGCTCGCAGAGTGATCAATACCCGTCCGCAGAAGCTTTCTCTCCAGGAGATGTACATGGTAGCCAACAGTTATCCGAAGGGAAGCGAAGAGTACAACAATGTATTCGACACAGCCGTGAAGATGTTCCCAGAAGATAAGCTCGCCAATCTGAATGCAGCCCTTGCAGCCATCGACAGAGGTGACAAGGTTAGCGCAGAGAAGTACCTGAAGAAGGCTGGCACCGGTGCCGAAGTAGATAATGCCCGTGGTTGCCTCGCCGTTCTCAATGAGGATTACGAAGCTGCCAAGCAGTACTTCCAGAAGGCTGTAGCCGGAGGCTTGAAGGGTGCTCAGGAGAATCTCAACAAGCTGAACAAGGTTGTGGAGTAAGCAAAACGCCCTGAAAGGGCAACAGCTCCTAGCCCAGGGCAACGCCCTGGGTAAACAAGCCGCAAGCAAAGCGCCCTGAACCAACGGTCACCGGCCGAAGGGAAAGGTAAAGGGCAAAAGCTTCATAAACGCTTGATGTAATTTATATATAAGTAAAAGAATAAACAATAATATGAATATAAACTAAAAAATTTAATTTAAGAACAAGAAAAGAAAGAATAGTATTTGATTACCCCCGGGCGAAGCCAGTGATGAGGTCTGAGAGACCCGTCCATTTCGCAACTCAAACTAAAAATTTTGTATAACACTTAATAAGTAAAAGATTATGAAGAAAATGAATTTGCTCGTTATGAGCTTGGTATCAGCAGCAGCGTTATCTTTCTCAAGCTGCAGCAGCAATGATGATTTGGCAGGTAGTGGTTCTGGCAACCAGTCACAGGTGGAAGGTTTCTATATGACTTTGGCAGTACAGACTCCTACTAGCAATGGTACAAGAACCCAGCAGCAGACTGAAAAGGTAGATGCTACTGAAGCTGAGTCTAAGGTAACTAGTGGTACATTCTACCTGGTTAATAGTAAGGGAGACATTGTCTTCACCAAGAACATTACAGAAACAGAATGGAAAAATGCCGCACCTGTATTAACAAATACTGGCAAGACCCAGATACAGGTTCCAGTACAGAACGTAACAGAAGGTGAGACCTATAAAGTATATTTCCTGGCTAATACAACAAATGCTAAGCCATGGGAAAACACTTATACTGCAGAAACAGGCTTCGCAGGTACTTATGCTACAGATAAAAAGTTTGCAATGTTCAACCAGAACGATAAAAATTCCAGAGCAGACCAGTATACTGTAACATTCAAAAAAGAAAACAAGGAGATTACCTCACCTGCATCGATTGGTAAGCCTATCATGCTCGACCGCGTTACTGCTCGCATCGACAAGCCTACAACAGCAACTACAACTATCAACGGTGTACTTGCTGAGGGTGCTTCAGAATTACAGAAGAAGGCTGTCGCTGATGCAAAGGAAAAGGTAAAGGAAATCAAATTGACTCGCTATGCTCTCACCAACTTGTCTAACATGACAAACATCATGCAGAAGTGGGATGCCGCATGGGCTTCTCTCCAGATTCCTAAAGGCAACAAATACATGCAGAAGGCAGATGAGTTAGGTAACAAGTATAGCATCTCTAATGCAGGTTGGTTTACAAATGAAGCAATGAACTATGTATTTGAGAATACAGAAGCAACTCCTACAACAATGTACTTCGAATATACAGTAGCATTGGATGAGACAAAGTTCACTGATACTCCTGACTGCAAAGATGGCACATTCTATCGCTACAATGGCAATATATACAGAAGTATTGCAGCTATCTATACTGCATACGCAGATCAGCCTGTCCTCTTCGGTGGCAAGACTGCAGAAGCGCTCAAGGCAGAGTTGAAGATTACTGCTGATGGTGAGATTGGTGCTACAGAGGAAGAATTGGCTAAGTTCCGCGAGGACAACGTTATCGAAGTATTCCGTGCAGGTAAGACATACTACTCACAGGTTATCACCGACAACTGGCTTGGAACAAATACCATCCAGCGTAATACTGTTTATCGCTTGAATGTAAAGAAGATCTTCAACGTTGGTGCAGACGTTCCTAATGGCGAGCCAGACGAGAACAAGCCAATGTACTATCTCGATGTTGAGGTTTCTGTTAACCCTTGGGTTCTCAGTACACAGGATGTAGAGTTGGGTGACTAATCCCAATCACTTCGCTTAATCAAGCATAAACAAAAAAAATGAATGATCCAGGGATGTACCCCATCCCACTCTCAAGATAATTCTTGAAACAACAATACTCTCAATCTCCCGGGGGCTACCCCGCCTCCGGGAGATTACAAAAACAAAAGATGATATTTGCCGCCAACAGATGGCGGGAACCCCTATCGTGCTGAATCAGCACCACTCAACAAGAAAAAAAAGATGCCGGAGGCTACCCCACTTCTTACGCCCTACGGCACACTAGATATAAGTATAAGTAAAAGAATTAATAAAACACAAACGATATGAAACATTTCATCATCAAAAACGGTTGCAAAGTGGTTTGTATCTCAGCCATCGCACTCTCTTCGCTTTCATCATGCATGAAAGACGATTTGACGAATTGTCCTGCACACAAGGTGTCGCTCAAGTTCGATTATACATATAATGTTGAGAACGCTGATGCCTTCTCCCAGGAAGTGAAAAACCTCAACGTCTATGTTTTCGATAAAAACGGTAAATACTTCGATACCTATACGCAGTCAGCCGACAAATTCGAAACGGGTCACAGCATGGACATCACAGACTTACAGGAAGGTAAATACACCTTCGTCTGCCTGGCACGTGACAAGAAACCTACAGGTAGCAGAGCCGACGGTGACGACGAGATGGAGTTCAGCTTCACCCAACTCACACCAGGTGTTTCTACCATCAACGACCTGCAGGAGGAAATGGGAAAGAAAGACGGAGAGGCTTCTGTCAACAGCAAGAAGTTCACCGCTCTCTACACAGCCCAGACATCTCTCGACTTCAAGGGCAACAAGGACACATCCGGCGAACTCAGCTTGATGAAATGTACCAAGACCTACCGAATCGTGATGCTTCCTTACGATAACGACCAGCAGGGATTCGTGGCAGAAAACTTCGACGTAAGAATCAAGGGTTCGGCTGCTCTCCTCGACTACAAGGGCGACAAGGTAAAGGATGCAAACGGCGTAGAACAGAACAAGCCGATCACCTACGTGCCTTACAACGAGAAACTGGTGGTTAACTCCAGCGGCAATACCCAGGTAGAAGGTGAAGAAATCGACAAGGCTCTGGTTTACGACCTTTCTTCTTCCAGAATGTTCGAGCGCAAGAACGATGTAAGCACCCGCAACACAGAAAGCACGGAGTACGACGACAAACGAATCGTAATCACCGACAAGCGCACAGGCAAGGTAATCTTCAACCACTCACTGCCATGGTTCCTCGCTCTCTGCGGCGAACGCACCGACAAGGGCTGGGAGGATCAGGAATACCTCGACCGCCAGGATCACTACACCCTCGTATTCTACGTTCCAAGTCCAGGTTCCGACTACCACATGGATGCAAGAATCAAGGTGAACGGATGGGTTCTCAATCTTAGAGATATAGAACTATAAAACAGTAAGACTGCTAAAGGCAGACGATAAGTATAAGAAAAAGTATAAGTAAAAGATAGGAGAAACAAGTTATGTTCGATTTCGCAAAAAGAAAAATCTGTGCGAATCAACTGACTAGCATTATGAAGGGAATAGCAGCATTGGCACCCACCTTGTTGCTTACCCTGATACTAACATCATGTATGTCGGACGGTTACACAGATACAGCAGCTGAAAAGAGTGATACCTACATCAACCTGAATGTATCAACTCCTACAGCTCAGGCCAGAGCCAACGCTACTGCCAACCCAGCAGGAACCAGCGGAACGCTCGGGCAAGACGAAACTTCCCCAAGTCCAACAGAGGAGGAGAAAATATACAGTATCAGAGTCTGGGCTTTCAAAAGCGGCAGCACTGAAACTGCAGCACCAATAGGATTCAAGGCAGAAACCGGTCTCAACGCAACCGGTTCACATCAGGTAAGTATGAAATTGTTGCGCAAAGCAGCAGGTGATTTGGATAATATCGACCTTTTCATCCTGCTCAATGCAGAAAGCATTGGAGTTCTAAACGATAACAATTGCAACAGAATGACTCGCCAGGAATTGAAAGCTGTAACTTTTGACTCAAACTTCGGTATCAATACAGAAGATGGCAGCCCTCAGGCTAAAGAAGTTCCTGCTACAGGTTTACCAATCTCGCGTGTCATTACAAACATCAATGTAAAAAACAACATTGCAGACAATGCAGCCGCAGCTGCTGCCAAACCTGTAAGTGTTCCATTGGTAAGAGCCGTTTCCAAGCTCCACTTCTACTTTGCCCGTAAGACTGGCAAGGATACAGAAAGTGTAACCGTCACCAGGATTGAAGTAAACGGAGAGACCCTGACAGCAGCAAGCCCGGTATTCCCAGAAGCTGCAACAAATGCCGAAAAGGATACTAAAGGATTGACAGGAAGCTTGACTGGTCTCACTTACCTCACCAAGGATTTGATATTCGGAGGTATTGCAACAGATAAAATCAACCCTGTTGACGATCCTAAGACATATATCCGAAATACCGGAGAAAAAGCCCAGGATTATATGACTCGTCTCAGCACTGGTGTACAGGAAGGTTGCAGAAGCTATCTACGTGAGACAGACAAGACCATAACAGGCAAGATCCATTTCAAGTCAAATGCTTCGCTTGCAGAAAGATCGGTTGTTTTTGAGATTCCAGAAGCCTATCGCAATCATGAATTGGTTGTATATGGCTACTTCTCAGGAGAAGCATTACTGGATCTCAACTTAGAATACTACGTAGCAAACTGGAATGAGAAGACTGCTACAAATATCACATTTAATTAAACTATTGGAGGAATCATATTATGAAGAAAGTAATGAAATTAGCATACCTGCTCATGGGAGTAGCACTCTTACTCAGCAGTTGCTCGGAAGACATCTTCCCGGGCGGCAGCGAGAGCAACGAGGATGTTACCATTTCGTTGGCCTATTCTGATGTTTCCCCAAGAGACATCGTGGTCAACTCCCGAGCAACAGATGCAGAGGAGCGCCATCTCGACAACCTCTACATCTATATATTTGATGGCAATGGTAATCTGAAGGGTTATAAAGGTATTACTTCTAACTTAGATCAAAATACCAGCAATGACAAAAAAGCTACAGTATCTGGCATCAAGACTAGAAGTGGCGAAGCATATATTTATGCGGTTGCCAACTATAATACAGGTCGCTACCCTCTCACAGTAAGTGAAGGAAATGTAGAAGAGGGCAAGTTACCAATTAATCTCAACGAGGAAAAGGCAAGAGCTGGAGAGTATAACTTTACTCTTAATGATTTGAAAGCTCTGAATTTCCAACGTAATGTAGATGATCAAATCTCAATCACTGACGCTTTCTTGATGAGCGGTGCTGTAAATAGCGGCAAGGTTGTAAACATCAATACCGCAGGTGAGGTCACAAGTGACGGCACCAACGGTAATGCAATCAGATTAAGCCGCATCGTATCTAAGGTGAAGTTCACCATCAAGAAATATACAGAGGATGGTGTACAGCGTTCATTCAAACTTGCCAACTATGATATTATGAATATCGCAAAGAATGGTACACTCATTGGCTGTATTGATGGTAACACTACAAAAAAGATAAGCAATGCTACTGATGTTAGCGATATCAAGGGTCTTACTCTTGGAGTAAACGACGTGGATGAGACAGGCGCAGAATACTTCGAAGCCTATTTGCCAGAAAATCTGCAGGATGCTAAACATGATGTAACAGTTCAGGCTAAGCGAGAGGACGACAGCAAGTCGGATCCTAAGGTATTCACCAATGCCCCTGATTATGGCACATACGTAGTATTGAAAGGCAAGTATGAAGAAACCCAGAAAGGTTCTACCAAAACTGCCGACGTAACCTACTATGTTCACTTGGGCGACTGCAGTGAAAAATTCAATGACTACAATGTTGAGCGTAATTGCAAGTACACCTTTAAAATCACAGTGGCAGGTGTAGATAAAATCATTGTTGAAGCCCAAACACAACGAAACGATCAGCCTGGTGCAGAAGGTGTGGTATTGAAATATGGCAACACCGGTAAGAACCTGACACTCGACAGTCATTACGAATATATGGTAATGCGCTTCAATCAGGCGGACATCAAAAAGCTGAAAGAATCCAAATTAGGATATTACTATCAGGTTTACGCTTTGGGCAAGAAGACAGAGCCAATAAACGTAAAAGATGGAGCAACAACAACGGCACAGCAGCTGAATGGTGTAGATACAAGTTGGATTGAGTTTGCCATTACAGGCAGAAACAACAGCAAGAGCAGCTATGGCAGCGAAAATGACGGAAGAGGTACTCCATGCGATTATCCTGGCAAAGAAAGCACCATGGATATTGAAACGTTCTTGAAAGAACTGTATGATAATGCAGACAACAATAGTTTCTGGAGTAATAAAGGATATATTGATGCAACCTGTTTCGTCAGTGAGAACTACTATAGCAACCTCAGTTGGGACAAGTACGTTAACGACGTTAACAAGCGAGCATTCTATGTAGCAAACAACGTATGGGTTAGTGAAGATACAAGAAGCGTATATGCCGAGGCTCAATATGGATTAACTCAGCACAATATCCAGACCTTCTACGATGTGAAGCAGGCAGGAAGTATTATTGCTTATGGCTGCGAAACCATCAATGACGAAGAAGGCAAGGAATTTACGGACGATGGTATAGGAGGTACAAGTAATAATGAATATAGGTATCCATACCAGTCAAAAGGTGATAATAAGTGGGATGGTCGAGCAAATATGAAGCAAGACCTCTCAGGTCTGACATGGGACAACATTAAGAGCAACAAGTCACTTGTAAAGGCATGTATGAGCCGTAACAGAGACTTGAATGGTAATGGAACTATTGATGAGGATGAAATCCGATGGTACGCTCCAGCAGTCAACCAGTATATTGGACTTTGGATTGGTGAGGAAGTAATGAGTACTGAGGCAAAACTCTTTAATAAGCAAACCTCTACACTTAGTACCAGCAATGATCCTGGATGCCGTATGTTGTATTACACTTCCACAAAAGGTATCAATACCTACTTCTCTGAAGAGGGTATGGCAACCAACAATCATAATGGAAAGTGGAAAGCGACTTTGATTCGTTGCGTCCGCAATCTGCAATCCAATGACAAAGATAAAGGATATGCTAAAACTCCAACCCAGTTTTGGACAACCAGCAATTCAGACAAAGACGTAGAATTGGACAAGGTGGACTCTAGAGCTCTCACCGTTGGCGGTAATAGTAACGAACTGATTGGGCACACTGAACGATCAGAAATCAATAAACCTGCTAAATCGTTCAGAATTGCAGACAAGACATATCCTGAATCAAATAGTTCTAGAGCAAGTATGCAGAATGTTGTAGAAGGATATTTCACATGCAATGGTAACTATTATCAAACTGATCGCAAATGGAGAGTGCCAAATCAAAGAGAAATGTCTGTGATGTATTTAATCGACCCTACATTAATTTATTATACAAATTGCAGAACAAAATTCTCAAATACAAACTTCAGAAAGTCTTGGACTTATGATGGTAATTTCACAATGGCTACGAATTGGAATGATTATGCCAGTTATAAAGTCCGTTGCATCAAGGTTTTGAAATAACAAGCAAAATACAAAAGTTAAGAATCATATATCTGTAAGAGAGGAGGGAAGGAAGT
>ERZ1034952.3295-NODE-3295-length-10971-cov-10.266948_pt1 | contig 10971 bp, 7 predicted proteins | sample MGYA00520625_ERZ1034952 | MGnify/ENA primary metagenome ERZ1034952 (study PRJEB33766, sample SAMN09781773) | gut metagenome | biome: gut microbiome | host: Homo sapiens | place: Madagascar | study: EMG produced TPA metagenomics assembly of the PRJNA485056 data... | reverse complement strand
TATTTTAAAGAAAAACTCATGTGAATTTCTTCTAGCGAACTCACATGAGTTTTTTATATCTCTGAGATTGTTGACGTAGGTGCTCATAAAAAGGATTTTAAAGGTCTGGCCGCCATGAGCACGATGACAGCGAGCAGGCTGTTAATGATCAATTTCTGCCGCGCTGTCTTTTCTGTATTTTCTGTATACCAGGACGCACAGTCCGAGGATGATCACTGCAACTACCACGTCAGCACCGATCACAGCTTTATGCCATGTCGGAAGACCGGTATCCACTCCATCCTCTTCATATACCCAACTGTTCACTACGGTATACATCACGTTCTTGCACGCCTGCCGCATATATTTTACAGAGGAAGCCGCTTCCGGATCCTGTACTACGTTAGGGCCGCCCGCGTATGTGGAAAGCATCGCATCCACACCGTTTGCCAGGGCTGCATCTGCGTTCATGAATCCATGACCATTGTTTCGGAAGAAATCAGTCAATGTAAATCCTTCAAATCCCCACTCATCACGAAGCACGGTCTTAAGCAGGTTGCTGTTCTCTCCGGACCACTTGATACCGATAAAGCTCCAGGATACCATAACCGCATGGGCGTCTCCGTCTTTTACACAGATTTCAAATGGTTTCAGGTATATCTCACGCATTGCCTGTTCATTGGACCATACGCAGACCATCTTGGCATTCATCTCATACATCGCAAAATGCTTGATGTATGCATATACGCCATACTCTGCAGAGCCTTTCACCGCTCCGGATGCGATATAGCCTGACAGCGTGCCGTCTTCCGAGAAATATTCATAGTTTCTTGCCCCGAACGGCGTCCGGTGAGTGTTCATGCCCGGAGCGTACCATCCGGCGATATTCATCTCACGACACATCTTGCCCATCATCTCGCCGTAGCTCTGAGCCAGCTCCTTACTCCATGTACAGGCGACCATCGTCTCTGTCGGGAATCCGATGGAGCCCTCGCCCGTAAAGTTGTTGTTGATGGACATAGGACCGTCCGCATCGATCGTCTGGACTTTTCCTACAGAGTCCATGGCCGGAGTCTGATATCCGGACAGGGCAATCATGTTCGTCATATCTTCCACTGTCAGCTGGTCGAGGAGCAGTTCCCACCGCTCGTCGTCGTAATCCGCGCCCCGCAGTTCATTGAGCCGGATGCCGTTGTCCGCGCCTGTAGTCGGCATCTCATCGTCTTCATTGATATATGTCTTATAGTCAAAGTTGCTGTTCAGGTGATACTGAGCCATAAGGTCGTTGGACAGCACGTCAGACGCCGGGGCTGCTGTCGCTTCGTCATAGTTTGCGAACCCGTCCGCCCTTGAAAGATAGGTCACATCCCCTGCCACATCCTCGAACTGGTTTGTGGCTGCGATCTGGTCGCTCTCACGCTTGTTGTCTCCCTCGTAACGGACCGTCTCATCCTGAGTATAGATCTGCTGGTCCAGCACCGTATGGGAATCACTGTTTACAGAGATCGCATAGTCGCCCTGCTCCAGCACATAGCATCCGTCGCCGGACATATCGTAAGAAGCCATATCTTCCGCATCAAAGGTGATCGTGATCGTCTCGGATGCGCCCGGCTCCAGCATCTGTGTCTTCTCGAAATCGATCAGGTTGGCGGTTGCTTTCTCGATCCCGCCGTTTGTGTAAGGCGGATTGTAGTAGATTTCCACCACATCTTTGCCTGCCACGTCTCCCGTATTTGTAACCGTCACATCAAATGTGATCTCGCCGTCTTTTACAGTCAGATTACTCATCTCCTGCGTAAATGTAGTGTAGGACAGTCCATAGCCGAAGGGATACTGCACGGTTGCGTCATAATCGATCTTCCCATCGTCGTCCGCTGTCTCATAATATTTATATCCTACATAGATCCCTTCCACGTAATTCGTAAAAGACGGGTAATACGTCTGCGCCATACCGGAGTTCATACCCTCTACCGCCATGTCTTCCATATTCGAATAGCGGGTTGCCTCCCAGTTATTCCACCACGGTGCCGCCGCCATATTGTAGATAAACGTATCAGATGTCCTTCCGGATGGATTCACCTCTCCGGTCAAGATCTTGCCCAGTGCCTCAAAGCCTACGTTGCCCGGTCCCTGGCACCAGAGTGCTGCTTTGATCTGGTCGTACTGTTCTACAAATCCAAGTTCCATCGGGTTCGCTGAATTATAGAGCACGATAACATTGTCAAAATTACTGCACACCAGATTTACCAGATCTTCCTCTGTCTGGGAAAGCTGCAGGTAATGTTCGCCTGCCGCGAAGTCTTCATATCCGTTTGCTGTATTATCATAAGATGCCTGTGTTACATCTTTCGGCATATCATTGTGACCCTCGCCTGCCACACGGGAGAGCACAATTGCTGCCGTGTCGGAAAAATCTTTCGCGCTCTGCAGCAGTTCGTCAGAATATGCGGAAGCCGGAGCCTCTGTCAGCGTCCAATTCTGTGTGGACAATGACATCTCCGCCCGCTCTGCGGAAAATTCATTATAGAAATCCACCAGCTCCTGATTTACGTTAAATCCTGCATCTGTCAGGCTGTCGATCAGACTGACCTTCTCGTACAGGTCGTTGAGTCCGCCGGACCCTGTACCGCCGTATGCCGGGTTAACCGAAGACCAGCCGAACAGATTGATGTTGGACGGGTCGCTGATTGGAAGAATCCCGTCGTTTTTCAGAAGGACCATGCCTTCCTCCGCAATCTGTCCCGCGACTTCCTTTGCCTCTTCTGTCGTCTCATTGCTCGTCGTTCCGCCCACTGTGGTCAGGTTGATCATGGCATACATGGGACCAAGAACGATCATGTTCACGATCACGACAAGGGAAACAAGCATGCTTAACGCGGAATATTTACGGATCATCCGCTTTTTGCTCTTCTTTTTCACCTTCATACAGACGATCATAACTACAACTGCTGCGATCCACAGCACGCCCAGCGCAATCAGATAAGGTTTGCACGTCTGAAGGACGCCAATGACGTCTTCCCATTGAATAGCTATCATAACATTTCCTCCTCATTCCTGAATCTGAACTTTCCTTTGATGCTGCCCTAAAAATACCTCAGACTTCCTGTTCCGGCTGATATTACAGTTCAACGAAACTCCTTATACGAACATAAAGCAAGCTGTTTTGTGTAAACATTTAAACCGATTTATCCTAAGATATCTGATTTTTTACACTTCAGAAAGTTCTTGACATATTGTTTAATATGAAGATACAATATTTGTAGATGAAATACAATTCACACTTTTCTTGAAAACAGACGTTTCTTGACATCCTCAAGGAAAGTGTAAAGAAATTATTTAACTTTCGTAAAGTTGAGGTGAAACATATGGATGCAAAAACTGAAAAAGAAGCAAAAACAAGAAAGACAGACCGGCGCACCCGTTATACGAGGAATGTGATCAAAGACGCTCTTCTGGAAGCACTGAATGAAAAGAACTTTGAGCAGATCACCGTCACGGATGTCTGCCGAAGGGCGGAAATCACGCGTGCAACCTATTATCTGCATTATCAGTCACTCACGGAAGTGTTGGATGAGCTTCTGGTCGACGCACTACAGACAGCAGAGGACAGCACTGTCAATCTCAATGCGGATGTAGACCAGACCGTAGCTCTGCTCACATCCGACGGCACAGCCTCTTTCAAGACAAATGAATCCCTTCTCCCGGTCTGCCACAGAGTCGCGCAACTCCCGAAATATCAGGTTATCTTCCACGATGAGACAATCTCAGGCTATGTGGTAAACCAGATCTATCAGTGGCAACGTCCCAGACTGGTCCCATCTTTTATGAAGGAGCTTGGAATTACGAAGAAAGAGGCCGAAATGCTGACCCTCTTTATCATCAATGGAACCTACAGTGTCAACAAAGCGCTGCACTGGAAAAAGGATGATACATGGTATCAGGTGCACTCCATGCTACTGAAGTATACAGCAGGAGGATACAGCAGGCTGAACCGGCAAAAAAAAGATGATACTCACTCATAGGGCAGAATGCATTTAGCTATCCGAAATCAATTCCTTGCAAAGAAAGATTCATTAAGCTATTCATCTTTTATTCGATTTTATGCGATTTTCGGCGGTCTTAAGTTTAAATTTTTTGTTGGAATGAGTTTAGAAAAGATGATATAACAAAAAGAACCCGAAAACGTTGATTTTTCGGGCTCTTTTTGAGAGGCGCAGACCGGATTTGAACCGGTGAATCAGGGTGTTGCAGACCCACGCCTTACCGCTTGGCTACTGCGCCGTATTTATTTAACTATTAAAGTATAACAAAATACACGCAGTACGTCAATGGTGTTTTCTTTGATTTTTAACTTCTTTTATTATTCAACTTCTACAGGAATGAATGAAAATGTTGTCACATCAAACAATCCCATATCTGTCAGCTTAATCTCCGGAATTACTGCAAGTGACATAAAGCACAGTGTCATTACCGGCTCCACATCTCCACAGATTCCAAGTTCTTCGTATGCTTTTTCATGAATGTCTGTTAATTTCTGATCTACCCATTCTCCGCTCTGATCACTCATCAGTCCGGCAATCGGCATTGGCATGCTCTCGATCACTTTTCCTTCCTTCACAAGAACAATACCACCTTCCTGCTCGATCAGACTGTTCACGGCAAATTCCATCTCTTCATCATTAACTCCAACAACAATGATGTTATGAGAATCGTGAGCCACTGAAAGTGCTACAGCACCTTCTTTGATTCCGTATCCTTTCAGGAATCCACAAGCTACATTTCCTGTTCCCTGATGACGCTCAACAACAGCTACTTTTACAAGATCAACTTCTGGATTTCTTACGAACTCTCCATTTGCATCCAACTCAATCTCTGCTGTATCTTTCGCTGTTACAACTCCACCCGGAAGAATCTTGATTACATTTACTTTGTTTGATTTCAAATTCATTTTAAATTTCTCTTTGGAGAAATCTTTTACAATCACACTTCCCTTAACAGAAGAGATATCACATTTTTCGATCTCTGGCAGATATTTTCCTTCTTCTGCCACCAACGTACCTTCTACAAATACACGGTTTACATGGAAATCTTTCAGATCATCCAGAAGAACAACATCCCCACGGTATCCCGGTGCAATTGCTCCTCTGTCTTTCAGGTCAAAGCATTCTGCTGCGTTAAGTGTTGCCATACGAATTGCTGTCACAGGATCAAGACCTTCCTCTACACAGATACGCAGATGATTATCAAGATGTCCTTCGTGAAGGATTGTCTTCGGCTGACGGTCATCAGAACAGAGCAGGCATCTTCTGCTGTTCTCTGCTGTCACACCTTTAAGCAGTGTTCGAAGGTTATGGCATGCTGATCCCTGACGAAGCAAAATGTACATTCCTCTCTCCAATCGATCACTCATCTCTTCTACGGTAGAACATTCATGATCAGCTGCGATTCTTGCTGCCGCATATGCATTCAATTCTTTCCCTGTGATTCCTGGTCCATGTCCATCAATAAATTTGCCTTCCTGTTTTGCTACAATGATCTTATCCAGATCACTGTCTGCCGCATTGATCACGCCCGGGAAATTCATGAATTCACCAAGTCCGGCAATTCCTTCTCTTGTGATCGGCTCTTTCATTGCTTCTGCATCGATCACCGCACCTGAATGCTCGAATGGTGTAGCCGGTACACAGGATGGAAGCTCATATTTTACATCAAGCACTGTGTTCTCAGCTGCTTTCATCATATAGTCCAGACCGGCGATTCCACATACATTTACGATTTCATGTGGGTCTGCCATAATTGTTGTTCCTCCATGTGGAACTAACAGGCGTCCAATCTCTTCAGGACTTACATAAGAAGATTCAATATGGATGTGGCTGTCGATAAATCCTGGCGCTGCATATCTTCCTTCTGCATCAATCACTTTCACGCCTTCATACTCACCGATACCTGCAATCTGATTACCTGAAAATGCAATGTCTCCTTCCTGGATCTTTCCTGAAAATACGTTTACAATCTTACAATTTTTGATCACCAGATCTGCCGGAACTCTTCCTGCAGCTGTATCAATAAGTTTCTTTAATTCCACCTTCATTGTTGCTACGTCTTTCACGTCAGAAGTCCTCCTCTTTATTTTTCGTCTGAATCCTCTTTGCTTTTAAATGGAATCACTTCGCATTCATTTGAAGCTTCTTCGTCTTCGTCTGAATCTTCTTCGTCATCTTCTTCCTCAAGAAAGCTTTTGATTTTTGATAAACAAATTTTGATTTTCCTGAACGAATTTTCACTCTTTACATCGGTTTCATCTTTCTCTGCATCCGGCACAAAATTCTCTGATGACTGTTCCTCTGTGTCCTCTGTAATCACAGGCATCGCGATTGTCTCTCCCAAAGCTTCGGACTCTTCTGAGCTATCTCTGTTTTCGGTCACTGCCTCTGTTTCAGTCGCCGCATTTATTTCTGTAACTCCTTCTGTCTCAGCCGTTTCATTTATTTCAGATGTTACATCTGTCTCAGCTTCTTCTGTAGTTGCATCTGTCTCAACTGCTGCTTCTGTAGTCAGATCTGCATCCGTCTCCTCTTCTGTTTCATCTGTTCCATCAATTCCTTCTAACAGCGCATCAACTGTCTTCTCTTCCTCTGACACTTCTTCTACTTCTGCCTCTGGCTTCGCTTCACACGGCATTCCCACTGTAAAGCAGCTTCCGGATCCCAGGATACTTTCTGCATCCACCCATCCATCGTGTACTTCAGCAATCCATTTTACAACAGAAAGTCCCAGTCCAAAATGACCTTCTCCGGCACCTAAAGGATCTCCTCTGAAAAACCGATCCCATACGTGCGGCAGATCCGTCTCCGAAATTCCAATTCCCGCATCTGCAATCTTACAGGTAAATTCACTGCCTTTGCTTTCAACAACAACTTTGATCAGTCCAATCTCCCGGCTATAATCAATGGAATTCTCCAGCAGATTTAACAACATCTTCCGATAACAGTTCTCATCCACTTCTGCGTAGATCTCCGGTTCAATCTCATAGTCTATCTGCACCGGTTCATCTGCTTCCTGAAGTCTGCTGATCTGACCTTCTATAATTCCTGTTGTCAGTTCACTGATATTCATGCGTTTTTTATAAGCCGGCTGGCATCCCTGATCTGCCTTTGCAAAAAATGAGACTTCCTGAATAAAATCTGAAAGAATCTGTGCCTTCTTCTGCACCAGTTCAATCTGCCAGCGCTGACGCTGGGACAGTCGCCAGTCGCCAAGGCACCATGCGCTTCGTGTAAGGATCACACTGACCGGCATCCACATCTCCTGTACAACATTTTCTGCAAAATGTCCCTCCTCGCGCACATCCTCAAGTAATTCATTCAATGTCAGCTGCAGTCTCTCCAATTCCGCATCAGATTCTTCCAGTTCCAACTGTCTGGAGAAATCTTTTGTTCTACAGATTTCCGCCGCTGACTCTGCCATATCTGCAGTCCGTTTCAGAACCTCTCTTACCAGAAAGTATCCAATTGCAAGAGATGCGATGAAAACGATTGGAAGTACCACCTTCGCCATCGCTTTTGCTGACTGCGCATCTGTTCCACTTATCACTGTAGCAAGAAACAACGCAATGCCTGTTGCCACAAATATGCACCCTGTATATTTTAGTGTTAATTTTATTTTCAAAGATATTTTTTTCATTCGTACTCCTCCAATGGAATCTCTGACATTCCAAATTAGATTATAGCACATTTTAAAACAGTATGTTGTGAAATTCTTCTTAAATAAAAAGTTTTTATTATGCTTTTCCGCCTTGTATTTCTCTCTGATTTGCCCTATCCTAAAAAGTAAATATATCAGCAAAAAAGATTTTTAAAACAATTTGAAAGAAGGAAATATCTATGAACAATTCAGTTTCTCAAGAACTATTAAAATTTCTTCAAAAGAGTCCCACAGCGTTTCATGCAGTTCAACAGATAAAATCAGAGCTTCTTGCAGTTGATTTTACTGAACTAAAGGAAAATCAGCGTTGGAATATAGAATGCGGCAAACACTATTTTGTTACACGAAATGACTCTTCCCTGATTGCATTTACGATTCCGGAAAATGGTATTGACAAGATGCACATTCTGACAAGTCATAGTGATTCTCCGACCTTTAAGATCAAAGAGAATCCGGAGATCGAAGTAGAAAAACATTATGTGAAATTAAATGTAGAAAAATATGGTGGCATGCTCTGTGCACCCTGGTTTGACCGTCCGCTCTCTGTTGCCGGACGCGTTATAATAAAAGATAAGACAAACGGACAATTCACGAGCAAACTCGTCAATATTGACCGGGATCTTGTTATGATCCCGAATCTCGCGATTCACATGAACCGTGAGATCAATAGCGGTTACAACTACAACGCACAGAAAGATCTTCTCCCACTTTATGGCTGTGGTTCTCCTAAAGGAACTTTTATGGAACAGATTGCTGAAGCTGCCGGGGTAGAAAAAGATGAAATTCTTGGACATGATCTATTCCTTTATAACCGACAGGAAGGTTCCATCTGGGGGGCTTCTGAAGAATTCATTTCCAGCGGCAGACTTGATGACCTGCAGTGTGCCTTCGCATCACTTCAAGGTTTTCTTTCCGGTGAGAAGAGAGACTGTATGGCTGTACACTGTGTTCTGGATAATGAAGAAGTTGGAAGCGGTACGAAACAGGGCGCCGCATCCACATTCCTTTTTGACACACTGATCCGTGTTCACGAAGCACTTGGATATGATGGAGAAGATTATCGTGTCCATCTTGCAGACAGCTTTATGATTTCTGCGGATAATGCTCATGCGGTTCATCCAAACTATACAGAGAAAGCAGATCCGACAAACCGTCCTTACCTGAACGAAGGAATCGTGTTGAAATTCAATGCAAACCAGAAGTACTGTACGGACGCCGTATCTGCTGCCATGTTCCGCGACCTATGTAAGCGGGCAGATGTTCCGGTTCAGACATTCACAAACCGCTCTGATATGGCCGGTGGCTCTACCCTTGGAAATATTTCCAACACTCAGGTTGCGCTCAATACCGTTGACATCGGACTTCCGCAGTTGGCAATGCATTCCCCTTATGAGACTGCAGGTGTGAAAGATACTGAGTATCTGGTACGAGCTGCAAAAGAATTCTTCTGCTAGTAAAAGAAGGAGCAGGGATTTCATTATGACGAAATCCCTGCTCTCTATTTTTTACAAATGCCTTCTCAGCGCCTCTACATAATAAGATGCATAACGACTGAAAATAATATTCTTCTTTTTAATAATACCGATCCTCATCGTTTTATCAACATCTAATGGCTTCGCTATAATACTGCTTCCATTTAATTTCTGGTCGATCACTCCACTGCTTACTGTGAATCCGTTTAATCCGATCACCAGGTTAAATAAGGTCGCCCTGTCTCTCACCTGTATACTCTTCGGGAAATCAAGCATGCTTATAAATTCCTCTGAAAAATAAAACGAATTATTATTTCCCTGTTCATAAACAAGATACGGATATGGTCGTAAATCTTCCATGGAAATCATTTCTTTTTCTGCCAGTGGATGATCTTTACAGATAAATACATGCGGTTCTGCAACAAACATTTCCTCAAATTTCAACTGATTATTCTTTATCAGCTTCAAAATCACATCTTCATTGTGTTCCGAAAGATAAAGAACCCCAATCTCACTTTTTCCGCTTGCCACATCTTCAATGATCTCGCCCGTCTGTGTCTCTCTTATAATAAAACTATACTGTTCTGCATCATATTCTTTGATCAAATCAACAAAAGCATTTACCGCAAACGAATAATGCTGGCAAGACACAGAAAACTTTGGTGTTCTTCTCTCTCCATTTCCAAAATGTTCTTTCATATTGTCAGCCTGCTCTAAGAGCATCCTTGCAAAGGACAATAGCTCTTCGCCTTCTCTTGTAACAGTAACGCCTTTGTTAGACCTTGTAAATGCAGTCACTCCCATCTCTTTTTCAAGATTATGAATTGCTGCACTAAGCGACGGCTGTGAAATAAAAAGCTTTTCTGCAGCCTCCGTAATATTCCCACAATCCGCAACCGTAACTAAATAGGTTAATTGCTGTAATGTCATGTTCGCTCACTCCTTATTGAAACTGATATCCGGGCTTATCATAAAAGTATTCCCCATAACCATGTTGAGACAAATGGCTGTAAAAAAAACATAATAACACCTACTGAACCACAGATCAAATAAAAATCATTAATTTTTGAATCTGATAAAGTTCGCTTTGTAAAGTTTTTTGTTACAAAACGTACAATAAAGTAGCCGATCAAAGTACCGATGCTATTTGTAATGATATCATCTATATCAGTTGCTCTTCCAGTAAAAAGTTGAGAAATCTCAATAAAAGACGTTGCAACAATTCCGGCCAGGGCAACACGTTTTATACTTCTGAACTCTTTCCATAACATTGGTAAAAAGAAACCAAACGGAACGAACAAGAGTACGTTCAAACACGCATTAACAAAATCTGACAACATATAAATAAATGGAATCAGATTCACTGTAAACTCCATTTGCAACATCGTGATATTCGGAAATCCCACTAATGCTAATACTACCACTAGATAAAATCCAAAGATCATATAAATCAGCGTTCGTTTCCAGCTCTGAAAGAAAATCTTCTCATATACGCACCAAACCGGAATTATAAAAACTGTTGCTGCAACAAGTTCGATCAGGGCGTTGTATATTCTACTCATTTTTTTCCTCCATGAATTGTATTTTACACAACTCATAGTCTATCATATCCGGCCTGGTTACAGTAGATTTAGACTTCTTAATTAAACTTAAGTTTTCATTAAGGTTGCTTTTCCTGTCTTTTCATGCTATACTATCACCCGTTACCAAACCCGAAAAACCAAGGTCTTACAAGGGTTTCGCCGATTTCCGGCGTAAGGCCATATACTTACTGTATATGCCTTCCGCGGCATTCGTCAAATGTCCATGCAAGCAT
>ERZ1034952.3290-NODE-3290-length-10993-cov-9.241818_pt1 | contig 10993 bp, 10 predicted proteins | sample MGYA00520625_ERZ1034952 | MGnify/ENA primary metagenome ERZ1034952 (study PRJEB33766, sample SAMN09781773) | gut metagenome | biome: gut microbiome | host: Homo sapiens | place: Madagascar | study: EMG produced TPA metagenomics assembly of the PRJNA485056 data... | reverse complement strand
GTTCAGGGGATGGGGGGGTAGGCATTTGAGCGCCGTGCGAACGGCGGGGGAGGGGAGGAGGCCGGCCGGGGCGTCTGCCCGGCGCAGGACGAATACCGGCGGTATTTTCGCTTTCGGCAGGTTGAAAAACAGGCGAACCGGTGGTATTTTTCCGTTTTACAACGAAAAATGTGAGTGACGATTCATGGAAATACGGAGACGTTCCGGCGGCAGGCTGTCGCCGGAAGAGGCGGAACGGCTGGAGATTTGCGAAACCGCCATCGATTCGGGGTTGAAAACCTTCTGGGAGGTCGGCATCGCGCTTGCCGAAGTCCGGGATAAACGGCTGTGGTACGGTTCGTACGCAAGCTTTACCGAATATCTGGACAAAAGGTGGCACCTGCGCCGTTCGTACGCGGGCAGCCTGATACTGGCCGCGGACATCCGCATGGAACTGGCCGACCGGGTCGAGGAGCGCAGGGAGAAGCTGCGTGCCGCCCGTTCTGTCGAAGCCTCCGTGACGGCCGGAGAGGACGACCCTCCGCCGTTTGACCTGCCGGATTCGGTTGAGAGCGCCTGCGCGCTCGGCAAACTGAATACCGACGACAGGGTTCGGGTGCTGGAAGAGCTGAAATCCCGGGAGCTGCCCGCCAGCAAAGCCAACATCCGGCAGGTCGCGGACCAGATTCTGCCCTCGCCGCCGAAGGTCCGGAAGCTCTCCTACGGCATGATCCGCAGCGGCATCGATGCGATCGTGCGGCAGGCGGAATTCTTCGACGCGCTCAGCCCGGACCGGATCGGAGAGTTGTTCCAGTCGCCCGGCCAGCGGGAGCAGGCCGTTGAAGCATTGAAAAAAATGGCCGATATTCTGGAAAAGCATCCCGCTTGCGGAGAGGGCGCACAGGCGGAAAGTCTCTGACGGAAGTGACGGAGACGGCCGCTCGCGGCATGGCGCGGCTCCCCCGGCAAACCCGGACCGGCGCAAGGACGATTGCTTTTTTTCATGATCATCCTCTCCTGAGAAGTGGAAGGCTTTGACGGCGGCTGCGGCTGTCGATACGGGGCGGATGAGCGGCCGGCGCGAGTCCGGCGAGGCTTTCACGGGAGTCGGCGATTGTGGGGACATGCGGCGGTCCGCCCGGAGTTGCGGTCGATTCAGCAGAGCCGGGCCGGAACGTATCCGGGCGGCTCTGCGTCCGTGATCAGGCCGGAGAGCGCCGACAGCGGCCCGATGTCGAAGAGGCCGGATTTGCCGAACTTGTCCGCCGTCAGCAGCAGGTAGGAGTCGTCCGCGATTTCGAGCACGCGGCGCAGGAAGTACGAGTGGTTTTCATGGCGTGAGAAGAAGCCGGCCGGCGCCGCGCCGAGCGCCGACAGGAACGCTTTGCCTATCTTCAGCCGGTCGAGGTCCGCGAGCGTCGCCGCCCCGAGAAACGCATTCAGCTGCACGTCGTAGTTGCCGCCGAGCGCGACGAGGAAGTAGCCGGTCGGGAACAGCGGGAACTCCCGGATCACCAGCAGCGAGTTCGTGATGACGGTCAGGTTCGAAAAGCTCGCCGCCTGCAGCTCCTTCGCCAGATAATAGACCGTGGTCGAGGAGTCGAGAAAGATGATGTCCCCGTCCTCGATGCGCCCGACCGCTTTTTTTGCCACGGCGATTTTCGCCTCCCGGTTCCGGTCGATCCGGTCCTGATAGCGCGAATAGACTGCGTGTTCGGCGTTCTGCGCCTCCGCTTCCGGGAGCGCGGTCACGCCGCCGCGCACGCGCCGAAGCTTGCCCTCGCCGACCAGCGATGCGATGTCGCGGTGGATCGTCGCGTGCGAGACCTTGAACGCCTCTTTCAGCTCCGCGATGGTACAGCTGCCGCGCTCTCTGATATAATTTGAGAGCTGTATGGAACGTAGATTCGTCATGATACGGTTACTATACCGCTGCCTTTCTGAAAAAGCAAATGATATTTGTATTAAATTGTATCATATTGTTTCAAAAATATATCAATATTTATCACTTCAACTCTTGACAAAGGAGACGCGGCTGGCTATATTGAACATTGAAATTCCAGTAAACACGGGAGGATGAACCGCCATGAACACCCCTGAATTTGTCGCGCTGGGCTATTGCAGCAACGATCATCTGTGCCGGATTCCGGAGATTCCGGGCGACGGCAAAATCGAGATGACCGAATACCGGATTCAGGGCGGAGGTCCGGCCGGGGATGCCGCGGTCGGCGCGGCGCGGCTCGGGCTCTCCGCCGCCTTCGTCACGAGCGTCGGCGACGATATGGACGGACGGCTGATTCTCGCGGATTTCGCGGCAGAAAAGGTAGACACCTCCGCCATCCGGGTCCGCAGGGGCGGCCGCAGCCCGGTCGCCTGCTGCTGGATCACGCCGGACGGCAGACGCAGCGTCGCCTGGACCAAAAACAACCTTGAGCTCCTGAAAAGCGATGAGATTCCGCTTGAGATGATCCGCCGTGCGAAAATACTGCACCTCGATGGACACCACCCGGACGCGGCCGTCTCGGCGGCGCGCGCGGCGAAAGCGGCGGGCGTGCTCGTGAATCTCGACGCCGGGACCTTCACGCCGCGCATCGGCGAGCTGCTGGAACTGGCCGACATCCTGATCGCCTCCGAATTCTTTGCGCGCAAATGGAGCGGCGAAAACGAACTGGAAAAAGCGCTCGCCGGACTGAAAACGCTCGGGGCGAGGGTGACCGGCGTGACGGCCGGCAGCGCGGGTTCGATGCTGATCGCGGAGGACGGAACGATCCTCCGCTGTCCCGCCTTCCGCGATTTGCCGGTGGTCGATTCGACCGGGGCGGGGGATGCATACCACTGCGGCTTCGGGGTCCGGTATCTCGAAACCGGCGACCTGCGCGAATGCATGCGTTTCGCGTCGGCGTTCGCCGGGCTGAAATGCGGAAAGCTCGGTGCGCGGGCCGGACTCCCGACCCGCAAAGAGGTTGATGAGTTTCTCAGGAATCATTGAGTTTCGGAAAAGGCAGGAAAACAGAAAATGGCAAAACAGTTCAAGATCGGCTATCTCCCCCTGACCAAGGCAAACTGGACCAACGAAACGCTCGAGGCGGCCCGCCGGGAGGCGAGGGCGTATCTGCAGAGTCTCCCCGGCGTCGAAGTCGTCGGCGGGGACCGCATGATTGACTTTGAGGAAAAAGCGGTCCGGGAGCTCGGCTTTTTCGAGCAGGAGCGGCCCGACCTCATCGTGGCGCACTTCATGACCTTTTCGCTCGGCGTGATCGTGCCGATGTTCGCGCAGCGGCTGAAGGTTCCGGTCGTCCTCTGGTCGATGAAGGAGCCGGACCCGAAGGGCGGCCGGTTGCAGAACAACTCATTTTGCGCGGCGAATATGAATTCCCACTTTCTGTACCGCATGCATGTGCCTTATTTTCACGTTCATGCGGAGGTCGGCTCCGAACTCGCGAAGCAGGGACTCGAAAAGGCGATCCGCGTGACGAAGACCGTCAATACGCTCGGCCGGATGCGCATCGGCGTGATCGGCGGGCGCGTCCCCGGCTTCTTCACTTCGAGTTGCGACGAGATGCTGCTGCGCACGAAGATCGGCCCGGAGGTCAAGTTCATCACCGAACACGAGGTCATCGAAACCGCGCGCAAGCTGAAGCCGGAGGAGCTCGACTCCGCCATGAAAACCATCCTTTCGGATGCGACGGTCCATCCGACCGACGGCCCGAGCGACGAACAGCTCCGCAAATCCGCCGCGCTCTTCGCCGCCGTCGGCAAGATGAAGGAGAAGTTCCTCGTCGACACCTTCGCGATGCGCTGCTGGCCGGAGTTCATCGCAGACGACCTCTACGGCATCGCGGTCTGCTCCACGATCGGCCACCTGACCAATCACGGCTTTCTGACCGCCTGCGAGGGCGACGCCTACGGCGCGGTCATGATGCGCATGGCGCAGGAACTGACCGGCGAACTGCCGTTCTTCTGCGACATGATCGTCATGGAGGGGGATTATGGCGTCGCCTGGCATTGCGGCGCGGCCCCGGGCAGACTCTGCCGGCCCGGCTGCCGGCCGCAGCTCTGCCGCAGCGCGACCGTCGAGGGCGGCGGCGTAAAAGGCGTCACCGGCGAATTTCCGCTGAAGCCGGGGCGCGTCACGCTGGCGCGCCTCGGGGAGAAGCGCGAGGGCGACGGCTTCCGCATGCTGATCGCCACGGGCGACGCGCTTGATACGGAACTCTTCGTCCGCGGCAACCCGGTCAGAATCCGGTTCGATGCAGGGTGCGACAAACTCCGCGAAGTCGTCATCGGCCAGGGGTGGGAGCACCATTACGCGCTGGGTTACGGTGACATCGTTCCGGAACTGCTCGACATCTGCCGCATCCTCGATATCGAACCTGCGGTCGTTCAATAAGCGGAAAGGGAAACAGCCATGAACAGCGAAAAACTTCTGATCCATCTCGAGCTGAAGCAGGGATACAACAAGGTGTTCGACCGCGGCGAACACAATATGGCGCTGACCGCGTTCGGCGTGATTCAGCTTGCGGCGGGGAGCTCTTACCGGGCTTCGACCGGGGAGTGCGAGGTTGTGCTCGTGCTGCTCGGCGGCAGGTGCGCGGTCCGCGGCGAAGCGTTCGACTTCGCGGAGGTCGGAGCCCGCAGGAACGTTTTCGACGGCAGGCCGCACACGGTCTACCTGCCGCGCCGCACCGCATATGAGATCGCGGCGGTCACCGATGCGGATATCGCGTATAACGCCTCGCCGGCGACGCGCGATACGGCGAAACCGTGTGTGATCACGCCGGAGATGACCCGCGAACTCACGCTCGGGCGCGACAATTTCACGCGCAAGGCCACGATCATGATCGACGAGACCTTCGACTCCGAACACTTCTACATCGGCGAGGGGATGATTCCCTCCGGCAACTGGTCCGGCTACCCGCCGCACCGCCATGACGTCGACAATCCGCCGGAGGAGATCGATATGGAGGAGACCTACTTCTACCGCTTCAATCCCCCGCAGGGGTTCGGCATTCAGAAGGTCTATACGTCCGACGGCCGCATCGACGAAACTTACACCGTCAGAAACAACGACACCGTTGCGATCGCGGAAGGCTATCATCCGCTCTGCGGCGCTCCCGGCTACGAGATGTACTACCTCTGGACGATGGCCGGGAGGGTCAACCGCGGACTGATCTCCGCGAAGGACCCGCAGCACGGCTGGGTGAAGTAAGATGGCGCGGACGGATGCCGTGCTGCTCGGAATCGACTTCGGTTCCGGCGGCTGCAAGGTCACCGCGATCGACGGTTCCGGGCGGCTGCTCGGCGAGGCGTCGCGGGAGTACCCGACTTACTACGAACGCCCCGGCTGGTCCGAGCAGGAGCCGGCCGACTGGTACCGTGCGATGTGCGGAGCGCTCGCGCAGGTGCGCGCTTCCGGCGTCGATTTCACGCAGCTCTGCGCGGTGGCGTTCGACGGCTCGACCCACAATGCTGTGCTGCTCGACGGCGCGATGCGCCCGATTCGCCGCACGATCATGTGGACCGACCAGCGCAGCGTCGAAGAGTGCGCGTCCCTGAAAGAGAAACATGGGGAGCGCATTTTCGAAATCGCGTACCAGATGCCGACGCCTACCTGGACGCTGCCGCAGCTGCTCTGGCTGAAGCGGCATGAGCCGGAGGTTGCGGCAAAGACGAAGCATATCCTTTTCGTGAAGGATTTCGTCCGCTTCCTCGTCTCCGGCGTCGCGGCGACCGACCGCATCGAGGCGCAGGGGACGCTTTTCTACGACATGAAAGCGCGCGTCTGGTCGCGGGAGCTCTTCGCGCTGACCGGCTTCGATTTCGCGGCGCTGCCGGAGCTCGTCGAGCCGACCTCGCGACTGGGAAGCGTGACGCCGCAGGCCGCGGCCGACACCGGGATTCCGGCCGGGACGCCGGTGATCTGCGGCACGTCGGACTCCGCCGTCGAAGATTACGGCGCGGGGGCCGTCGAGCCGGGCGACTGCATCGTGAAGCTCGCAACCGCCGGAAACGTGAATGTCATGACCGCTTCCGCCTGTCCGTATCCGTCCACGCTGACCTACGGGCATGTGATTCCGGGCATGTGGTACACGGTTTCCGCGACGAATGCGGCGGCGCTCTGCCAGCGCTGGTTCCGCGACCTTTTCGGAGATGCGGAGAAGGCCGAAGCCGGTGTGAGCGCCGGCAGGGTGTTTGACCTGATGGACCGTCGCGCGGCGGTCTCACCGGCCGGGGCGAACGGCGTGATGTTCCACCCGTATCTGCAGGGAGAGCGTTCGCCGTACTGGGACGCGAAGCTGCGCGGCAGCTTCACGGGGCTTTCGATCGCGTCGACGCGCGGCGACTTCATACGCGCGCTGCTTGAAGGGGTCGCGTTCTCGCTGCTCGACTGTTACGGGCTCATCGAGGAGATGGGACTGCCGGTGAAGCGGATTTTCCTGATCGGCGGCGGGGCGCGCAGCGCGCTCTGGAGCGGCATCGTCTGCGATGTGTTCAACCTGCCGGTCGCGGTTCCGTCCCCGGGCGATGCATCGTTCGGCGCGGCGCTGCTGGCCGGAACCGGAATCGGGCTTTTCCCCGACAGCCGCGACGCCGTGAAACGCTGTCTCCGGATCGACCGCGAGCTCAGACCCGATCCGGAGCGCGCCGCGCAATATGCGGAGCTCTTCCGAACCTACCGGGAGATTCACGACGCGCTCGCCCCGGTTTACCGGAAGCGCGGAACGGCTTCACGCACCCGATAGATGTCAATCAACCAAACCGTCAGGAGTTTTGGAATGCAACTTGCCAGAGACAACTACATGTACCAGATGGTCCGCTGCGAACTCATGGACGCGGTCGGAGCGGAATTCGTGAATTCCGGGGCGGCGGACGCCCTCGGACACTCGATCGACTACTACTGGATTCCGGAGATGTGGCACGACCGCGGGCGCGAGCCGCAGAGGCCCGACTTCGTGGTTCATCCCGGTTCGGCCGGAGAGGTCGCCAGGGTCATGAAGATCGCGAACCAGTATGGAATCCCGGTCACCCCGTGGGGGGGCGGTTCCGGCTCCCAGGGCGGCGCGCTGCCGGTCTACGGCGGCATCGTCCTCGACATGAAACGCATGAACAGGGTCGTCGAAATCGATACGCGCACACTCTCCGTCACCTGCGAAACCGGCATCAATGCGCAGCATCTCGAATGGGCGGTTGAAAAGGCCGGCTACTCGACGATGCATTTCCCCGCCTCCATCGCCTGCGCGACCATCGGCGGATTCCTCGCGCACCGCGGCACGGGCGTGCTCTCGACCAAGTACGGCAAGATCGAAGACATGGTCATGTCGCTCGAGGTCGTGACGCCGACCGGGGAGATCATCAATACGCTGCCGGTTCCGCGTCATGCGTCCGGCCCGGATCTCATGATGCTGTTCCTCGGCAGCGAGGGCACGCTCGGCGTGATGACGAAAGTCACTCTGAAAATCCACCCGATTCCGGAGGCGCGGAAATTTCACGCGTTCCTCTTCCCCGACATGCATTCGGCGATGACCGCCGGAGCGGGGCTTATGCACAGCCGGCTTCAGCCCTGCGCGATCCGTCTCTACGACGGTCCCGAGACCGCCCGCCTCATCAGGCGCGTGCTCGGCATCGACCGCGAGGGGGCGTATCTCGTCTTCGGCTTCGACGGCCCGGAGAAGATCGTGGATCTCCAGATGGAGCGCGCCTGCGAAATCTGCCGCGCGGCCGGGCCGAAGGAGGACCTCGGTTCCGAGTCGGGCGAAGCATGGTGGAAAAACCGCTACAAATTTTTCTATCCTCCCTACATGTTCCATATGCCGCAGGCGTTCGGCACGCTCGACACGGTTGCCACCTTCAGCAGGATCGAGAATGTCTACTGGGCGATGAAAGAGACGGTCGAGGAGAATTTTCCGGAGGCGACGTTCATCGGGCACTTCTCGCACTGGTACGACTGGGGCTGCATGCTCTATGCGCGCTTCATCTTCGAACAGGCGCCGGAGGACCCGGCCGAGGCGGCCGCACTCTATAACCGGGTCTGGGATCTTGCGATCCGCGCGGCGATCCGCGAAGGCGGCGTGATCAACGAGCACCACGGCGTCGGCCTGAAGCTCGGACGGCTGATGAAAGAGCTCTACGGTCCCGCGATGCATGTGCTCGAGGACATCAAGAAACAGCTTGACCCCAACAATATCATGAACCCCGGCAAGATGGGTTTCAGAGGAGTTTAACATTATGAATATCGATTCGTTTGCCGAAGTCATTTCCGCCTGCCGGTTCTGCTTCATGTGCCGTCATCTGTCGGCGGTCGGGCAGGTCGGCTGCCGCGAAGCGGATACGCCGCGCGGCCGGGCGCTGATCGCGGACACGGTCCGCATGCATCCGGAAAAAATTTCCGACGCCGATTTCGTCGATGCCGTCTACCGCTCCGACCTCTCCGGCGCGAACCGCTTTCACTGCGACGGCTGCCATGACGGCAGAGGGTACGACGAAATCGGCCTTCAGCTGGCGCTCCGGCGCGACATCGTCGAAGCCGGAGCCGAGCCGGAGCGTGTGAAAAAGCTGGCCGATGAGCTCGAGGCGACTGCCGAATGGAAAACCGAAGGCTCCGGCGACGTGCTCTATTTCGTCGACCGTTATACGAAAGAGATTCCGGCTGTCGCGCAGAGTTTTGCAAAGCTCGCGGCAAGGGGACGCATCGCGTACCGCACGGTCACCGGCGGCTGCATCGGCAAGGCGCTCGGCGTGCTCGGCTATGCGGCGCGCTCGAAGGCGGTTGCGGAAAAGTTCGCGGCATTCGTGAACGGGTTCGGCGCAAAGGCGCTTGTGGTTTCGAATCCGGCTGCGTATGATGCACTGGTCAACGATTACGGAAAGTACGGCATCGGCCTGAAGGTGAAGGTCATGCACAGCTCCGAATTCATCGCGGGGCTGAAGCTGGATTTCAGACAATGCGGCGAGGCGGTCTGCTGTCTGGAGAGCGACTACCTGAAGAACTATGTGAAAAACTACCCGTATCCGGCCGAACTTCTGAAGCAGCTCGGCGTCGTCTGCAAGCCGTTCGGGACGAACGATGAGGAATCTTATACGGCGGGGGAGGGCGCGGTCGTGCTGCCGCTGTTGAATCCGCAGCTTGCGAAACTGCTGGCCGGTCAGGTCGCGGCCCGCGCCGGGGAGGAGTTGTCGGTCACGGCGTCGCCGTACACGCGGCGCGTCCTTGCCGGGGCGGGGCTGAACGTGCTGACGCTCGAAGAACTTGCGGCGAAGTCGCTGTAACGGGAAGCGGGGGCGGATTCGCCGCCCCTGTCTGATACTTGAAAGGAGCCCATATCGATGTCGCTTGTCACCATGCGGGAGCTGCTGCCCGCCGCCAGAAAGCAGAGGCGCGCCGTCGGCGCATTCAACGTGGCGAACTACGAGACCGCTGCCGCTGTCGTCCGGGCTGCGGAGAAGGAGAGGTCGCCGGTCATCATCCAGCTCTACATGCGGCTCTTCAATTCCGACAAGGCGTATGACCTGGCAGGAATGCTGATCCGCATGGCCGGACGGTCGAGCCAGCCCGTCGCGCTGCACCTCGATCACGGCGACTCCGTCACGCAGGTCGAAAATGCGCTGAAATGGGGATACACCTCCGTCATGTTCGACGGTTCGCGGCTGCCGTATGACGAAAACGTCCGGCTGACCCGCCATTGCGCGGAACTCGCGAAAGCCGCCGGAGCGTCGATCGAGGGCGAGATCGGGCACGTTGCCATGGGCGACGATACCGCCCTGACCGAACCGGAAGAGGCCGAAGCGTTCGCCTCGGCCGCCGGAGTCGACGCGCTGGCCGTCTCCATCGGGACCGCCCACGGCTATTACAGGAGCGAACCGAAGCTCGACATCGCCCGCTGCCGGGCCATCGCCGAACGGCTGCCGGATGTGCCGCTCGTGCTGCACGGCGGTTCCGGAACTCCGCTCAGCGAGATTCGCAAGGCGATCGGGAACGGCATTGCGAAGATCAACGTCGCCACCGAGTTTCAGCACACATTCCTGAAGTCGGCCGGAACGAGTCTTGCCGCCCTTGACGGGAAATTCGTTCCGGTTGACAAATTCATGGAGCCGGTCATCGATGACTGCGCCGCTTACATTGCCCGGCTGATCCGCTTCTTCGCCGGACGGTGATTTTTCCGTATGCCTGTGACGGAATCGGTAATCGGCTTACCGCGGAGCGCCTCGCCTGGAGCTGCACCGGCAACCTGCTGAATCAGTACACGGCAATCAACAGCGATCAGCCGACCTGTGACGCCGACGGCAATATGACCACCGGCGACATGGGCCGTCGGATTGAGAAGAAAGTCTCTCCTCCAAGGGGCAGCTTTCCCCCCGCAACTGGGGGGGAGGGCAAACATTATAAGTTTGCTTATAATGAATCGTTCAATGATAAAATAGCCTGCGGTGTAAAAAGAGAGTGATTGCGGTTGCTTTTTAGTTTATTCGGACCGGAAAATTTCCTTGATAAAAATTTTTCTCAGATCGTAGTCCGGGTGCTCTTCTTGTTTCGCAATTCTCCACATTTTTCCCGGACACCGCTTGTATTTTTCTCTGCCCCTGACTAGATTACCCTCAGAATCTCCTTTTCGTCGCGGAATGCCGTCTCTGGATGTCTATGTTGAAGGAGGATGATATGTTGACCCTGCTGGTAATCGTATTGATACTGTCAACAACATGTGTTATTTTTCAAGATAAAGTTGCTGATTTTTTGTTGAAATATATTTTTACGGAAAAAAGATTAAAACGCATTGATGGTTTTCTTTCAGGAAAAGAATTACGCAAAGAGGCACAAGAAATAGATTTTGTTTTGAATGCATCGGCTTCTGAGCTGAAAGGACGATTTCAAAATATTTGTAAAAAATACGGGAAACGTTATCAAAAAAAAATTCAAAGACCTCCGTATATGCAATTATTGCCGATTGCCGTGCAAGATTTCTTTGAAACCTGAATCCGTGAAACAACAGGCAAAATTAAAGGTAAAACAGAGGCAAAA
>ERZ1034952.3284-NODE-3284-length-11016-cov-7.473862_pt1 | contig 11016 bp, 10 predicted proteins | sample MGYA00520625_ERZ1034952 | MGnify/ENA primary metagenome ERZ1034952 (study PRJEB33766, sample SAMN09781773) | gut metagenome | biome: gut microbiome | host: Homo sapiens | place: Madagascar | study: EMG produced TPA metagenomics assembly of the PRJNA485056 data... | reverse complement strand
CGACAGAGAGTACATTTGAAGAATATCTTAAGAAATATCTGCTTGAGCATAAAGATGAGAATAAAAGCAGTTTGCCGATGGTCTCCGGGGCAATCGGTTATTTTTCTTACGAATATGGACGTAAATTAATGCAGGTACCGTCATGCAAAGAGAATCTGGTATCTATTCCGGATACAATGCTTATTTTTTATGATTTTTATGTGATAGAGGACCGTCATGAAAAGAAAACCTATCTGGTGGCAAATGGAATTACAGAGGATGCAGAAAAACTGCTTTCCTGTGTGGAGAGACAAATCTCAGAGCCAGCAGAAGAGACTGTCGGAATTTGTACAGATTCTTTTAATATAGAAGTAACACCGAATTTTGAAAAAGAAGAATATAAGCAGGCAGTTGATGATATGATCCGCTATATTATCGAAGGTGATATCTATATTACGAATATGACACAGCAGCTGAAGGTAAAGAGTGATAAAAAACCACTGGATGTTTTTTATAACCTGAGAGAAAATAATCCGTCTCCATTTGGAGGATATATGGATTATGGTGATTTTCAGATTATCTGTGCTTCTCCGGAACGTTTCCTGAAGATGAAACAGGGACATGTGAATACACGACCGATCAAAGGTACACGAAAAAGAGGCGAGACTCCGGAGGAAGATCTTTTTATGAGAACGGAACTTGAGAATTCTGAGAAGGACAAGAGTGAACTTCTTATGATTGTGGATCTTGAGCGAAATGATCTGAATCGTGTGTGCAGACCAGGCAGTGTAAAAGTAAACGAACTTTTTACAGTAGAGGAATATGCGACAGTATTTCATCTGGTGTCTGATATTGAAGGAGAACTGGAAGAGGGCAAAACTGTTATGGATCTTCTTGAGGCAGCTTTTCCGGGAGGTTCGATCACTGGTGCACCGAAATATCGGGCAATGGAGATCATTGATGAACTGGAGAACAATCAAAGAAGTCTTTATACAGGTTCTATTGGTTATCTGACTCTGGATGGAGACTGTGATTTTAACATTGTCATTCGAACAGCATTGCATAAGGATGGAATGTACTATCTGGGTGTTGGCGGAGGTATTACCGCTGAGTCAGACCTGGAATTTGAATATGAAGAAACTCTTCAGAAAGCTAAAGCAGTTCTGGAGGCAATGAAATAAGATGTGGAGAGAAAAAGATGAATATTGAACTGGATGAGGGATTTCTGTTTGGAATGGGTGTGTTTGAGACGATTGCCCTGGAAGAGGGCAGGCCACTGTTTCTGGAAAAACATCTGGAGCGAATAGAGAAATCAGCAGGATTTCTGGGAATTGCTTCCTGTGCAGAGCAGGATATTATTTCAGAAAAGATCTGGAAATATCTGAATGAGCAGAATAGAGAGTCAACGAAACATGCAGCACTCAAAATTGCAATGTCAGACCGAAATTTGTTTTTTCAGATCAGACAAAATCCATATAAGGAAGAAGATTATATACGGGGATTCATAACTGATTTCAGTAAAGTCAGAAGAAATGAAACTTCTCCGCTTGTATATCACAAAACACTGAACTATGGTGATTGTATAATGGAAAAGAGGGCAGCAGCGGCTGAGGGTATTAATGACAAGATTTTTATCAATACCAAAGGTCAGATCAGTGAGGGGACTGTCTGCAATATCTTTTTTGTGCGTAAAAATATAATATATACACCACAACTTTCCTGTGGTCTGCTGCCTGGCGTTCTGAGAGCATATATTATGGAAAGATTTCAGGCAGAGGAAACAATCATTTATCCGCATGAACTGATGCATTATGATGAATGTTTTGTCACGAATTCTCTGATGGGAGTAATGCCAGTGAGAAAGCTTGGAAGTGTTTCTTTTTCTTGCTGTGATAAGACCGAGAAAGTTAGAAAAATATACGAAAACGAAAAAATGTCCTTATGATGGGACATTTTTTTCTTGGGAAAAATAGTTATCGGAAGGGTAATTGTGTTCAAAAAGACACAAAAAATCTGTTGACTTTGGGAGAAGAGGTTTGTATAATCATAAAAGTTAGGATGCGAACTAAATTAAGAAAGGAGAGCAGATGAACGAGGCAGACGAAAAATTTAAGAAAATGCATATGGGAAGACTGATTCATATGCTGTCGCACCAGATGAAACGAGATGCCAACAGTGTGGTGTCTTCTATTCAGAATGATGATCTGACCATCATGCAGAAACACGTTCTGAAATTTATTTTGCTGGAATCACTTCACAGAGATCTTTATCAGAAAGATATAGAAGAAGAGTTTCAGATTCGTAAATCTACGGTTACAGGAATTCTTAAGCTGATGGAAAAGCATGGATATATTTACAGAGAAAGCGTTAAAAAAGATGCCCGTCTTAAGAAACTTGTACCGACTTTGAAGGCCGAAAAATTAAGACCAAGTATTCTGGAACATATTGAACAGTCGGAAATAAAACTTACTCAGGGAATTTCAGAAGAAGATGTTATGACCTGTAAAAAAGTATTGTGTCAGATGCATGGTAATCTGGTAAAAATGAATGAGGAAAAAATAAAGGAGGAAAAAGATGAACAGAAAGATGTTTAAATCCATCAGGGAATACAGGAAAGAATCTCTGCTGGCTCCGCTTCTGGTAATTTTGGAAGTTTTTATGGAAGTGCTTATTCCACTTGAAATGGCAAAGATTATAGACGTTGGTATTGCCAGCGGTGATCTTGCTTATATTGTACAGCGGGGAGTAATCCTCGTGGCAATGGCAATGATCTCATTGTTTTTTGGTGTGCAGGCCGGAAACATGGCAGCAGTGGCAGCAGCAGGTTATGCAAAAAATCTCCGTAAGGATATATTTTATAAAGTACAGGAATTTTCTTTCAAAAATATCGATCATTTTTCTACATCGGGTCTTGTGACACGTATGACAACCGATATTACAAACGTGCAGATGGCATATATGATGAGTATTCGTCTTCTTGCCAGAGCACCATTTATGATACTTCTTTCCTGGATCATGACACTGCTGATCAATGTGAAGATCGCATTACTTTTTCTGATTGTTATCCCTTTACTTGGCGGAACACTGTTATATATTGCAAAAAAAGCTCACCCACATTTTATTAAAGTGTTTGATGAGTACGATGAACTGAACAATTCCGTACAGGAAAATGTAAACGCATCACGTGTTGTCAAAGCCTTTGTAAGGGAAGGATACGAAGTAAAAAAATTCCATGGGGTTTCTGACTATGTGTACACGTTGTTTACAAAAGCAGAAAAAATTGTTGCATGGAACTCACCGGTTCTGCAGTTTGTGATGTATGCGGTTGTACTTCTGATCGCTCTGATTGGAGGAAAAAGCATTGTATTTGGTACTATGGAAACCGGTGAACTGACCAGTGTTATTGTATATGCGCTGCAGATCTTAATGTCGCTGAACATGGTAACATTTGTATTTGTCATGATCATGATCGCGGAGGCATCAACAGAGCGTATCACAGAAGTACTTGACGAAGTGCCGGAGATGCAGGACAAAGAGGATGCAGTAAAAGAAGTCAAAAATGGAGATATCACGTTTGACCATGTGGATTTCAGCTACGCAGGTGAGGGTGGTAATCTTTCTCTGAAGGATATCAATCTTCATATCAGATCCGGACAGACAGTCGGCATCATCGGAGGTACCGGAAGCGCCAAATCAACACTGGTGCAGATGATTCCACGTCTTTACGATGTTACTTCCGGAGCAGTCAGGGTTGCTGGTGTAGATGTACGTGATTATGATCTGGAAGTTCTTCGAGATCAGGTATCCATGGTACTGCAGAAAAACGTGCTGTTTTCCGGCACAATTTATGAGAATATTCGCTGGGGTGATGAGCATGCCAGTGATGAAGAAGTCAAGAGAGTCTGTCGCCTGGCACAGGCAGACGGGTTTGTAAATGAGTTTCCGTCCGGCTATGATACAATGATCGTGCAGGGCGGTAACAATGTTTCCGGTGGACAGAAACAGCGTTTGTGTATTGCCCGTGCACTTCTCAAAAAACCGAAGATCCTGATCCTGGATGATTCCACCAGTGCAGTGGATACCAGAACAGATGCGCTGATCCGTAAGGCTTTCCGTGAAGAAATTCCGGACACAACAAAAATTATCATTGCACAGAGAATCTCTTCTATTGAAGATGCTGATCAGATCATTGTTCTGGATGGAGGAAAAATCGCAGGTGTGGGCACCTCAGAAGAGCTTCTGAAAACCAATGACATTTACAGAGAAGTATATGAATCTCAGGTGAAAGGAGGAGAAGAGAATGAATAAGAACAAAAAACCGAAAATGACCAAAAAAGATATGGAGACTGCCAAACGTCTTCTGAAATATGTGACAGAAAAATATAAGCTTCAGTTCGTTCTTGTATTCTTTTGTATCCTGATCAGCGCAGTAGCGACGACAGCGGTGTCTCTTTCACTGAGATATCTTCTGGATGATTTTATTCTTCCGCTGATCGGACAGAAAACTCCGGATTTTGCAGAACTTTACAGGGCTCTGGCAGTTCTGGGATGTATTTTCCTGGCAGGAGTGGCTGCTACTTTTATCTATACAAGAATGATGGTATACATTGGACAGGGCGTACTTAAAAGAGTCCGTGATGATATGTTTGAACATATGCAGACATTGCCAATCCGATACTTTGATCAGAATACGAACGGATCCATTATGAGTCTTTATACGAATGATACGGATACTCTGAGACAGATGATCAGCCAGGCGATTCCACAGGCACTGATGGCATTGTTTACGATTGTTGTTACTTTTATTTCCATGTTGGTTTTGAGTCCATTACTGACTGTACTGGCTGTTCTTGTTATTTTTGTGATGTTGTCTGTTTCGGGCAGAATCGGAGCAAAGAGTGGTAAATATTTTGTCCGCCAGCAGATGTCACTGGCAGATGTGACCGGCTTTGTGGAAGAACGAATGAATGGACAGCGAGTTGTCAAAGTATTTAATCATGAAAAGAAATCAGAGGAAGAGTTTGACCAGCTGAATGAGGCGCTTTTTGAGAGTGCATCGCAGGCTAATAAATATGGTAACATGATGGGACCGGTTATTGGAAATATCGGAAATCTGCAGTTTGTACTGACAGCAGTTTTCGGAGGTATTCTTTCTGTAGCGGGAGTCGGAGGAATTACACTAGGTGTTATGGCTTCTTATCTGCAGTTTACCAAGAGCTTTACGCAGCCATTTATGCAGGTGGCACAGCAGTTTAACTCTATTGTTATGGCTCTTGCAGGTGCAGAACGAATTTTTAACCTGATCGATGAGAAACCGGAAGAAGACGAAGGTTATGTAACGCTTGTCAATGTCAGAAAAGATGAGGATGGAAATATTATGGAGTGTAAAGAGCGAACCGGCATGTGGGCATGGAAACATCCGCATTCTGCAGACGGTTCGGTATCTTACACAGAACTGAAGGGTGACGTTCGCTTTGAAAATGTGACATTCGGATATAATGATAATAAGACGATTCTTCATAACATCAGTCTTTATGCGAAACCGGGTCAGAAACTTGCATTTGTTGGTTCTACCGGTGCCGGAAAAACAACGATCACCAATCTGATCAATCGTTTTTATGATATTCAGGAAGGAAAGATCCGTTATGATGGAATCAATATCACCAAGATCAAAAAAGACGATCTGAGACATTCTTTAGGAATTGTCCTTCAGGACACACATCTGTTTACAGGAACGATTCGTGATAATATTCGCTATGGTAAGCTGGACGCTACAGATGAGGAAATCTATGCAGCTGCAAAACTGGCGCATGCGGATCAGTTTATCCAGATGCTTCCGAATGGATATGATACGATGCTGAGTGGTGATGGTGAGGAACTGTCACAGGGTCAGAGACAGCTTCTCTCTATTGCAAGAGCTGCCGTTGCGGATCCGCCGGTGCTGATTCTTGATGAGGCAACATCCAGTATTGATACACGTACAGAAAGTATAGTGCAGAAGGGTATGGATAACCTGATGAAGGGGCGTACAGTATTTGTCATCGCACATCGACTTTCTACAATTCGAAACAGTGATGCGATCATTGTTCTGGAACACGGCAATATTATTGAGAGAGGTGACCATAAAGATCTGATCAGGCAGAAGGGTACCTACTATCAGTTATATACCGGTAAACTGGAACTTTCATAAAGTAATGCAATAACAGCAACAATTAAAAAAGACAGGATCATCTGGAACAGGGTGATCCTGTTTTTGATTTTATTATAAAAATACAGAAAACATGCAGAAAATTAGATGATAATTATAAAAAAGACTGTAATTATATAGTGAACGTGGTATACTATCAACAAAAAGGAAATGGGGGATCTATATGTTGAAATCATGGATGGCGGGTGAGATGCCGGAGAAGGATGAAATGAAGATACAACTTGAAAAAACAAGGAATCGACTTTATGATCTTCAGATGAAAATTAAAGAACATAAACTTCCGGTTCTGGTTCTTTTTGAGGGATGGAGCGCAGCAGGCAAGGGAAGCATGATCAGTAAAGTGATCAAGAACATTGATCCTCGTTTTTTTAAGGTAGCGACAATGTCAGCACCAACAGAGGAAGAGATGCGGAAACCATTTTTGTATCGTTATATGAAGCAGATTCCGGAAGAAGGCAAATTCACTTTTCTGGATTCGGGATGGATGGAGCAGACCGTAAAGGAAGTACTGAACGGAGAACTTGAGGGCGAGGATTATGAAAAACGTATCGAAAGCATCAAACGTTTCGAACGTCAGCTTACAGATAATGGTTATCTGGTTCTGAAATTCTTTATGCAGATTGATAAAGAAGAACAGGAAAAGCGTATGAAGAAGCTTCTTTCCAAGGGTGACACGAAATGGAGGGTGACCAGTTTTGATAAATGGCAGAACAAGCATTACAAAAAATGTGAGGATGTGTTTGACCGTTATCTGAAGGACACAAATATGTCTACTTCTCCATGGTATATTATTGATGCCAGTGATAAAAAATGGGCAGAAGTTCAGGTTATGGATACACTGGTAAGCAGTATTGAAGTAGCATTGCAGAACCAGAGTCATTCTGTTCCGCTCCTGCAGAATGTATTTCCACTTGTTAAGATGCCGAAGCTTAAAGAAGTTGAACTGGAAGGAAAAACGATAGAGGAAGAAGAATACGAGAAGGAATTGAAGAAGCTGCAGGAAAAGCTTGGTGAACTGCACAATCGTCTGTATCGTAAACGTGTGCCGGTGATTATTACCTATGAAGGTTGGGATGCTGCCGGAAAGGGCGGCAATATCAAACGAATTGCAGGCGCATTGGATCCGCGTGGATATGAAGTACATCCGATCGCAAGTCCGGAGCCGCATGAGAAGGCCCGTCATTACCTTTGGAGATTCTGGACAAGACTTCCGAAAGACGGACATATTGCAATTTTTGACCGTACCTGGTATGGGCGTGTCATGGTCGAACGACTGGAAGGCTTCTGCAGTGAAAATGACTGGAAACGTGCTTACAATGAGATGAACGAGTTTGAGAAAGAACTCCATGACTGGGGTGCCGTGATCATTAAATTCTGGGTACAGATTGATAAGGATACTCAGTTGGAACGTTTTAATGACCGTCAGAATAATCCGGAGAAACGCTGGAAAATCACAGACGAAGACTGGAGAAATCGCGAAAAATGGGATCAGTATGAAGAAGCGGTCGATGAAATGCTGAAAAAGACAAGTACAACATTTGCACCATGGCATATTCTGGAGTCTGTTGATAAGAAATATGCCCGCATCAAAGCACTTAAAATTGTAATCGAAGAATTGGAAAAAGCATTGAACTAAGGAGGGCCTTTCAGGCCCTCAGATAATTTTTCATGGTTTTAAGTGCATTTTTTTCCAGGCGGCTGACCTGAGCCTGAGAAATCCCAATTTCTTCAGCAACCTCCATTTGTGTTTTTCCTTCATAGAAACGCATTTCAATTATGTGGCGTTCTCTATTGTCAAGACGATGCATGGCTTCAGAGAGAGAGATTTTCTCCAGCCAGTGTTCCTCTTTGTTCTTTTTATCACTGATCTGATCCATGACATACAGCGTGTCACCGCCTTCGGAATAAACCGGCTCAAACAGACTGACCGGGCTTTGGATTGCATCGAGAGCATAAACGATCATTTCTTTTTCGATTCCGATCTCATCAGCAATTTCAGTAAGTGTGGGTTCCCTTAAATTTTTTTTTGTCATACTTTCTTTTGCATAAATGGTTTTGTAGGCGATATCCCGCAGAGAGCGGCTGACACGTATGCTGTTGTAATCACGAAGATAACGCCGGATCTCGCCAATGATCATGGGAACTGCATATGTCGAAAATTTGACATTTAATGTGTCGTCAAAGTTGTCAACCGCTTTCATGAGTCCAATGCAGCCAATCTGAAAAAGGTCATCAGCATTTTCATTACTGTTTTGAAAACGCTTGATGACACTTAATACGAGACGGAGATTTCCTTTGATATATTGTTCACGTGCATAAAGGTCTCCTTTTTTTATTTTCTGAAAAAGTTCTTTCTTTTCCTCCGGTTTCAAAACAGGAAGACGGGACGTATTTACTCCACAGATTTCTACTTTATTAAGTGCCATCAAAAGATCCTCCTCATTTCATTTAGTAATAAAAATGATTCTCAGAGAGGAGAGGAAATATACTTGTTCAGAAAAAATAATATAATTAATACTCCTTGACAATGTCAGAAAAGGCGGTCTTTATGAAAACATTTTTCCTCTTTGATTTCAACCAGGATAATATCCTCGCCGATCTGGCAGATACAGTTCCATGGAATGATGTATTCACTTTCTCCGCCTGGCATAAAACAGAATCTTCTCGGACCGGGTACGATGAGGGCGGTGATTTTGCCGCTTCCTTTATCAAATTCAAGGTCTATCGGACAGCCGAGACTGCGGCAGGTGCAGGTATTAATAATTTCTTTTTGCCTGAGTTCACATAGTCTCATAGATTTACCGTTTTTATGAGAATATATGTAAAATTTATCTGAAATATACAGGGCATTTCTTGACATTGTTCGAAAAAATAAAGTATAATTGTATACAAAAAAGGGGAAAGAGGGGAAGATACTGTGAGATGTCCGTTTTGTAATCAGGATAACAGCAAGGTTGTAGATTCCAGACCGGTAGAAGATACGAATTCTATCAGGAGACGGCGAATGTGTGAATCCTGCGGAAAAAGATTTACGACATACGAAAAAGTTGAGACAATTCCATTAAGCGTCATTAAAAAGGATCAGACACGCGAACAGTATGACCGTTCCAAAATACAGGACGGAATTCTTCGTGCATGTTATAAGAGGCCTATTCCGGTCGAAAAGATAGAAGCGTTGATGGACTCGATAGAGGGAGATATTTTTGATACAGCAGATAAAGAAATCTCCAGTACGCGTATTGGTGAAATCGTAATGGAGCATCTGAAAGATCTTGATGCCGTTGCATATGTCAGGTTTGCTTCTGTATACCGGGAATTTAAAGATGTCAGCACATTTATGGATGAACTCAAAAAATTTATGGAACCTTAAAGAGAAGCTTGTTTACTGACCTATTACATAAAAAAGCGTTCCGGACAGTATCCGGAGCGCTTTTTTTATTAACGTATGATATCTGTATTAATCAGGAAATCAGACAATGCCCTGAGCCATCATAGCGTCTACAACTTTTTCGAAACCTGCAATGTTTGCACCAACAACGAAGTTATCTTTGAGATCATAACGTTTAGAAGCATCATCGATCTTATTGTAGATATCTTTCATGATCTGATGAAGTTTAGCATCCACTTCTTCTGAAGTCCAGGAAAGTCTCTGAGAGTTCTGGCTCATTTCCAGTGCGGAAGTAGCAACACCACCGGCATTTGCTGCTTTACCTGGCAGGAAGAGGATTCCATTTTCCATAGCGAAATCTGTTGCTTCTCTTGTAGTAGGCATGTTAGCACCCTCTGCAATATATTTGCATCCGTTTGCAACGAGAGTTTTTACGCCATCGACATCAAGCTCGTTCTGAGTAGCACATGGAAGGTAAACATCACATTTGATGTTCCAGATTCCAACACCTTCTGTGTAAGTAGCACCTTCAACGCGGTCAGCATACTCTTTGATACGTCCACGTTTAACTTCTTTGATATCTTTGACAATGTCAAGGTTGATTCCGTTTGGATCATGGATGTATCCATTGGAGTCACACATTGCAACAACCTTTGCACCAAGCTGTGTAGCTTTTTCTACTGCATAGATTGCAACGTTACCGGAACCTGTTACAACAATTGTCTTTCCTTTGATAGAATCATTGTGAGAATTGAGCAGTTCATTAAGAATATAAACCAGACCATATCCAGTAGCCTGTGTACGGACAAGAGAACCGCCATAAGTAAGTCCTTTACCTGTCAGAACTCCTTCATAGAGGTCACGAACACGTTTGTACTGTCCGAACAGATAACCGATCTCACGTCCGCCTACACCGATATCACCAGCCGGTACGTCAGTGTCAGCACCGATATATTTGCAAAGCTCTGTCATAAAGCTCTGGCAGAATGCCATAACTTCTCTGTCAGATTTTCCTTTAGGATCAAAGTTGGAACCACCTTTACCGCCACCGATCGGAAGACCTGTAAGGGAATTTTTGAAAATCTGTTCGAAACCGAGGAATTTGAGAATGCTCTGGTTTACAGACGGATGGAAACGAAGGCCTCCCTTGTAAGGTCCGATAGCACTGTTGAACTGTACACGGTATCCTTTGTTAACCTGTACTTTACCGTTATCGTCAACCCACGGAACGCGGAAAGAGATGATTCTTTCTGGCTCTACCAGACGTTCCAGAATGGAAAGACTGCGATATTTTTCTTCGTTTTTTTCAATAACAACCTTCAGAGAATCAAGAACTTCTTTGACTGCCTGGTGGAATTCTGGTTCACCAGGATTCTGAGCAACGACTCTTTCATAAATTTCTTCTGTGTAAGACATGTTGATTTCCTCCTCATTTGTTTTC
>ERZ1034952.3282-NODE-3282-length-11022-cov-5.791009_pt1 | contig 11022 bp, 9 predicted proteins | sample MGYA00520625_ERZ1034952 | MGnify/ENA primary metagenome ERZ1034952 (study PRJEB33766, sample SAMN09781773) | gut metagenome | biome: gut microbiome | host: Homo sapiens | place: Madagascar | study: EMG produced TPA metagenomics assembly of the PRJNA485056 data... | reverse complement strand
TAGATGGCGAATTTTTTTAAAAAGTGTAACACATCATTGACAAACCTACATTTTTCTAATATCGCATAAAAATGTTTAATATAAACAACACTACTCGCGGCGGAAAGCAGTATATAAATAAATATAAACAAAAATGCTTGAAACCGCTTCTGTAAAGCATAGAGGTTTTAACATATCTTCTTAAAGTCTTATTACGCAGCAGTCCGGCAGCGTATAATGGCTCTGCCTCAGCAACGGCTCTGCAATATAAAAGCAATATAAGCGCCGCCGTACATTCAAGACTCTTTCTCACTTCAGTTCCCATTCTGCGGCTCAAAACTTCCTCAAACAAATCAATAACCTTAGGTATTCTTCCTGTCAAATCATTCAGACAGTGACCGCTGTATTTTATATTATAATTATAATAGCATTTATCTGTAAAGCGAATCTTTTTAAGACATAAAAGCATTTCCGCATTAAGCTTTAAGTCCTCTGCAAAATACTTTTTTGTATCGCCGAATGACAAGTTGTTTTCCTCAAGAAAGCTCTTTTTTACAAGCTTGTTGCACATCTCAAAAGTATGCTTGTTATGATAAAAATACTCAAATATATAGTCCGCACGGTCGGTGATGGTCACAGAAGCCGCAAAAGCCGCTCTGTCGCTTTCTGCCCCGTCCTCTTTTATATCATGTATGCCGCACTGCACAAGTTCACAGCCGTCTTTTTTTGCAAGTTCATACATAGATTGGTACATATCGCTCCGGACAGTATCATCCGCGTCTGCAAAACCGATATACTCACCTTTTGCCGCCTTTATCCCTGTATTCCTTGCAGCGCCCTGACCCGCATTACTTTGGTTTATCAGTATAATTCTATCGGCGTATGAATTGAGGATTTTTAATGTATTATCATCCGAGCCGTCATTTACAACAATAATCTCTATATCCCTCATACTCTGATTTAAAAGTGAATCAATACATGCCCTTATTGTTTTTTCTCCGTTATATACCGGAACAATAACCGATACCTTAACCATTCTGCCGTCACCTAATTTTCAATATAGTTTTTAAGTTCCGTCAAATGTCTGCGTGCATCACTTTTTATGCTTTCAGACAAATATACGGAAGCGTTTGCCCCTTCTATAAGTTCCGTCAGCTCCTGTGCTTTTAAATCCTGTTTTGCAATCTTTCCAAAGCCGAACCTTTCGGATAGTATATCAATTTTGCTTGTATCTGATACCGCAGCAACGGGAACACCCGACAGCATTGCCGCGATTACACCGTGAAAGCGCGAACTTATAATTCTTCCACATCTTGCTATGTTTTTAAATATATATTCAGGTGCCGAATCGTATGCTATGATCTCAGTCATTTCCGGATGCTTCATTAAACGGCGTACAGACATTGCCGCAAGGATATCATTTTCGTTACCGGTATCCAGTGCAAAAATCAAAACCTTTTTACCATGCATATCCGCATATCGGTCACAGGCATTTGCCAATGCGGAATAATAATCAAAATTATTTTCGCTGTATCCCCGCTGGACGGGTATGATTCCCAGACAGTCTTCACCTGTATTCTTATATATATATTCATTATTGGCCGCAAACACAATATCCTCATGACGCCTTACAATGCTTTTTTCTGTCATATCCGATACAATTTCCTCTGAAACTTCATCACGGCATGATATAAGTCTGTATTTATTAAGTTCTCTTTTTACAAGCATACGCTGTATTGCATTTTTGGATTTATCAACACTGCAATCAATAACAGCCGTCTTTTTTCCTTTAAGGCTGTCCTCATGAGTCATATATACAAGCTTTGATATGATGCTTAGCTTTGAATCGTACTTAAAGCCTGTCCCTATAACATTTACATAAGCCTCGGTCTGCGGTATTGAATCACACAAATGCACATTCTTACAGCCGCTAAAGTGTGTCAGAAATTCTCTCTGCGGGCAGCATACATAAAAGTCATGTTCCGACATATTGTTCACCGTTATCAGCTGCATAACATCATCACCGAAGTTTCTGTCAAAATATCCGCCAAGCTGTATTCTCAATACAAATCCCCCCTAAACCTTTTTCTTATCGCACCAAACGCCTTTTTTCTTTCATTACTTGAAAACACTACAAAGAATCCGGCTCCGTAACTGATTACCGCCGCAATCAAAGCTGCTGCAATCAACATCATCCATGAGCTTATCGGCATAAACCTATGCACTGCCGCACATATACAAAATACCGCTGCATTTAAAAATATTCCGCGTAAAAGGTACGGATAAAAGGTTCGTCTTTTTAAGCCGATATTACTTGCGGCATACATAGGAACAAATATTGTTATTTTTAAAAGCAGCAATGCAGAGCTTACGCCCGCAATCGCATATAATCCTAAATCCGTAAACCTTAAGAGAACATATACCACCGCTATATTAACAACACCGATTATGCAGTCAAGTACCGCCGGAATTCGCACATTACAGGTAATGGTATTTATCTGATAAAGAGGAAAAACATAAATACTGAACGCCTGAGGAAGAAGTGTAAGCACGGATAAAATCTGTACTCTGTTTATCTCGTTCTGCGTGAGCGTAGGCAGCCATAAAGAGAAAAAGTTTCCGCCGAATACAACGATTCCGATTATCGGAACAGAGCATATAAAGCCGCACATTTTGGAGGCAAACCTTGTTTCTGAGGCAAAATCTTTTGTCGTCTGTGTCGAATAGCTTATTGTCATTGAGGGATAAAACGCACCGGCTATAACGCCGATAAAACTTATCAGCATAATCGGCAATGTTTTTGCAATAGACAGTATACTCATTTCCTCCGCGCCCATAAATATATTGGCAATAAGTAAATCCAGACCGGTAAAAAGCATCTGACTGAGATGACTGACGGAGTTCCATATTCCAACCTTAGCCAGTTCAATAACCGCTTTGAAATCAAACAGTTCTTTTTTGAACTGCAAATCCGGAGTAAGCTTGTTTTTGAAATGCACTTTAAGTATTGCTGAATATACAGCACACAAAAACACTATTATCCCTATATAGCCTATATACGGATAAAGGAATGTATATGCAAGCGTGAGTAAAACCGCTTTAAGTATTATACATGTTACATTTATAAATCCCGTAATCTCAAGACGGTTTTTTGCAAACGGCGATGCATCATATCTGGAAAATATCAGATTAACAAAAAACATCATAAACACAAATGTCCACAAACACTTTACGTCAAGAGAATGACTTGCCGGAACATCCAGTATTTTATCCAGAAAAACAATCATTATGACCGCCGGAACCGCCAGCACCGCCGTAAGAAACACATTTACAAGAGTAACGGAGGTAAAATATTTATTTGCCTCCTCTGTTTTACCTTTTGAATACGCGACTGTTATATATCTGTTTGCCATACCGTTGATTACTGAAGTTATAACCGTAGCGTATTCTAAAAAATTATCCGATAAACTGTAGAATCCATAAATTTCTTTTCCTATCTTCTCTATAATAACCGGGATAAGGAAAAAGTTTATTGCCATAGCTACCGCAAAAGCCGTAAACTGTGACAGCATGTTAAGTGCAAGCTGTTTTCCCTTACCGTTCATCTGCGTTTTAGCCTCCTTTTTTTGGCATATACCCACAAAACATTCCACATTTTGAATTTTATTAAGGACATCATCAGCACGGCACGCAAATCCTTAAAATTATATTTGCAGCACCTTATATAATCAAAAACAATTCTGTCAATCTTTTTTATTGCCTTAATATACTCATCATAGGCTATTCCGCTGCCGATATATGAGTATAAATAATTAAACAAAACATACACCGCATAAGCGCCAAGCTGATTTTTTAACTCATATCTGTTATCAATGCCATTTTTTTCAAACCCTTTAAGCATCAAAGCAAAAAAATGCATTGTATCAATATTAAACTTATGACTTGCAGAATTTTCTACCATTCTGTAAACATACATCGGCTGTCCGATAAAATATATTCTCTCCGCATTAAGCATTATCGGCAGAGTTACGGCAAAATCCTCGCCTATCTCGATTGATTCATCTATACCGAATGAGAATTTTTCAAAAAGTTCACGTTTTACAATCCTTGCCGCAAGGCTCGGATATACACCGAAAGTAAAAAATGGCTTGGCTTTATCATAAACTATTTTTTTATACAACTCTCCTTTTTTCTCTGCACCCGCATAAATTCCGGGCTGAATATCCGGAATATTTTCGATAAGCGTTTTATCCTGTCTTATCAAAAATCCGAACATGTATACGTCAGCCTGATATATACTTATATGCTCATCAAGACATTTAAACATCCCCGGCAATATATAATCATCCGCATCAACGTTTACTATGTATTTCCCCTTTGCAAGCTTTAATGCGGCATTTCTCGCACGTGCCACTCCGGCATTTGGCTGATGGATAACCTTTATCCGCCGGTCCTTTGCAGCATAGGAATCAATAATTTCTCCGCACCTGTCGGGTGAACCGTCATCAGCCAATATAAGCTCAAAATCCGTAAAATCCTGCATCAATATACTATCTATACATTCTTCAATGTATGCCTCTGCCTTATATACCGGCACTATTATACTGAACATAGGTACAGCCATATCGCTTCTCCTTTGATTATTTTACAAATTCCTGTATTTTCTCTGTGTAATACCGATCTTCCTTTATTACCTTTTTAAGCACAGCCTCACAATTCTCTGAGAACTCACCTTCATCAAAGCTTTTATAATAGTCATATATTTTGTCAGTTATATATTCCTCATTCTCTGCAAGACTTATGCCCAAACAATTCTCATCAATCAGCTTTCCCGAATATGTGTCAAGATTGCCGAACATCGGTTTTTTTCTTATCAGTCCGTCATAAAACTTATTTGCCACCGCCGGATAATTCACAAAGTTATACGGATAATTATAGCAAATCATATCAAACGAATCTATAATATTCATCTTATCTCTTTCATCATACGCGCCGAACACCTTAATATTTTTAAACCCTTTTGAATAGTCCGAAAGCCTGTCAACACAATCTCCGGAGCCATGTACATGAAACTCAAATCTGCTGTCAGCGCCGAACTTTTCTGTCAATTCTATAAGATAATCATACTCACGCAGATAACCTATATAACCGATAATTATTTTACCGTTGCAGCTTTTTTCACATTTTAACACCCTGCTGTTATAGTAATCGTATTGGAAGTTATGGGCAATAATAAGTTCTTTTTTATCTGTCAGATATTCTTTAAATCCGGGTGACGAAATCGCCGTGAAACGCGACCTTTCAATAACCTTGTCTACAAAGCTTTTATACAGCTTAATATATTCGTATGACGTATCACGATAGTCGAAAAAATACCTGTCTTTATATTTGCCGCAAACTAATTCAGGAAGCAAAACCGCTGTCTGAGTTGTAAGGACAATAAGCTTTTCATAATTTCTCTCTTTTATAATCTTTTTTGCAAATCGCCTGAAGCTTATAAACGGTAGAATCTTTCCTGAAATTCTGCCGTATCGCTCTACCTTTTGATAAAACGTGAAGTTTTTATCATCATCGGGCATTTTTATACCGCTCCTGTTCCAATGCACGATTTCATACGGGATATTTTCACGATTCATTATCTCAATATACTTTTTTACAAATGGTGACAGTTCAATCTGTCCCGCATATATAATTCCAATCATAAAGTCTTACCTCGGATAATACTATCAAATTCTTTTAATGCAATTTTATTATCGCCTTTCGGCTGATATTTGCTGTTATAAACCCTTTCCGGGTTTTTTAACAGTGCTTCAAGTGTACTTTCTATAGCTTCATCAGAGTTGTCACAAACAAAGCCTGCTGCGTTTTTTTCAACAAGCTCTTTCGCAGACACCGTATTTGTCGTAAGGATTGGTATTCCGAATGTCATTGCCTCGCCGTAAACCATAGGAGCAGCCTCGTCATACGAAGGCACAAGCACCAGATCTGCCGATTTAAAATACGGATACGGATTCTTCTGAAGTCCCAAAAAAACAATGTTATCACTCAAATTTCTCTTTTTACTCTCTGCCAATGCACTCTCGTACTCAGCGCCTCTGCCGGCAATTCTCCACACAAAGCTGCACCCTTTATTTTTTAAACGCTCAAAAATCAGCAGCATACGGAATATTCCCTTTTCGCTGCTTATCCTTGCCGAGGTAAAAATGTTTAGCGTTCCATTCGTATACTCTGTATCAAACCTTTCTGCAGCCAAACGCATTTGTGCATAATTAAAACAATTATGCACAGATGCCGTTTTTCCTTTCAGTTCAGGACAGACCGCTTCAAATACCTCACGGCAGGAATCCGAAACACAAGCTACAGCATCAAAATTTTTATAATAGCTTCTGTTATAACTGTTATTTCCAAAATAATTCTTAAAATCGCAATGCACAAAGCTGATTTTTCTTTTTGCCTTTATGCTTTTTACAGTAAACTCATTGCATCCTCCGTAAAAATATCTGTATGATGAATTTTGCATGAAAGATATTGCCGCGTCATATTCTCCGTCAAGCTTTTGAAACATACAAAGAATACCAAAGGTAAATCTGCTTCCGAATATCCGCGTCAATATCACCCACAGTGTACGCCACAGCATACACAGCACTCCCGCGTCAGACGCTTCACTTTGTGACATGCCCATAATCCGCGTAAGTCTGTTTCCAAATATAAGATGCACATTTTTCGGAGTTTCATATTCTCCAATCGGTGAAAACAGAAAGAGCGTTATTTCATATTTGTCTGATATCTCATTCAGCAAGTTTATAAGCGAACGCTGTATTCCGCCTATATGCAGATTGTTACATACAAAAATAAGCTTTTTCTTCATTTTTAAATTCCTTCATTTTCTTTATCTTCTTCGGATTCAGCTTCTGATAACTGCTCTTTTTTATATGCCTTTATGATTTCAAGCGCCAGTGCCAGCATTATCATAAGAGTTCCTGTTATTACTACCGCTATTAATTCGTACAGCATCGCGCTTACATTGTCATAGCACTTAACACCGGTGAGCAGCGATATGTGCTTTTGTGTGTTATAATCATTATAATCATCAAGTGTATCCGACAAGGCCGTATACAGCGACTTCATCTTTTCTTCCAACGCCGAAAGCTCATTTTCCACGTCCTCGGTAAGCTTTTCAGTATCTACATTTTCATTTTTTCCGCCTGCAAATATTTCAGCAACACTTTTACAATGCTCCGACTCAAGATATGCATCATTCGCAGAAATCAGCTGATTGGTATAATTCTCAATCAAAGTGTCATATGTTGTCTTTGATGCCGCTCTGCGCGTTCCGTCATCATAAACTCCGTCAATAATTTCCAAATCATCATTGTTCTGTCCGCTGCGGCGATAGTTATACGCATTTGGCAGCTCTTTATTAGCGTCCGAAAATGAATCCATTTTTGTCTTGGTCATTTGTGCCGTTTCTTCAAAATTCTTCTGCTTCAGCGCTGCCTCCTCGGCTCTTTGCCGGTATACCTCAACCAGTCTTTCGGTATTTTTGGATATTTTCCTCTCATACACCTTTGCATAGACAGACGGTACATCACTGTTCTTTAAATGCTCGTACTCATAAATTAAATCCTGAAACGAATATCCCGTCCCGGTTGACCGGAACGCACTATCCGACTCCATATAGTTTTTAAGCTTGCTTATAACATCATCTATATTATTTTCTATAATCTCTGTTGCCTCAATATAATCATAGGTATCAAACTTATCATCTGCAAGCGAGTTATTGATTGAGGCGAAATTGTTGTAAGACTCGGAGTAATAATCAATATATCTGAATGTAAGAGTTTCCAGAAGTTCTCTGACCTTATATGCCATCTGATCTTTCTTTCCCCAATACGATACAATAAATGTATCCGGGTTATACTCATATTCCTCTCCATCCTTTGCCTTTGCTGCCCTAAGCTCATCTACAGATGACGGCACTATAGGCGAAACATCTATGCGCCGCCTTAATGAATCCACGCTATCATCAAGACCAAGCGTATTTATAACGTTTTGCAGCACCTCTGGAGATACAATATGATATTGGTCAAACTCGCTGCCATCAGGAAACTTACCCTCAGAAATATCAGAGTCGTTATATTTTATTACAACCTTTCCGACGCTTGTCTGAATTGTATTAACATACATACGCGAGGCAAAAAAGGCAAGTATTAATGCTGCAATAATTCTATATTTCCATTTTAATAAATACTTAAATATATCAACCAGCTTTAGATTCATTTTTATCATTCTCCTTGTCAGCAAATCCCTGAATTACATGTTTTGCAATCCTTAAAAGCCGTAAACCGACAACCATTATTATTGAAAGAAGTACAAAGTATTTTATCCAGCCGATAATTGACGGGCTGTACTTTTCAGGTGTTGATATCGAAAGATAATTATTATTCTTTTTTGTAATATACTCATTATCGGTTCTTATAGCCAGTTCGGATACATCTCTAAGGCTTTTTTCTATATCATCAATCATCAACTCTGCATTTTGATGCATCTCCTCGGTTGATTCCGCTGCATTTTGGAATTTATTATACTTTTCCTGATATTCGTCAATCGTTTTCTTTAGATCAGCGGCCTTTTTTCCGTTTTGATACGACATCTTTGACAGATTATCAAGACCTGTTTTTGTACGGCTCATATAAAATTCGTTTTCCTCGTCCACTGTCGGTACAAATGCTACTCCGGAAATACGTGCATCATATATTTTAAGCGAAGCATTTGATATATTCGATGCGCCGTTTAAATAATCATAATTACGCATTTCACTGTCTATAAGGTGTTTTTTCTTATTAAGAAAGGTGTTTTTGTTTTTGGACACTTGATTTTGCTGAATATATGCACTAAGCTTTTCTATACTTATATCGCGAATATTTACAAGTGATGTTATCAAATCAGAATATCTGCAGCCCGTATCATTTGAAACAAAATCCACAGCTTTATCTTGTTCCTGTCCGAGATAGTTTATCATTGAATTAGTTTTATCGGATAATATTTCACAGATTTCATCATAATCTTCATTTTCGTATTCACTTGTATTGCTAAACTCCAGAACGGTGTTTTTATCCGAATACGTTGAAGCAAAAAAATCCTTATAGCTCTCGGCAAGTGCATTCAGAAAGTCAACAGTATAATTCTTTCCGAATTTATTTTTTTGACCGTAATATATAACAAACTCAGCCGGGGTATAAGAATACTGTCTGCCGTTTGATATTTCGGAAACAGTTTTATCCACCGCCGATTTGGGCATATTAGCATCTATAGTAATTCTCGGACGGACATTTTCAACCGTAAGACTTTTATCTCCTGTTTTTTCAATAGCCGCAGAAATAACCTCATCAGATTTAATCTTTTCAATATCAAATCTCCCCTGTGACGGAGTAAGTCCATGCTGCGCGCCGTCATAATTAAGCGATATGCCTATCGAACGATAATGTGTATCTACTATTATATTGACTCCTGTTATCGCCGTAGAAATTATCGCTGCCGCTGTGCCTATCACTATTGTCTGTTTGACAGTTATCGCACATATTTTTTTGAAGTACATAATAAGACCTTTAAAAAGCTTCTTAAACGGCAGCTGCATTAAGTGTTTCATCAGCTATCTCCTTTCTTTTTTGTGCTTCAAATGTCATTGCACACATTATAACAATATTTATATATGGCTTAAACACATAAAATGTAAGTGAAAACGATAGCGCCATTACCGCTGCAAACGCGCATGCAAACTCAGGATTTTTACGTATATTTCTGAAAAAGCACAATGCAGCAAATAAAGTAAATAACGTTAAACCTACCATCCCCTGATCAGCAAAAACCTGAACAAACTGATTATGCGCCCATCTTGCAGAAAGTCCAAGTCCGGAATTTTTAAGTGTATCTGCCGTAGAATAAAGTCCGCCGCCATGAATTATACGCTCCGGTTTCTCGGTAGTATATTCAATCAGATACTTCCATATATCAAAACGTCCTGAACCTTTATCCTCGGCTACACGCTCAACGGAATATCTTTCCTGCACGTCCTGCGGAAGCAATGGAAAAACAACACTTACAACAAACAAAGCACACAAAGCCCCCATTACTATAAGTGCAACTTTGCCTTTCAGACTTTTTATTCCTAAAAGAATAAAAACAACAATTCCTGCAAGTATCCCTATCAAGCCGCCGCGTGAACCGGTTTTCAGCACTGCATACAGGGTAAAAAGCAAAAGCAGAATATACAGCGGCGTAAGCTTTGACCTGTTTAGAATCCTTTTTATATATATCATTATCGGCATAATAAAATATCCGCAAAACTGATTTGGATCCTCAGGATAACCAAGAATATAAACTGCTGTTCTCCCCTCTCCAAAAACCTCTTGTGAACTGAACAGTCCAAAATACAGCGATAAAATACCTACAGCTATCCAGGTTTTTTCTATCAAATCACGTTCATAAGAATTATAAACCCGCATTGACATCAATATTATTGCTGCACACGTCAGTACCATATCCTTTGTCATAGTCTGCGATGTTTCGGTATTCAGAATCAAAAGCTCCCATACTGTGTATACAGTATATAATAAATAAACCGCCTGAATTGTATTAAAACGGATAGGTTTACTCTTTCCGAATAAAAGCTTATAAAATAACACTAATATAACAGGAATTGTAACAGCTTTTAACAATGAGCCTATCGGTGTTTCTACTATTGTTCCCGGCAAAAATACAAGATATAAACATACTGCCCAGCAATCAATACTTATTTCACTGAAATAAAACTTTATTCTTTGCAATGCTGTCATAGATTTCCTCCATTTATTATTACAAATCCGATATAAGACAAATAAAAAAGACCACACCAAAAAAGGATGCGGTCAGTCAATCATACGGATTTATCCGGTTAGACACTAAACTTTGCGTCCCTGCCTTTCGACAGGTTTGCCAATTAAAATACTATTCAGTTTGTCAGACATATAATAACTAACGTATACGCCATGTAATTCAAAAAAC
>ERZ1034952.3281-NODE-3281-length-11024-cov-8.593764_pt1 | contig 11024 bp, 7 predicted proteins | sample MGYA00520625_ERZ1034952 | MGnify/ENA primary metagenome ERZ1034952 (study PRJEB33766, sample SAMN09781773) | gut metagenome | biome: gut microbiome | host: Homo sapiens | place: Madagascar | study: EMG produced TPA metagenomics assembly of the PRJNA485056 data... | reverse complement strand
ATTATCATATTATAAACAGGAGGACTTAACAATGGCAACTTATTATGCAGCAGTAGATATGGGAGCATCCAGTGGACGTCTGATTCTTGGTCACATGGAAAACGGAAAAATGGAGCTTGAAGAGATCCATCGTTTCGAAAATGGTATGGTTAAGAAAGACGGAGAACTCTGCTGGGAATTCGACCGTATCTTCAAAGAAATCGTTATTGCTCTTAAAAAATGTAAAGAAATCGGAAAAATCCCGGTAAGCATGGGTGTTGATACATGGGGTGTTGATTTCGTTCTTCTTGACAAAGAAGACAAAGTAATCGGAAACACTGTAGGATATCGTGATCACCGTACAGAAGGAATGGATGAAGAAGTTTACAAATATATTCCACTTGATGAACTGTATGCAAGAACAGGTATTCAGAAAGCGATTTACAATACTATTTACCAGCTTATGGCAGTAAAAACTAAACATCCGGAATATCTGGAAAAAGCTGAAACTCTGCTTCATGTACCGGATTATTTCCATTTCCTTCTGACAGGACAGAAGACTTGCGAATACACAGAAGCTACAACAGGACAGATGGTTAATGCTGAAACAAAAGACTGGGATTACGAGATCATTGACAAACTTGGATACCCAAGAAGAATTTTCCAGAAACTGATCATGCCTGGAACCGTAGTTGGACATCTTACAGAAGAGCTTCAGAAAGAAGTTGGATTTGATCTGGAAGTAGTTGCACCTGCAACACATGATACAGGTTCTGCTGTACTTGCAGTACCGGCCAACGATGACGACTTCATCTACATCAGCTCGGGAACATGGTCTCTGATGGGTATCGAAAGAAAAACTCCGGACTGCTCCGCTAAGAGCTGTGAACTGAACTTCACAAACGAAGGTGGATACGAAGGACGTTTCCGTTACATCAAAAACATCATGGGTCTGTGGATGATCCAGTCTGTACGTCACGAAGTAAATGACAAATACAGCTTTGCAGAAATCTGTGCAATGGCAGAAGAAGCAAAAGACTTCCCATCCAGAGTAAACGCAAATGACGAATGTTTCCTTTCTCCAGAAAATATGACAGAAGAAGTAAAAGACTACTGCCGTAGAACAGGACAGAAAGTTCCGGAAACAATGGGTGAGATTGCAACAGTTATCTATACAAGTCTTGCTGAATGCTATGCAAAAACAGCAAAAGAACTGGAAGAGATCACAGGAAGAACTTACAGCCGTATTCATGTAGTTGGCGGTGGTTCTAACGCTGGATACCTTAATGAACTGACAGCAAAAGCTACAGGAAAAGAAGTTCATGCTGGCCCTGGAGAAGCAACAGCAATCGGTAATATTACAGCACAGATGCTGAAAGCCGGAGATTTCAAATCCGTAGAAGAGGCTCGTACAACGATCCACGAGTCCTTCGGGATCAAAATTTATAAATAACAAATAGGAGGTTTTACTATGTTAGTAAACACAAAGGCAAAAGTTGGTGTATTTTCTATCGCATTAGGAGCATATCTTCCTCAGTTCCCATCACTGGTACCTGAGTTTGAAGCTCAGTATGAGGCATTCAAGAAGACACTTCCTGATACAGTAGAGATCATTGACGGAGGAATGGTAACAACAAAAGAACAGTCTATGGTAGCTGGGGATAAATTCCGTGCAGCTGATGTAGACATCGTTTTCCTTCAGATGCTGACTTATGCTACATCTTACAATATGCTTCCTGCAATCCGTGATCTGGATGTTCCGGTTGTTCTGGTAAACGTTCAGAAACTGAAAGCACTGGATTACGATCACACAGATATCGCTACATGGCTTGGTGAAGGATATGCCTGCGGTGCTGTTGGAGAAGCTGTTGCTGACCTTGAAAGAGCAGGCAAGAGACACGCTGTTATCACAGGTGTTGTAGAAGGTGGAGATCCGGCTGTACAGGCTGAAATCGAAGACTGGTGTAAAGCTGCTCAGGTCAGAAGAAGATTCCGTGACACTAACATAGCTCAGATCGGAAGACCATATCCGGGTATGATGGACCTTTACATTGATGAGACAAATCTGTACAACAGAATGTTCCTGTATACAAAACAGTTTGACTGGGAAAAAATGTGGGCTATCGCTGATGATGTTACAGATGAAGAAGCAATCCGTGCAAAAGCACAGGATATTCTTGATACATTCGATATCGAGGATGGCGGCACAATCGAAAAAGTATGGGATATGGCAAAATACGTTGTAGCATTTGAAAAATGGGTTAAAGATGAGCACCTCAGCATGGTTGCTTCCCACTACGACGGATTTGCTCAGGGTAAAGCAGGTGTCCTTGACAGTATGCTGATCCCTGCATTCTCTATGCTGATCAAACAGGGCACAGCATGTGCAGTTGAAGGTGATATGAAAGTTGCTATGGCAATGAGTATCCTTAAGACAATTTCCGGTACAGGCCAGCTTTCTGAAATGTACTCTATCGACTTCAACGATGACATCTGCATCATTGGACATTCCGGAAGTGGAGATGCTGATATTTCCGATAAGAAACCTACCATGAAGATCGTGCCGGTATTCCATGGCAAAACAGGCGGCGGATACCTGACACAGTTCTATCCATACACAGGTCCGGTTACCTATCTTGCAATTACACAGGATAAAGACGGACATTTCAAATTTGTTGTAGCAGAAGGTGTAAATGAAGAAGGACCGATCCTTTCCTTTGGTGATACTAACATGAGAACACGTTTCACATGTGGCGCAAGAGAGTTTGTAAACCGCTGGAGCGAAGCTGGCCCGACTCATCATATGGCAGCTGCAACAGGAAGACATATCGACACAATTCTGAAGGTTGCAAAAATCTTCAATATTCCGGTTGATATTGTTACCAGATAATCTGACCATTTGTTTTAAACACATATTCATATAAAAAGAGAGACTGCAGTTCAAAAAAGAACTGTGGTCTCTCTTTTTAATTTGCAAAATAGTTTTTAACTTTTTATTGCAGGAATGCGGAGTTCAACGTCGGTGCCTTTTCCAAATTCACTGGAATAGTTCAGTCCGTATTCATTTCCGTACAGAATCTGAAGTCTGCGATGAGTATTATATACAGCAATATTAGTTCCACTGGATGCACTGGTGATCCCGTAACTGTTTTCAAGAAGAAGTGTCTGCAGTTTTTCTGGTGGAATACCGACCCCATCATCGGAAATCAGCAGTACGATGTCAGAATCTTCCAGCCAGCCGGTGAGAACAATGGTTCCTGTCTTAGATGGTGTTTCAAGAATCCCGTGAAGAACGGAGTTCTCGATGATTGGCTGCAAGGTAAGTTTCGGAATCTGATATTCCATCAGCTCATCCGGAATGTCACATACAAAGGAAATACTGTTATGATAGCGCATGTTTTGTATCTGAAGATAAATAGAAACATGCTCTGCCTCGCTGGCAATCGTACTGATACTTTGTTTGCGACTAAGCGTCAGCTTGTAGAAGCGGGAGAGCTTCTGAACTGCAAGAGAAACCTCATCGGTGCGTCCCTGTTGTGCAAGCCAGTTGATCATATCCATTGTATTATAAAGAAAATGTGGATTGATCTGTGCCTGCAGAGTATGAAATTCGGCGATGCGAAGTTCTTCAGCGGCTTTTGCCTGCTCAGTCATCAGCTGATCCATCTTGCGGGTCATATAGTTATAAGTATCGATCAGATCACCAATTTCATCGTGATATTGCGGACTGCTCATAGGACTAAGAGTACCCTTACGCACCTTGCTCATCTGGTGAATAACAGATGAGATTCGATTTGTGATCGAATGGGACATGGAATGAGCAAGAAACAAGGCAAAAATCAGAAAGCCTAGATACATCAGGATATATTGGATCATGATCGTATTACTCTGTGTGATCAGCGGACCGGAAGGAAGCACCGTTACCATAAACCATCCAGGCTGTTTGATATTGTAAAATCCGGCATAGACAGTAGTGTCCAGAATATTACGTTCAATAAAGTTGTTGGAGGACATAAACGAATTCTCAATCGTATCATAATCCAGCAGATAGATACCGGAAAGAGAAGAATCTGAAGTTGCAACTACAGCATTTCTGTCATTAATAATATAAGAAACACTTCCGGTTAATTTAAGGTTGTCTTTCAGCATTTCATTCAGGTGTTCAGAAGAACTGTAAACGGCAATATATGCCTGACGGGCACTGCCCTGATAATAAAAAGTAGTTGAAGTGATATAGGCAAGGTCACCATACTCTCTCTTCTCACGGCCACCAAGATAAAATTCCGGACAGTACAGAGAAGACTGCTGCGTACCCTGAAAGATACCATACCAGTAAGTGCCGCGTGCTTTGCTTAGCGGAGAAAAATAATCTTTTGTAAGTTCATCATTAAAGAGGCGGACAGATTGTGGTGGAAAATCCATATAGATCTGTACACCGGTGATCATATCAGATTCAATCAGTTTTTCTGCATAATCGTGAAAATCCTGTGCACTGTCAGAATCCAGAAACATCTGAAACGGGGAATTGACAGGCTGATGAAACAGGGTCTGAAAAAACTTCTGATCAGTGATTCTGCTGTGTGCATCAATAATCTGCTGAACAAGTTCTTCGATGTATGGGGCAGTCTGGGCAGAGGTATCCTGTTCCTGACGGATTGTGTAAGATACGACCATATCATAGAGTTTTCCATAAAAGAAGCAGGCCATCATGAGAACAGGAACGGTTGTTGCCAGAAGCAGTACCAGAGTAAATTTGGAACTCAGTTTCATATCACCATAAGACTGGTGGATTTTTGAAAAGATATTATTCATTGTAAATTCTGCTCCCTGTATTCAGAAGGAGAAAGTCCGCAGTATTTCTTGAAACTTTTTCCAAAATAATTACCATCATTGTATCCTACTCTTGAAGAAATGTCCGTAATTTTGAAACGTGCATCCTTCAGAAGCTGCTTGGCTTTTTCCATGCGATATTCTGTTATATACTGATTCAGAGTCTTCCCCGTTTCATTCTTAAAGAATGTGCATACATATGAGGTAGAAAGAAATACATGAGTACTGATGTCTTTTACAGAAAGTGTTTCATTCATGTAATTCTTGCCGATGTAATCTTTAATCAGGAAGATTGTAGGATTTTCCGCAGAGAAATTTTCGGCACAGGAAAAATAATCTTCTGTATTATTGACCAGTGTCTGATGAAGTTCTGGAAAAGTAAAACAGTTATCAATAGTTTCTGCAATACTCTCGATATTTCCGGAGACAGCAATTTTCTGTTGATGGCGGGCATCATCAAGAACAAGGAAAAGCTTGTAATATAAATCTTTTACAGAATTCTGCAGAACCTTATGGTTCTGATAAAAAGTATTATAAAGCTCAGTAAATATTGCGTCGACAGCTGATTTATTTAAATCAGAAAGTGCATCTGCAAATGCAGAAGCAGGAGAATTTGCGAAAATATCGTTTGTTATATCGGAAAGCTCATCAAGACTGCCGGTTGTAAGCAGTGTGTTTTCTGAGAAAAAATAAGAGCTCTGGAGTAAAATAACTGCAGAAGTATAACTCTGATATGCTTTTGAAACACCGGATAAGGAATCACCACGAGCCATGGAATAATGTCCGATTCTGGAAAAATACTGACACATGTAATCATCTACAGCCTTCAGCTGTCTGGGAGTGGGCTCATTTTGTGAAAAGAAAAAATAAACGAGATACTGCATTTTCTTTTCCAGATAAATACATTGCATATGGAATGGCTCCAGAAATGCCTGCAGTTCCTGGTAGAAATCTGAAATGGAGGGAGTAGATAATTCCGGAAACAGTTTGGTTTTAACAATAAAAGAAGTAAAACATGTGGAGGAGTTCATTGTGAATCCTAATTCTGAAGCCAGGTCGGATATAGTCTGACTATTATTTCCATATGGCAGGGTAAACTGTAAAGCCAGTCTTGAGGCTGTTTCCATGGAATGCAGTGTTTCTCCTCGTTTGGAATGAAGTTTCTGTAAATAAAGGTCTCTGGCTTCTTTGATCGTGTTTTCAATCTCAGAGAGAGAAAAAGGTTTTTCGATATAATTAACAGCCTTCAGTTTGATAGCAGCCTTCAGATATTCTTTATCAGAATAGCCGCTCATAAAAATCGGGACTGTGTCAGGCAGAAGTTTTTCCAGACGTTCAAGCATGGTTATGCCGTCCATACGAGGCATTCGAACATCACAGAGTACAATTTCAGGTTTATGAAGACGGGCTGTCTCAAGGCCATGTACACCATCATCTGCCTGCAGGACTTCATCTATGCCAAGAGAATCCCAGTTCAGTGAGGAAATCACACCGGTGCGAGTGAGTTCTTCATCATCGACAATCAGTAATTTCATGTTGTTCTCCTTAGTGTTGATGAGATTATCATTATGGTTGCTTCAGCATGTTCAGGACTTTATTGCAGATATCTGCTGCACAGGGTTTCTGAATTTCGTTAAAAAGTCGGTTCACACGGTCACGTTCAGATTTCCAGGAATCATTTTCCGGGCAGAATGCCTCCAGGAACTGTGCAAAAGTTGCCGGCTTAGGGCCGGGCGTTACATCGTCATAATCAAAATTCATGCCACGGCCGTCAAGATATTTCTGACGATCATAGGGAAGGAAGATCATAGGCTTGTCTGTGAGAAGATAATCAATATAAATGCTGGAGTAATCGGTGATCAGACAGTCAAAGATATTTAGAATTCCCGTTACGTCTTCTGCCTCCTGATTTCCGAGAAAACGAATTCTTTTGCCGAGATAAGGAGCGGCAGACCCCTGTTCGGCAACATGCGTACGAATAAAGAGAAGCATTTTTTTCTCTTCAAGAAAAGCCTCCATCTGAGTAAGATCAAATTCTTTAAACGGAAAAAGCTCTACCTGCCCATAATCACGGAAGGTCGGTGCATACAGAGCTGTTCGGGTATATGCAGGAAGATCAGGATAAATGGCATTCAGAATTTTATTACGGTCATTTGTCTGAAACATTCCATCATTTCGCGGCTGTCCCCAGACTTTGATCTTGTCTTTGCTGATTGCAAAGCTTTCAGCCATAAGAGGAATCAGTTCATGGGAAGTGGTCAGAACACAGGTATAATTTCTGGAAAATATATTTTTAAAATAGATACGGGCCACCTTTTTGAGATTGGGATCCAGAAGGGCAATCTTTTTCAGTGGAACACCATGCCAGAGGTTGATAATAAGTCTGTTTTTATTAAGGTTGGTGCCATAAGCCGGGAGACCGGCGGAAGTAAACCATACACCTGCGCTTAATACACGACGGATTCCGGAAATGCTTTCAGCCTCAATAAAATACTGCATTCCATATTTTTCAGAAAGTTTCTGTCGAAGATCCGGATCATTGATCACGAAAAGTGGAGTGATTTCCGGGAGATTGTCCCTTACATATTCAAAAAGATAGCGGGAATTGTAATTATAATGTCTGTTGTCGGTGGAAGAAAAAACCCAGGTACAGGGATCTGGCCTGATCCGTCCAAAATATTTAAGATAAGCTGTAAACAGCAGGTTTTTGGCTTTTCCCATTGTTAAGGTGTCCTTTCGGTAAAATAATGCAGTATCAGCGGTATTTCCAGAATCCGTGAATGGCATAGGAAATAAAAAACAGAGAACATTGCAGATGATTGTATCCCATATAGCGATATACTTTGTAAGTCATAACGGCTGATTTCTTTTTATTTCCGGATTTGCTGCCTTTGCTCATGCGATATTTGAGGAGTGGTCGGTTGATGCCGACAGCAGGACCATATTTGCGAAGTATTTTCAGCCAGGTGAGATAATCCTCGTGGCTGTCATCGTGTTCCATAGGAAATTCAGCAGCAATGTTTCTGGCAAGGAGAACAGAAGAGCAGTTGATACTGTTGTGTTTCAGCAGTTCTCTGTAAGAAACAATTTCCTTTATCGGAATATATTTGCCGGTAGGAGTTCCGTCTGGATTCATCAGTTCTCTTCCGCTGGAACAGAGAATACGACCGGTCTTTTGCAGAGCCTCCAGCTGTATTTCAAGCTTGTCATCTTCCCACCAGTCATCTGCATCAAGATATGCAATATATTCTCCCGATGCCGTCTGTACACCGCGGTTTCGTGACGCTGCAGCTCCGATATTGTGCTGGTTTTTCAAATAGTAAAAATTGGGTCGATTCTGGTAAGCAGACAATATTTCTGCTGTCTGATCGGTAGAACCGTCATCAATTACCAGAAGCTCCAGAGAAACATTCTGGCGAAAAACGGATTCGACAGCCTGTGCGATAGTAGCGGCACCATTATAGACAGGCATGACGACCGAGACCAGAGGTTTTGGTGTTGTCATAAAAAAGTCCTTTCAGTTTCGAGATGAAGTAAGTATATCATTTGCGATCAACGCTTCTGTCTGAGCGGCAGAAGTCCGGTTGATGGATGCAGAATCAATATTTAATGGTGAAACTTTACCTTCAGCGAAAAGATTCATGCCATGAAGAAGTCCTTCCTGAGAATCTTCGAGCAGAAGTCCATTATATTCTTTCAGAAAACTATGACATCCGCTGACATCACAGGCCATGACCGGGATTCCAAGAGTTGCTGCTTCCATGAGAACGATACCCTGTCCTTCATAATAAGAAGACAGCAGAAAAAGATCACACTGTCGAAGGATAGGCATAGGATTGGTGACAGCACGGATCAGAATGATATGGTCAGCTGACTCAAGTGCTTTTGCATGAGCAAGTGTATCATTATAAAGATTGCCGACACCACCTATGATGATCAGCCAGGTGGAAGGATGTTCTTTCCAGTAGTGATTGAAAGCATCCAGCAGTCGCTTATGTCCTTTTTCAGGAGAAAAACGTCCGATACTGATAAATTTCTGATCATCAGAACTGAGAATAGATCGAAGTTCTTCTATTGTAATATTGGAAAGAGTATCTTTGTTAAAACTGACAGGAGCAAGACTACGTTCCAGTACATTTTTGTAATCATGACAGTTGTGTATGACAGTGATTCTGGAAATATCTGCACCAAACTCCCGTACAACCGGCTGAATAAGATCTTCACTTACCGGGATAATGTGGTCGTAATTACGGTATGCATCTTTCAGCAGAAATGGATTCATATTTCTCTTCATATGGACTTCTCTGGCCATATCATTATGGATCCATATGCTTTTGGGACAAGGCGCTTTTTCAAGAAGAACTGTCGTGTAAGCTTCATATCCATTATAATGAATCACGCTGGAAAAAACAGTACTGCCGAAGTGTTTTTTCCATTCACGTTTGTAGGCAGTATCAAGGCGGCGTTTTGACCAGGAGCCATCATGACCTTTCAGCTTCATTATCTGAGCAACCATGGTCAGAAGATCCATGTTCATTTCACTGGCCAGCGGCAGGATGCCGACACCTTCCGGAAGACGTTCTAATCTTTCAGGATGTTCTTTAACATACAGAGAACGGAAGGAAATAAAATAATTATAACGGGTGAGATCTAACTCGTGGAGCAATGAGCAGAGTACGGTCGTGATTCCGTTTAAGTCCAGATCTCCGGCATAGATTAAAATATTGTGTTTGCCGTTGCCATTATAGAGCTGTTTTCGGCAGATATTTTCATGGAGGAAAACCTGACGGCAGATTTTTTCTGCTCCATGTCCATCTTCATAGCTGGCATATTTCTGCATAAAAGCTTCATCTGGAGTACCGCTTTTGCGATGGGCAAAAGGGATGACTTCTGCTGCATTTTCTGTATAATCAAAAGGATAAGAATCAATCTCTTCGTACATACCACGAGAACTTTCGTATTCTTTGCGGTCATAGGCAAAAAGAATGACTTTTCTTCCGGAGTTTGCAAAATCATAAAAAACGCTGGAATAGTCGGTAATCAGTGTATCGCAGACACTTAATCCCTCATAAGTATCCCATGTGGAAGGGAATGGCTGGATATGTTGATAACCGGAAAAATCTCCCATTCCATGAAGAAACGGGTGGAGCTTGATAAGAAGAATTTCATCATCATTCAACTGAGAATCCCATAATTCCAGATTTTGTTGGAGAGTCTGCATATAATTCTGATTTTCCAGGTTATTAAAATTTCCGCGGAAGGTTGGAAGATAGGCAAGAAGCTTTTTACCATCAAATCCGGCCTGCCTTTTTAATCCAGTATCTGTCTCCTGATGGAAGATATCATTGCGGGGATAGCCTTCATGCAAAACCGTGCCTCGATACAGACTGTCCAGCATATAGGCTCCGGACATTTTTTCTTCCATAAAGCGGTTTGGGAATACCAGATAGTCAGAGGCGAGAAGATTGCGAAGTACATTTCCCATTGTGACCATCTCCGGTCGATTATCGCGCCCCATTTTTTTCAGTGGAGTTCCGTGCCAGGTATTCAGATAAATCTGTCCTTCTTTTTTGACAAAACGCCCTGGAAAAGAAGAATCATTTACAAGATAGCCGGCGCGGCTGAGCGCTCTGTAATAAGCAACAGAGCCGGTACGTACAAAATGTACTCCGGTAATGGAATTCTTGTGAAGCTTCTCACGGATCTCCTGTGTAACACTTTTGTGAACAGAGAGAACGAGAGTGAATTTGTGATAGGGTTCTTTGCAGAGCTCTTTTAATAAGGAAAGAATATTACTTTCCAGAGCCTTGCCACTTCTGGATTCCAGCAGGATCATATGGGGATCCAGCACGTTCTTTTCATAAAATGTATTGTAAAAAGGATACCAGCTGCCGTTTCGCAGTTTCTTTTTTACTTTGCCAAGAAAGCTCATTTTGTACGAATTCCCTTCCATAATAAATATATAGATAAATATAACAAATGCAAAAACTCATGTCAATGTCAGTAAGAGCTTGCTGTGAGAGTTGAATAATGAAAAGGAGTATTTTGGTATGATAACTGGAAAATATTACCCATTAACAGGAAAATATTTTACCCCGATTCGAAATATTTTCCTGTTTTGAACACAAAAACATATTGCTATAATAATAGCAGATCAAAGGAAAAGGGAGGAAAGAGCCGTGTCTGAATATGTTCTTGAACTTAAAGGCATAACA
>ERZ1034952.3280-NODE-3280-length-11027-cov-10.617116_pt1 | contig 11027 bp, 8 predicted proteins | sample MGYA00520625_ERZ1034952 | MGnify/ENA primary metagenome ERZ1034952 (study PRJEB33766, sample SAMN09781773) | gut metagenome | biome: gut microbiome | host: Homo sapiens | place: Madagascar | study: EMG produced TPA metagenomics assembly of the PRJNA485056 data... | reverse complement strand
AGTATGTATTTGCTGAAATGCACAATTAACTAAACTTGTAGATGTTTTCATTGCAGGTTTACAACAATTTATACGAAATATATAACCGTTTTGGGGACGAAGGCATTTGAGCTTTCGTCCTTTCTGTTATGATTGACAAAGAAAATGCGATTTGTATGATAATTTGTGATATGATTGGAGTAGTCCATAGCGATTGCCTCTTCCTGTGTTGATCTTTAGTAGCAGATTGATTCTAACACAGAGGTCCTCGCTATGGACCTTTTATTTGATTAAATTGTCAAAAAACAATTGCATAGTGGCAGGAGATGTGGTATGCTCTTTGTGAGGTTCCTACAACTTCTCCCTCCGGCACCCCCGCAGTCTCTGTGCAGGTTTGCCGATGCAGCTTATCCCCGCGAGGGGACGGAAACCTGAATATTTTCGCCATGGTGCTGCTGTGCGGCTTTTCCGTATCCGCCTATCTGCAGGCCAAGCTCTACAAAAAAGTATTTGAACGCCTCGAGGCAGTCAGCAGAACCGTTCCGGAAACCATCGAGGCATGAACCAGTCGGATATGGATACGCTGCCGGTCGGCGCTTGACATTCGTGCTTCCGTCCCGGCAGCCTGATAAAACGATTCTTAGAGGTGTAGATCATCATGGAGTTAAGAACGATTTCAACTACCTACGAAGGAAAAGAAAGACTCACAGAAGAACAGGTCATCCCATTTTGTGACGACGGCGGCAGAGAACAGTGGGTGATCAATCTCTACCCCCAGGTCACCTATCAGCAGATGGATGGATTCGGCGGCGCCATTACGGAATCTGCGGCCTATGTCTATTCGCTAATGAACCCGGAACAAAAAAAGCAGATGCTGGACGAATACTTTGGAAAAGGCGAGATGAGCTACCGCTTTGTCCGAATCCCCATCGACAGCTGCGACTTTTCACTCGGCCATTACGAGGCGGATGGCAATGAAGACGATGCACAGCTTGAAGGCTTTTCCTTTGAGCGGGTCGAGAAGTATATTCTCCCGATGCTGGAGGATGCGGAAAAATCGTATGGCGGCAAGCTGGAAATCATGCTGTCCCCCTGGAGTCCGCCTGCTTACATGAAGACCAATGGGGAACGAAATCACGGTGGAAAGCTCAAGGAATGTTATTGGAAACGCTGGGCGGAATACATCTGCAGATACATCCAGGAGTATCGGAAACGTGGCTTCCATGTGACGATGCTGACACTGCAGAATGAACCGAAGGCCGTTCAGAAATGGGATTCCTGCGTTTACACGGCTCAAGAGGAAAAGGCATTCCTGCGGGACTATATCTGGCCATCACTCGCTGCGCATGGCCTGGATGACATTGAAATCTATATCTGGGACCACAACAAAGAACGGGCCTTTGAATGGGCGGAGGTCATCATCGATGCAGAGACAGACCACATGGTTGCCGGCATTGCATTCCATTGGTATAGCGGCGATCACTTTGAAGCGCTCCAAATGATCCGGGAACGTTTCCCGGGGAAGAAACTTCTGCTGTCCGAAGCGTGCATTGAATTCAGCAAATACAGTGCAGAGGATCATTTGGCGAACGCACAGAAGTATGCCCATGACATTATCGGAAATCTGAATGCGGGTATGAACGTTTTCCTGGACTGGAACCTGGTCCTGAACGAAGTGGGCGGTCCTAACCATGTGCAGAACTTCTGCGATGCACCATTCTTTTATGACACGGATCAAAAGCAACTGATAAAGCGCGAGCTTCAGAGCTATGTAAAGCACTTTAGCCACTATATCGAGAACGGTTCCGTTCGAATCGGGGTCAGCCGGTACACTGACAAGCTGGAAATCACGGCATTTCGGAAAAACAACAGGATCGTATTTGTTCTGCTGAATCGAACCGGAGAAGGAATTCCGGCATTCATACGCTTAAAGGATTCCTGCGCAGGATTCATTGCAGCACCAAACAGTATTATGACCGGCGTGATTGATGACTGACGCAGAGTGATTCCCCGATGCGATAAACAGCAAGCGGGAGCCCTTGAATCTGGCAAAGCAAACATGGTTATTACCAAAGACCTTTCCCGTCTTGGCCGTGACATGCGAGAATCCAGCTATTACGCAGAGCAGTTTTTCCCGGAACATCAAATTCACTATATTGCCATCGCAGATAATTTTGACTCCGAACTTGAAAATGTCATGGCTCCTTTTCAGTTTGCCATGAATGAAGTTTACCTTCGTGATAGCTCCCGGAAGGCCCGGGATGTGTTCAAAATGAAGCGGAGCAAAGGGGAATACTGCGCCTGTGCACCGTTCGGTTATAAGAAAGACCCCAAGGACAAAAATCACCTGATTCCAGATGAAGAAACTGCGCCGATTGTCACCAGCATCTTTCAGCGCTCCGCTGCAGGGAAGTCTTGCATCACCATAGCCCAGGAGTTATCCAATGAAGGCGTTGTCACCCCTCTTAAATATCGGGCACTGTACCGTGACAATTTTACGGATGCCGGGGCTGCCCGCGCAACCGACTATTGGAACTATACTACAGCCCACCAGTCTGCAAGGATTGGTGGGCTGTATCTTATTTTTAAGCTTTCGGCATAATCTATCCCCCCGGATCATGTTGCGAAAGAAACGGGAAAGGGATAGCAGGGGGTTACGGCCCAACATAGGGTAGAAATCCGGTACATGGTACAGCTGACAGTGTGAAATGCCCCCGGGAGGTGACGTGCAAATCATCTCCCGGGGGCTTCTTCCAGTGCTTTACGATTTCAGCTTATCATCATTGTAATCATTCTTGCCATTTCTGAATCACGATGTGAAAAGGAAATAATTGGGATTGCTGTGATGCGCTGCTGTCCATCAATAAGAACCTTTTTACCTATGGACTTTGTCCCCTCTTTCAGTTTAACATCCGGGGTTTGCCACACAATGATATACCTGACGAGATTTGTAGAAAATGCAAAACAGGCGAAATTTTACGCGGCAAACTGCACAAATTTTGAGCATGAAATATAGCGCATTTCATAAAACAATGGTTATTTATTAAAAAATGCCCGGAAAACGTGGACTTTAAAAAACGGCAGTGATATAATACTGCCCGAAAGGTTTTGTTGTGTATTTGTGCGGCCGCGTAAAAGATTCCTACAAGATTGGCTTGTTTTCAGGAGTTCGCACAAAGCAAAGTGTTCTGAAAGATCCAGTGACCATGAGAAAGAGGAGAAGCTTATGACAGAAAAGGAACTGCGCAGACTCAGCCGCAGGGAATTGCTTGAAATGCTGATCACACGGACAATAGAGAACGAAAGGCTGACAGAGGAATTACAGCAGGCCCGGAAGGAATTGTCAGATAGGAAGTACATTCAGGAGCGTGCCGGTTCCATGGCAGAGGCGGCCCTGCAGCTGAACGGCGTATTTGAAGCGGCAGACAGAGCAGCCAGGGAGTATCTGGAAAATATTCGCCGCATGGCAGAGGAGAGCGGAAGCGCAAAATGAAACCTATTCGGAAAGAGCCGGTGGATTACCCCAGCGTGGAGCAGCTTGCAGCAGAGTTGAAGCGGGTAAAGTACCGTTCGCGATACCGCGCTGTTCTGCGCAGCACGCTTTACATGCTGATTGTCGTGGCGGCGGTTGCCGTTCTTGTCGCTACGATCTGGATGCCGGTTCTGCAAATATACGGAGGGTCCATGACGCCGACGTTGAACGAAGGAGATATTGTTGTTTCGGTGAAAGGCTCGGATTTTGAACCGGGGGATCTGGTGGCCTTTTATCTGGGGAACAAAATCCTGGTAAAGCGCTGCATTGCCGGTCCCGGTCAGTGGGTGGATATCGATGAAAGCGGAAACGTCTATGTGGACGGCAAACTGCTGGAGGAACCCTATCTGACGGAGAAATCCCTTGGCGGCAGCAATATTGAGCTTCCCTATCAGGTGCCGGATAATCGGTACTTCTGTATGGGAGACCATCGATCCACCTCTGTGGATTCCCGGCATACGGAGATCGGCTGTGTGTCGGAGGAACAGATTGTCGGAAAAATTGTATTCCGGGTTTTCCCCTTTCGCGAATTCGGAAAACTGAAATAGGATGGAGGGAGTTGTCGGATGGATAAATTGCTCCTGCAGGATGCTGAGCCATATGCCAGTGCCCATAGGCGCAAGCGGCGTTGGTATCAGGTTATGACCTGCCTGGCGGCAGCGGTTGTGTTCTGCACGACCTATGCTCTGATCCTGCCAGCCATTACGCTGGAAAAGCAATGCGAAATTCCGGAGCACACGCATACGGAGGCCTGTTATACCTCGGAACGGGGAGACCTGATCTGCACCCAGTCCACAGAGCCCCAGCATACCCATACCGAAGAATGCTATCAGGAAACCCAGGATCTGGTGTGCGGTCTGTCGGAAAGCACCGGCCATACACACGGAGCAGAATGCTATGACGGGGAGGGCAATCTGATCTGCGGTCAGGAGGAGTCTGAGGGCCATGTCCATGGGGAAGGCTGCTACGGAGTATCCCGGCAGCTGATCTGCGGTCAGACAGAAGAACCGGCCCATCAGCACACGGAGGCGTGTTATTCCTGGAATCAGGTTCTGACCTGCGGCATGGAGGAGCATACCCACAGCGAGGCTTGCACCGCCACCGAGCCGGAGGAACCGGAGGAACCGGTATTCTGCGGGAAAGAACCCCATACCCATGGGGAAAGCTGCCGGGACGAGCAGGGAGAACTGACCTGCACCCTGGAGGAGCATACCCACAGCCTGGCCTGTTACGCAGATCCTGGGGCGGATGTGGAGACGGCGGAAATCTGGGAGCAGACCTTTGGGAATGTGACCCTCACCGGGGACTGGCGGCTGGATGCCCTGGCCATTGCCAGAAGCCAGCTGGGCTATGCCGAGAGTACAAGAAACTATGCCGTGGCAGAAGACGGGCAGACCCTCATGGGCTATACCCGCTACGGCGCCTGGAAGGGCGATCCCTACGGCGACTGGAACGCCCTGTTTGCGGCCTTCTGCCTGCACTACGGGGGCGCTGAGAATATCCCCACGGACAAAGACTGCGGCAGCTGGGCCGCGGCGCTGGCAGATGCATTTTTACCGGCCCAGTCCCACGAGGCGGCTCCCGGAGAACTGGTGTTCTTTGACCGGGACGGAGACGGCGCTGCGGACTGGGTGGCCATTGTGGCAGAGGTCACGGCAGGAGAGGAGGGCGCGCCCTCCGGCATCACCGTCATTGCGGGGGATGCCGATGACGCCGTTCAGCAGCGCTCCTACGCTCTAGAGGATCCCACGATCCTCGGCTACTATGGCAGCCTGCCGGAGCAAGCGAAGGCATTCACCCTGACGGCCCAGACCGAATCCGGCATCACCGTGACCGTTACCGGCGACAGCGCCTCCCTGCCCTTCCCGGTCAGTGAGATCACGCTGACTGCGGCAGAGGTGGCGGAGGAACAGGGCAAGGCCATCCGGGAGCAGCTTCCGGCGGAGGAAGGCACCGAGCCGGAGCAGCGTTTCCTGCTGGACATTGCCCTGTGGCACGGCGAGGAGGAGATCGAGCCGGTGGGCCCGGTGACCGTGACCTTCAGCGGCCTGGATACCCAGGGGCTTTATCCCAAGGTTTACCATATTGATACGGAAGCCAAGGAAGTCACCGACATGGAGGCCATGAAGGATGATGCCGGAGACATCACCATGTCGACGGAGCATTTTTCTCTGTATGCGGTGCAGCTTCTGTCTGCCACCGAAATTGAAATTGACGGTAGCCAGCTCGGAAATATAGCCAACGGCGGTACTTTTCGGCTAACGTCGGACGCTACCTGGAGTGAGCCTATTATCATAACGAAGGATACCGTCCTCGATTTAAACGGTCGCGGTGTTTACTACCAGGGAACGGGGAGTTTCCTCGTTGTGCAATACGGTGCGACACTCACCATTCAGGACTCGCAAATTGAGGACTCGCAAGCTCCTAAGGAGACCGTGACCACGGTCGACGGCGACCCTTACGGCCATACGGCAAGCCTGAGTGATTCTACCCTGACCTATTACATCACAAAATCCACGGCCCATGGCACCGGTACCACGGAAACACTGGAAAAGCATGAAGTCCCCCTCGCCGGTGCAGGAAAGATCCTGTGCGAGAGGCCTGCTGATCAGGTAATCGAGGTTGAGAACGGCGGTACATTGGAACTACTGAGCGGTGTACTCCAAGGCGCCGACGTCAAACATATTGTCTATGTGGATGGCGGAACGCTGAACGTAAGTGGCGGCTATATTGTGGGCGGCGGCAGTGACGACAGGCCCGGCGGCGGTATCTACGTCAACAGCGGTGCGGAGAAAGGTAAGGTGAATATCCAGGGCGGTGTTGTTGCGGCCAACCGTGGCAATTTCGGCGGCGGTATCTACGTCGTAGGCGGGGAGCTGACCATCTCCGACGGTGCGGTGACGGGCAATACGGTCTTCAATGGACACGACGACGATGGCGGCGGTATCTATGTCAACAGCGGCACGCTGAAACTGTCCGGCAACGGTTATGTGACCAACAACTCTAAGAGTTGTGATTGTACAGATTGCCCGGTCGATACGAACAACACCCACGGCGGCGGCGGTATTGCTCTGGCGAACGGTTCTACCATGGAGATGTCCGGCGGCTATGTGACCGGCAACTTTTCCAGTCTGGCAGGGGGCGGCATTTATGCGGGCTACTATGCAGGGGATGGTGGAGTCAATTTTAAGATGACCGGCGGCACCATTGCCGCTAACTGCGCCCAATATGGCGAGGGCGGCGGCCTTCGTATCGGCGGCGGTAACAACGGCGGTACCAACGGCGTGATTCGAACAGAGGGAAAAGTATATATTACCAATAACAAAACGCTTACCACGGACGACTGGGGCGGCGGCGGTATTTTCGTGCAGGAAGGTGGCCATCTGTCAGTCATGGATGCGCTGATCACGAACAATAAAGCGGGCGGCTTTGGCGGCGGTGTGGGTGCCTGCCCTACGGGCAAGACCCTGATCGTCAATGAAGACGGTGCGGCCATTTACGGGAATGAGGCTTCCGGCACACAAATGTCTATCGGTGGTAACGGCAAAGATTATGATCGCTCTTTGGCGCAAAACAGTCCAGCCTTTATGATGAACAAGGGCTACCAGGATTACTTCTGTGTCCGTAAAAGAGAAGGTGCAGGCGACTATATTTCTCTTGTCACCGGTCTGATGGCTGGCGACGGGGCAGCGAACTGGAAGGGAAGCTGTGACGAGAAGCCTGTTTCCATCGGCAGGACCGGCTATGCGGCTGCAAAGTATCTGTTCGGATTAACTGCAAACCCAGATGACACCGCCAAGGGCCAAGCAGTCAGTGCCGCGAGGGTCATGATCACCGGCAACAGTTCCGGCGTTCATGGCGGCGGCATTATGACCAACGGCGGCCTGATTCTGGGTAACCCGGGTGAAACCGATGTGGTAACGGCCACACCGGAACTGGACATTACCGGCACCAAGGCACTGGTCAAGGACGGCGTACGGCAGGAGGGGCTGAAGGGCTTCCAGTTCCAGTTCCAGCTGAAAGACAGCGATGGCAAGGTTGTCGGAGAGGCAACAGCCGATGATACCACCGGTGAATTTACGTTTCAAGACATAGAGTTTTCTCAGGTCGGAGTCTATACCTACACGCTCAGCGAGGTCAAGGGTGACCGTACGGATGTCACCTATGATACGACGGTACATAAGATTCAGGTGACAATTGCGGAGAATACCATTTCCCTTTTGGGTGTGGAGTTCAAAAGCTACTATGTATCCTCCGTTGCTGTCGATGGCGAAGTAGTCGGCGGTTCCTCCGGCTCCGGCTCCGGAACAGGTTCCCAGACGGGGAAGTTCAGGGTACGCTATCAGAACACAAAAGGCTGGGACAACGTGAACGTGTACGTTTGGGATGCTGATAAAAGGGAGATAGTTGGCAAATGGCCCGGTCAACCCATGACAAAGGATACTACGGACGGCACCTACTATTATTACGACCTGAACGTTACCGGAACGGGCACCTACAATTATATTTTCAACAATGGTTCTGGTGGGCAAACAAATGACATTACAAATGTCCCCTATGCACCGGGAGGAGAAGCGGTGTTCAACTATAACGGTTTCGTGCCGAACACCTCCCCCACGGAGACTGGGGACGCGGTTGGGCATGGGAGCAATTCGGATGGGTCTTATTCCCTGGTGATTGAGGGAGACGCCTTTACCAACACCATGACCACCCAGGTGGATTTGCAGATCGTGAAGACGGACAGCGTGGACGGTAGATTGCTGGAAAAGGCAACATTTACCCTGACAAATGCAGAGACGAGGGTTCAGGTTGGAGTAGCCACCACCGAAGAAAACGGCATTGCGACCTTTCCCGGCATCCAGCGGGGAGCGACTTACGAACTCCGTGAGACAGGGGCACCCTCCGGTTACATGACGGCAGGCCCCTGGATCCTGAAGGTGGAGGACACCACGGCAACGCTTTATCCCGCTACAGAGGGGGAGAATGGAACCCTGACGCAAAGCAGCGAAACCGGAACGGTGCTGGAGAACATCGGCGAAGACTCAATCGTATTCTCTGCGGCCATCTCCGACCAGTCCTGGGGCTACGAACTGCCCGACACCGGCGGGGCCGGGACAACCTCTTATACCGCAGGCGGCCTGGCGCTGATCTTCGGCGCGGCGACCCTGATGTATATCCATTGCAAGCGCCGAAAGGAGGATGAAGCATCTTCCTGATACGCGGAAAGCCACCATTCCAATTCAAAATGATGATAAAAGAAGGAGCACGAAAAATGAAGCACGCAAGAAAACTGACCAGCCTCCTGCTGGCCCTGGTCATGGTCTTCGCCCTGGCCGCCACGGTAGCCGCCGAGGGGACAACTGGAACCACCGGCACGGGCAGCATTACCGTGGATAATCCCATTGAAGGACAGACCTATACCGCCTACAAGATTTTTGATGTGGTCTATGATGAGGCGACTCCGAAGCACTATTCTTATACCATTGAGGGCGGAAGCGAGTGGTTTAACACTGTGGAAACCTATGCTAATACAGAAGGCAGCGGCCTGACCCTGACCCTGGTCAAAGGCACGACTACTTATGTTGTTACCACCACCGATGCTTTCAGCGCACCCCCCTTTGCCGATGCTTTGAAAGCGGCTGTTAACGGAAAGACCGGTAGAACGTTGAGCGTTGCTGGCGGCAAGGCCACTGTTACGGGTCTGGATCTGGGCTACTACTTCGTCACCAGCTCCACTGACGCACTGTGCAACCTGACCACCACCAACCCCGCCGTTATCATCCATGATAAGAATGAGATGCCCTTCGAGAAGAAAGATGATAAGGCTAGCGCCGAAGTGGGCGAGACGGTCAACTACACCATCAAAGGCAAGGTGCCTGACCACACCGGCTTCACCAAGTATACCTACCTGATCACCGATACCATGAGCGAGGGCCTGACCTTCAAACAGGACGTCACAGTCACTGTGGGCGGCACGGATGTTACCTCTGCCTGCACCATCACCTATAACGTTGATAACAACGCAAATAAGTTTACTGTCTCTATTCCTGTCAGGGACTACACCATCGGTGCTGAGATCCTGGTTACTTACACCGCCCTTGTCAATGAAAACGCAGTTGCGAAGATTTCGAAAAACAGCGCTACCCTGACTTACAGCAATAATCCCAGCGACAGCACCAAGACCGACACTACTACTACAGTTGAGGAGACTGTCTACAGCTCCAAGATCGCCATCGAAAAGGTTGAGAAACTTGCCGCGGGTGCTACGGCAACGCCAAAGAAGCTGAAAGACGCAGAGTTTGTCCTGTACAAGAAAGCCCCCACTGACGCTGACCCGAATGCTATCCAGTATTACAAAAAGTGGGACGACACCGAAACCACCAAGGCTGTCTCCTGGGTTAACACCATTGCTGAAGCCACTACCGTGAAAACCGACGAAAACGGCGAAGCCTCCTTTGAGGGCCTTGCCAACGGCACCTACTATCTGGTAGAAACCAAGGCCCCCGCCGGTTACAATCAGCTGACTGAGGCTCAAAAAGTTGAGGTACATGACGGCGAACATAACGCCCCAGTAACCAGCGAAACCCAGCTTACTGTTACCGCCACGGTCGAGAACCAGGCCGGTACGCTCCTTCCCTCCACCGGTGGTATGGGTACTACCGTCTTCTATGTACTGGGCGCTGTCCTGGTTGTGGGGGCCGGGGTGCTGCTGGTCACCAAGAAGCGCATGAGCCAGAGCGAGATCTAACCGGGGCACTGCCGCGGATCCGTTTCTGCGATACCCTTAAAACCCGTGCCGGGGAGCCTTCCTCCCCGGCACGCAGCCACAAGGAGAACCCTGTATGCGAAAACATCTGTCAACCATTGTGTTACTTTTCATATTGCTGATAGGGCTGTCCTTGTTGCTGTACCCCACCGTCAGTGACTACTGGAACGCACTCCACCAGACCAAGGCAATTACCACCTACGCCGAAAATGTGGCCGCTCTCGACAACGCCAGCTATGATGCCATCTGGGACGCCGCCAGGGCCTATAACCGGAACCTGCTCAACCGCAGCAACAGCTTCCTCCTCTCCCAGGAGCAGAAGGCCGAATACGAAAGCCTGCTGGACATCTCCGGTCAGGGGATCATGGGCTATATCGAGATTCCCGAAATTGACGTGAGCCTGCCCATTTACCACGGCACGGAGGACACCGTTTTGCAGGTGGCCGTGGGCCATCTGGAATGGACCAGCCTGCCGGTGGGCGGGGAGAGCACCCACTGCGTCCTCTCCGGTCACCGGGGTCTGCCCAGCGCCAAGCTGTTCACCAACCTGGACAAGCTCCGGGAGGGGAACATCTTTCTCCTGCGGGTGCTGGACGAGGTGCTGACCTACGAAGTAGACCAGATTCTCATCGTAGAGCCCCAGGATACCGCCCCGCTGGAAATTGTAGAAGGCCAGGACTACTGCACCCTGGTGACCTGCACCCCCTACGGCATCAATACCCACCGGCTGCTGGTTCGCGGACACCGCAT
>ERZ1034952.3279-NODE-3279-length-11030-cov-5.805831_pt1 | contig 11030 bp, 10 predicted proteins | sample MGYA00520625_ERZ1034952 | MGnify/ENA primary metagenome ERZ1034952 (study PRJEB33766, sample SAMN09781773) | gut metagenome | biome: gut microbiome | host: Homo sapiens | place: Madagascar | study: EMG produced TPA metagenomics assembly of the PRJNA485056 data... | reverse complement strand
GTCCTGGGTTCGAGTCCCCGATGGCCCACCATATTTGAAAAAAGTCGTTTTTCTTGCTGCTTGGCGAGGAAAACGACTTTTTTTAAATGACTTCTTTACAAAAAAAGCTTGAATCGACGCTTCATTACGGTTATACTAAAAATAGAACAGAGTCGATAAACAGCTTTGAAGGAGGAATTTTTATGTGGAAAACAAAGAAAGCCATGGCAGGACTGCTTGCCGCAACCGTATTGTTGGGGACAACTTCAGTTTTACAGGCGGTACAGGTTGAACCAGTATCAGCAGACAGCGACCCAGTGAAAATTATAGCGATGGGTGATTCTATTACGCATGGCTATATCAATGGTGACAATGGCTATCGAAAGTATTTTTGCTATGGTTTGCAGCAAAATGGTATTACTGATTTTGACATGGTAGGGCCAAACAATAATTGGACAGATAGCACGACATATGATTGGAACGGCACAACCATTACCTATGACCCAGCACATGCCGGTTACAGTGGTTATGCGATTCAAAAAATTGGTAGTCGGCAAGGCTTACAGGAAACCATTTTCGATACTACTTATGTGAATGGTGATGTTTCGGGCAATATGATGGAAGCTTATCAGCCGGATGTCATCATGCTGCAAATCGGCACAAATGACGTTCTGGATGCTCAATTGACCGGAATTGGCGACCGTTTGGAAGAACTGGTGGACAAGTTAATTCCGTATGTTTCTGGTGATGGACAGGTGCTCTATCTGGCATCCATTCCAAATATTGATGCGATAGAACGCTATGATTGGTTGGGTGCATATGAATGGACTTATGGCGTTTCTTATAAAAGTGACCCAGAAAAATTTGTTGCAACCGTTCAGGCTGCAGTGGATGATTACAATACGATTGTAAAGAATCTGGTTGCAAAAAAGCAGGCGGAAGGCGCACACATCGAATTTTCTGATATTAACAGCACAATTGAGATTTCTGCTGGTGATTTGGAAGACGGCGTGCATCCCAGTGAACAAGGCTATGCAAAAATGGGGCAGTATTGGTCGAATCTGCTGACCGAAACCTATTTCCATGGCACGGTGACTCCGACAACCACACCTGCAACGACAGCAACAACGACAACTACAACTGAAACCACTACTACGACGACAGGAACGACAACTGCAACCGATTCCACACCTGCGGAAACAACCACTTCTGTACAGACAACCACCACTGCGAAACCGCAAACCAATCCATCCGGTGATTCTGCATTTACGTTGACGGATGTTGCCTTTGATACAGATATTGACTTGCAACCATATTCTGACATCACTTCCATTGATGTGATTTTCTCCGCTGCGGATGGTGCATTTTATAATGGTAGTGTGACATTTGATGGCTGGAATGAAGCGACCAGCTTTACCAGTACAGACTTGAAAAATCAAACGCTGACGGTTACTCCATCCAAGGCTTATGGCAAGATGACGGTTCGTAAGTATTTCGGTGATGTGACACTGGAAAAGGTGATTGTGCATACAAAGGGTAGTGCAGAATCTACTACCACAACGAAAGTAACTACTACAGAAACAGCTGTTACTACCACAGAAGCAAAAACAACAATCGAAACCACCACGACAACAGCACCAGCTGTTACAACAACCATGGTTACGACTGTAACAGAAGCTGTAAATGGCGATGTCAACGGAGATGGAACGACGAATTTGACTGATTTGGTTTTGTTGCAAAAGTATCTGGTTCGGAAGGGAACGCTGATCGCAGAACAGAGCAGCCGAGCAGATTTGAATGCAGACCATGTTCTGAATGTTGTGGATGCCATGTTGCTCCGGCAGTTGCTGTTGAAACAGGCATAACATCAAAAATTGAAAAAAAGCATTGAAGAAACAGCAGTTGGAAAAACCAGCTGCTGTTTTTGTTAGAAATAAAAAATCAAATTGGTTTCAAAGAACGAGCCGCAGGCAACGAAAAAGTTTTTCGGTGCAGCAGTTTTTCAAAAATGCTGCCGAGGTGTGGGCGAGTAGCCCACATTTGCGGAGCAAATTAGACTTGCAAATGAAACTGCAACAAAAATCTAAGAGCAAATCGAAAGAATCGCAATTGCCTTCAAAATTCGAAGGTTGTAATGAGAGATAGGGTTTCAGGGGCGATTGCAGCATGCTGGCAGGCAAAAGCAGGGGTGAAACCCCCTTTTGCCGGATGTGAAAGACTGTTTTCCCTAAGAACATTCCATTTGAACAGTAAAATCTCCCCTTGCAATCCCCCCTTAAAATCCATTTTTCAAGAAATGCAGCTTTTGCAAAAATCAGAAAAAATAGAAAAATTGCTTTTGCAATCAAGAAACTTTGTGAATTTCTTGACAACAGACCACGAAATCTGGTACAATAAGCGTATAGGAAGGAAAATCAGTTTCCTTTTTTCCGGCGAGCATCTGGCAGAACCACCGGAAACAAGCATAAGAATCGAAAGGACTTGATGAACATGGGTTTGACATTAACCGAAAAAATCCTGAAGGCACATCTGGTAGAAGGCGAAATGAAAAAGGGTACCGAAATCGGAATCCGTATCGACCAGACCCTGACACAGGATGCCACCGGTACAATGGCATATTTGGAATTTGAAGCAATGGGCGTTCCAAGAGTACGGACAGAACGCAGCGTTGCCTATATCGACCACAACACTTTGCAGAGTGGTTTTGAAAATGCAGACGACCACCGCTTTATCGGCAGCGTTGCTAAGAAGCATGGCATTTATTTCTCCCGTCCGGGCAATGGTATTTGCCATCAGGTACATCTGGAACGGTTCGGCGTGCCAGGTAAAACCTTGATTGGTTCGGACAGCCATACCCCGACTGGCGGCGGTATCGGTATGATTGCAATGGGTGCAGGCGGTCTGGACGTTGCAGTTGCAATGGGCGGCGGTACTTATTATATTACCTGCCCGAAGATTGTAAAGGTAGAATTGACTGGTAAGCTGTCCCCGTGGGTTGCTGCAAAGGATGTTATTCTGGAAGTTCTGAAGCGGCTCTCTGTAAAGGGCGGCGTTGGAAAAGTCATTGAATACTGTGGCGAAGGCGTCAAGACCCTTTCCGTTCCGGAACGTGCAACCATCACCAATATGGGTGCAGAACTGGGTGCAACCACTTCTATTTTCCCGTCTGATGAAGTCACCAAGCAGTTCCTCGAAGCACAGGGTAGAGGCGAAGTTTGGACAGAACAGAAGGCTGATCCAGATGCCGTTTATGATGAAGTCGTTACCATCGACCTGAGCGAATTGGTGCCGCTTGCTGCATGTCCGCATTCTCCGGACAACGTAAAGAGCGTTGCAGAAATCGGCAAGCTGAAAATCGACCAGGTTTGCATCGGTTCTTGTACGAACTCTTCTCTGTTGGATATGATGAAGGTTGCCTATATCTTAAAGGGCAAGACCGTAAATCCAGATGTTTCCCTGTCAATTGCACCGGGTTCCAAGCAGGTTCTGACCATGATGGCAGAATTGGGCTTGCTGGAAATTATGATTGATGCAGGTGCAAGAATTCTGGAAAGTGCTTGCGGCCCGTGCATCGGTATGGGACAGTCCCCGAACTCCGGCGGTATCTCCCTGAGAACCTTTAACCGGAACTTCCTCGGACGGTCTGGAACAAAGGATGGACAGATTTATCTGGTTTCTCCGGAACTGGCTGCTTATTCTGCATTGACCGGTTACCTGAGCGACCCAAGAGAACTGGGCGAAATGCCGACCTTTACCTTGCCGGAAAAGTTCAAGGTTCATGATAACATGATTGTAAAGCCAGTACCGGCAGAAGAAATGGACAGCGTAGAAATCCTGAGAGGGCCAAACATCAAGCCGTTCCCGGAAACTGCTCCGCTGGAAGCAACCATTTCCGCTGGCTGCTCGCTGAAGGTTGGCGATAATATCACCACCGACCACATCATGCCGGCTGGTGCAAAGATTCTGCCGCTGCGGTCGAATATTCCGGCAATCTCGCAGCATTGCTTCACAGTTTGTGATGAAGCATTCCCGACCAGAGCCAAGGAAATGGGTAAGAGCATCATCGTTGGTGGCTCGAACTATGGACAGGGTTCTTCCAGAGAACACGCAGCCCTCGCTCCGCTGTATTTGGGCGTAAAGGCAGTTCTGGTGAAGAGTTTCGCAAGAATTCACCGTGCAAACCTCATCAATGCTGGAATTCTTCCGCTGACATTTGTCAACGAAGCAGACTATGAAAAGATTGCACAGGGTGATGAACTGGAACTGGCAGATGTTCGGAAGCACATTGAAAACGGCGAAACAACACTGACACTGGTCAATAAGACCACAGGCGTTGAAATTTCGGTATTGTGTGAACTGACCGGACGGACAAAGGATATTATTTTGGCAGGCGGTCTGCTGGATTATACCAGAGATGCACTGAGCAAGTAAGCAAAACAGGAAAGGAAAAACGATGGCAGAACCGAAAAATACCGGAAAGGGAAAAGGAACGATTGGCGGTATTGTCATAGCGGTAATCCTCTTTTTGCTGATTGCATGGAGAAGACAGCGAACCGTTCGCAACTTTTTCCATCTTTTTCAGGAAAGCCCTGTCACCGCAATTGTGCTTTTGTTGATTGCAGTTGCAGTGGTTGCAGGCATTGCACTTTTTCGGAAGTATCGTGAAAAATCCTGACCGAAAGGGATTCTACAATGACCAAATTGCATTCCCTCAATCGAAATGAATTGAAATATCTGGTCATCATCGCCATGTTGATTGATCATATTGCATGGGCATTTGTCCCGACTGCATCGCTGTTGGGGCAAATCATGCATATCATTGGGCGGCTGACTGGCCCAACGATGGCATATATGCTGGCGGATGGGTATTATTACACCCGCAGCGTGGAAAAATATGCGTGTCGGCTGGGCATATTTGCTTTGTTGTCTTGGATTCCGTTTTCCTATTTTGAACTAGGATATATTGGCTTGCAGTTTGGTGTGATTTATACCTTGCTGCTGAGTCTGCTTGCCATCTGGCTATGGGATAAAGGCAGGTGTCCGCAGCCGGTCAAGGTATTGGGCATCATCGGGCTTTGTATCCTGTCCCTGTTCGGAGATTGGGCAATCTTCGACATTCTGTATGCATTATTCTTTTTCTGTTATCGGAATGATCCACGGAAAAAGTGGACAGCATTTTGTATGCTGACGCTGTTCTGCTGCGGAAATATGCTGGCAACGACACCTTGGTGGCTTGCATTCTTTCAAGTCGGAATTTTTCTGGTGTTTCCACTCATTCAGTTTGGATATAACGGAAAGAGTGGCAGCAAGAAACCGTTTCACAAGTGGTTTTTCTATGTGTTCTATCCGCTGCACCTGTTGATTTTAGGTGTATTGCGGTGGGTGGTGTTTGCATAAATGGCACAAGATACAGAAAATAGAACGAATGGACAGATTGAAGAATCTGCATTAAAACCGCAACGCTGGAACAAACGGCTGATTGCCATCGGTGGAATTGGCAGTTCTCTTTTAATCGGTGTTCCGATGATCGGATATGGGATAAGAGAGAGAACCAAATCACTGTTGGAATTTTTCCGGATTTTTCGAGAGAATCCCGTTTGGACGATGGGGCTTTTGGGAATCCTAATTCCCATTACTGGTATCTTATATATACTGGCTCGAAAAATCACAAGAAAGCCGCATGCACATTTGCTGGAAGGTTGCATCATACTGGCAGGGTTGCTGATGGGCATTGGATTTATTGCGATTCAGGAACTGCTCTAAACGGACATCACAGAACGACAGGCAAGAAATCGACAGACGTTTTGTAGAAAAAAGCGTGTCGGCAACATGACAACTATGCCGACAGAACCGCTTTGAAAAAATTGTTGTAGCGTCAACAATGAGAAAATCTGAGGAGGAAAAACAATGGCAAAGATTCAAATGACAACGCCGCTGGTAGAAATGGACGGCGACGAAATGACCCGAATTCTGTGGCAGTGGATCAAAGACATCCTGCTGACACCGTATGTAGACCTCAAGACCGAATATTATGATTTGGGTCTGGACTATCGGGAAAAGACAAAGGATCAGGTTACCATTGACAGTGCCAACGCAACCTTAAAGTATGGCGTTGCTGTAAAGTGTGCAACCATCACCCCGAATGCTGCAAGAATGCCGGAATATCATCTTTCCCAGATGTGGAAGAGCCCGAACGGTACGATTCGTGCCATTCTGGACGGTACGGTATTCCGCACCCCGATTCTGGTAAAGGGCATTGAACCGTATATTCCGACTTGGACAAAGCCGATTACAATTGCTCGTCACGCTTACGGCGATGTTTATAAGAACACCGAAATGAAAGTGAAGCAGGGTTCTAAGGCAGAATTGGTTGTTACCAATGCAGAAGGCGAAGAAACCCGTCAGCTGATTTTTGATTTCAAGGATACCGACGGCATTGTTCAGGGTCTGCACAACAAGAATAATTCCATCGCTGGTTTTGCACGGGCTTGCTTTAACTATGGTTTGGATTTGAAGCAGGATGTTTGGTTTGCAACCAAGGATACCATTTCCAAGCAGTATGACCACACCTTCAAGGACATCTTCCAGGAAATCTTTGATGCAGAATACAAGGAAAAGTTTGCAGAAGCAGGCATTGAATACTTCTATACCCTGATTGATGATGCTGTTGCAAGAGTGATTCGTTCGCATGGCGGTTATATCTGGGCTTGCAAGAACTATGACGGCGATGTCATGTCCGATATGGTTTCCACTGCTTACGGTAGCCTGGCAATGATGACTTCTGTTCTGGTTTCTCCGACTGGTATTTATGAATATGAAGCTGCACACGGTACGGTTCAGCGGCACTATTACAAGTATCTGAAGGGCGAAGAAACTTCGACCAACTCCGTTGCAACCATCTTTGCATGGACAGGTGCACTGCGGAAGCGGGGCGAACTGGACAACCTGCCGGAACTGATGCAGTTTGCTGACAAGCTGGAAGCTGCAACCATTCAGACCATCGAGGACGGTGTCATGACAGGCGACCTGTACTTGATTTCCAAGCTGGAAAACAAGAAGAAGGTAAACTCCAAGGAATTTTTGGAAGCCATCCGGGAACGTCTGGATGCAGCGATGCAGTAAACGAATAGCAGGATAAAAAGAATAGGAGTGCAATCCAATGATGCTGAAAGAACCGGTTTCTGACTCTGTTGTTCGGAGACTGCCACGCTATTATCGCTATCTTTCGGAACTGGAGCGAGCAGGTGTCGAACGCACTTCCTCGCAGGCACTGGCAACACAGCTCGGCTCGACTGCATCACAAATTCGTCAGGATTTAAATTGTTTTGGCGGATTCGGACATCAGGGCTATGGCTATCATGTATCAGACTTACGGACACAATTGGGCAGAATCATCGGACTGGAACAGTGTATGCCGGCGGTTTTAATTGGAGCTGGTCATTTGGGCAGCGTGATTGCCGTCAACATTGATTTTCCAGCATATGGATTCTATCTGACAGGCATTTTTGATATTGTGCCAACGGTTTGCGGGCAGGTGCTGGGCGGATTGACAGTGCAGCATATGACGCAGCTTTCTGATTTTTGCGGGCAGGTGCATCCAGCAGCAGCAGTACTTTGTATTCCGGAACACGCTGCACAGGCGGTTGCGGATGATTTGGTGCATCTGGGCGTTCACGGATTTTGGAATTTCAGTCACTGTGATTTAGAAGTTGACCGAAACACGATCCAAGTTGAAAATGTTCATCTGGGAGATAGTTTGATGGCGTTATCCTATCGGCTGCACCAAGATGGCGGAAACGAATAGTATGAAAAAAGCAGGAACTGACGAAATGCAGTTTCTGCTTTTTTTTGGAATTCAGATCAAAATATGTAAAAAATTACAATTTCAAGACAGGAAATTTGTGGGGATTTGCTGAAAAATGAAAAAATGGTTGATTTTTCCGAATGCGTGTGCTATAATAAAAACAATCAGATGGAAAAACATGGGCGACGAAACGAAAAAAACGTCGCTTTCTGCGTCTGAATTGTGGAAATAGGAGGAAATCAGAATGAAAATGAAGAAAATGTTGGCAATTCTGGCAGCTCTGAGCGTATTGGGAATAACTGGTTTGACCGTTGGGGCAGAAGATACGGCTACCACGACCGAACCGGCAACCGAAGCAATCACCACGACTGAAACCGAGGCAGAAACGACTGCTGCGGAAACAACAGCTGAAACCGAAACGGAATCAACTGTGGAAACAGCTGCTGCGGAAGAAAATCAGACTGTAAAGGAAGAGGGAACTAAGAAAGTTCTTACTTCAAAAACGATTGATTTTGGGCAGCACACCTCAGATCCAAATGTGTTTACAGATGAAACTTTGTCTGTAGAAGTTTATTACCTTTTGAATGAAGAAGAAGGACCTGTTTATCTTTCTATTTCAATAAATGGTGTTGCATCTAACTTGACAGGTATTGTTGTAAAGAATTCCTCTCTTGCAGGTGACCCGCCGAGCATTGAAGCTCTTTGCAACATTGATAACTACTTTAAGCAATCTGGAGAAAATTCCATTTCCATTAATGTATGTGGGACATGGACAGAGTATGATTATGTAGATGGTCAGTTTGTACCAGCTGGCACAGCACCGACTACAACCGCCGCTACTACAGACATCACAACGACGACAACCACCACAACAACGGGAACAAAGGAAGAAGTTGTTACTGGGGATTTCGTTCTGGATGGTGTAACATTGACACCAAAGGTAGAATATAGCAACAAAGAACCGGGCTTAGATGAAGCATGGTTGTATTTGAATATTTATTCTCAAGATGGGACATTGTTGGTTTCTGTTCCTGCCGATACATATGTTGCTGATGATGGAAGACCGGAGAATTATGGAAAAGTCGGTAGATATTTGGTTAAAACCGGTTCAAATACGATTACTGTAATTGATTACAGTGGTTCTACTGTAAAGTACCACTCCTATGTTTTTGAAAACGGCAAGTTTGTATCCACAGGAACAACAACCGATGATAATCAGGAAAAGACTTTCACAGTTGAAATTCCGACCAGCTATGTCAAAGCTTTTTGTTATAAAAGAGGTCAGGAAATTACAGAAAGTAATTATAAAGACAGCATGGTTATTAGCTGCACAACTATTACAGGTTGCACGAATGGGACAGTAAGCATTGTGCCAAACGGTTATTTTGTAGGCGGATTTTTGGTAAAGGATGCAAAGCCAGGAACGATTACAATTACTGGTACAACAGGAACATTTTCTTCAAGTGAAGATCCGAATGTCAATACCAGCCATGGACAGTGTGGTGCAGGAATAGGTGATCGTTTAGATTCCTTTACTGTAACCGTTACCATTGACGAAAACGGTAACATTGTAACAGGTGGTAGTGATAATGGAGACAGCGGCAAGACCGACAACGGTTCTGCAAGCAATGCTCCTGCTACAAAGAACACCTCCGGCACACCAAAGACCGGTGACATGACCACCGTTCCAGCGGTTGCAGTGGGTCTGACCTTAACGGCTGCTGGTGTGGTTGCATTCATCAGCAAGAGAAAGAAGTAAATCGCACGAATCATTTTTCTATTTGAATCAAAAACCGCCGCAGGATGGACGATTTCCTGCGGCGGTTTTGTTCTGTAATTATGCGAATTTTTTCAGAAATGCTTCTGGTTTTTGTTCCATCATGCGATTTGCGACAGCGTCACACGTTGCAATCAGCATCCGTTCATAGGTGCATTGCAGTGGGGAAACCTGATTTTCATCGCCGGTTTCCAGCCGATTCATACAGCCGCAAGCGTTCGTGCAGCGGTTTTTCAAGGCACATTCCTGACAGCGGTTCGGCGTTGCCTCCCGATGAATCAACTTCCGAACTTTTTCCTTGTCCAGCCCGTGAAAAACATCGCCCAGCAGATAATCTGGGTCGTTGATGAATTGTGTGCAGGGATACAGCGAGCCGTCCGGTGTAACGGGCATCTGCCGTAGACCTAAATGGCAGCGTTCACCGGAGCAGTGTCCCCGAATGCTGTCCTGAATTTTCCCGTCAAATGTTCCGAAGTAGAACGGTGTTCCCTGTAGAAATTGCTGTTCGTAGAACGCTGCCGTTTTCTGTAACTCTGTCTGTAGCTGTTCCAGATGGGCATCTGTCCAGTGTACCCGTTTTCCATATGCGAGGGTTGCATTCATGTTGCGAAAGCCAAGCCGATACAGATATTTAACCGAGTCGGTGTAGGTGTCGACTGCCTCCGGAGCAATCGTCATCATCGCATAACTGTTCGGGAGTTGTTCCAGCAGCAATTTTGCATTGCGTTCCAAGTCGGAGAATGTTCCGCTGCCGTCCCGATACCGCCGGCAGCGGTCTTGTCCTGTGCCGTCAAACGATAAACCAATGTGCATCCCGATGGATTTTGCATACTGGATGAACGCCTTGTCCAACAGCGTGCCGTTGGTGGTCATCTTGCATTGAAACGGGATACCAGTTTCTTTGGCATGCTGCTGACAGCGAGTAACTGCCTTTTGCAGCAAGCCTTTTTCCAGCAGTGGTTCTCCGCCGAAAAAACAGATGCCAGCAGTTGTTCCGCTCTGAAAGATATAGTCGCAGGCAGCATTTAAGACGGTTTCGGACATGACACAGTTTCGTTTTTCGTGAACGCAGTAGCTGCAATCTAGATTGCATTGGTCAGTGAGGTGGAGTGTAACGTGCAAGAAAACGCCTCCCTTATGGCTGTTCTGGGGCAGCGGTTGTGGTGGTTGTAGTGGGTTGTGGTGTGGTAAGAGCCCCTTCAAACATGGGTTCTGTTGTCATGGTTGTAGTGGGTTGTGGTGTCGTGAGAGCCCCTGCAAGCATTGGTTCAGTTGTCGTAGTTGTAGTGGATTGTGATACAGGGAAAGTTCCTTCCAGTATGGTTGTCGTTTCCTGTGGTATGATAATGTCTCCGTCTAATACAGGTTCAGTTGTAGTGGGTTGCGGTGTTGTGAGAGCCCCTTCAAACATGGTTTCCGTTGTGGTGGTTGTAACAGGTGGTGTGGAAATCGTTGTTTCCTGTGGGATTG
>ERZ1034952.3278-NODE-3278-length-11033-cov-18.478685_pt1 | contig 11033 bp, 10 predicted proteins | sample MGYA00520625_ERZ1034952 | MGnify/ENA primary metagenome ERZ1034952 (study PRJEB33766, sample SAMN09781773) | gut metagenome | biome: gut microbiome | host: Homo sapiens | place: Madagascar | study: EMG produced TPA metagenomics assembly of the PRJNA485056 data... | reverse complement strand
GGAGATAAAATGAATTATAGAAAATTATTAATATCGTCTATTGTCGTTATAGCTGCCCTATCTACGCAAGTTAATGCAAAAGAATTACAGGCACAAGTGCAAAGAAATACGACTACAGTACCTAACATTTATTCCCAACAAAATGTTAATGCAGTTAAATCAATTTCCCAGCCGTATCCGGAAATCGCTAAATTGATTGAGTACAACCATTGCGATGAAGCTGATGCTAAATTGAAAGAAATGATTGAGGCTAAACCGAATGATATTAATTTACAAGCTTTAAGAGCCGTTTCTATGGCAAAACAACACAAACTAGAACCTGCACAGTTTGAATTGGACAAATTGCTAAAGAAAGCACCAAGAAACCCTATTTTGCACTATGCGCAAGGGTATGTTTACATGCAACGTCAAACTGCATCTGACGTTGATTATATCAAAACAACAAGAGGACTTATCAATTCTGCAATAAAAGAATTTGTTACTGCCGTAAATTTGGATTCAAAATACTACCAAGCATATAATGCAATGGGTGTTGCAACATTAAAATTAGGCAACAAAAGTGATGCACTAGATTTGTTCAACACATCTTTAAAAATCAATCCAGGCTTTGCAAATGCTCATGACAACGTTGGTGTTGTTCAAATGATGAATGGCGATTTGAATGCTGCAGAAAAAAGCTTTATGAGTGCAATGAAATATAACACTCACAACCCAACTGCTTGGTATCACATGTCACAAGTTGAAACTCGCAGAGGAAATTATTCAAAAGCTTTAACATGGGTTAACCACTCATTACACGTAAACCCAAATTCATCACCTGCCTTAACTTTACAAGGTGAATTATATTTGAAACAAGGTAACCAAGCCGCTGCAATTAATTCGTTCAAAAAAGCACAACTTGTAAAACCTGAAAACGCAAGACCTTATATGAACCTTGCTACAATTTACGAAAATCGTGCAGATGAAGAATTTGCGATGGAGCAATTGAAAACAGCTCTTGCAATTAATCCAAACAACTCTGAAAGCAAATTAAGAATTGCAAATATGGCATTACATATCAGAAAATATGATCAAGCTCTTGATTATTATTCAAAACTTGTTGGAGATTCAACATACAATGATGATGCAATTGTCGGTCTTGCAAACACATATTACGAAATGGCTAAAGATCGTGGCGAAAATAACGGAATCACAACAAACAAAGAAGTTTATCTCGCTTATGACTACATAAACAAGGCAATTGAAAAATGTCCTGAAGATTTGGAATTACATCTTGCAAAATTAAAACTTGCAAAACTTATTCACCAAGATCCGCTTTCTCGTGACAGTTTGAACTACATTGTTCAAGCAGCCGGAAACAACTTGATGGATAGTGTAATCAAAGGTGAAGCATATTTGGCTTTAGGCAGAGAAAAAGATGCTGTTTATACATTTGAAAACGCAGTTAATTTCTCAAATTCAGTTGATGACGATTTGTATTTAGCAGAAATTCTTGTTCATAATAAACAATTCAGAACTGCAAGATTAGCTTTGCAAAAAGCATTGATGAAAGATCCTGATAACATTATTGCTAAAAACGGTATTGAGTATATCAATCTTTGCGAAACTAAATCAAACGAATTTTTCGATATTGCACAACATGAATATCAAGAAAACAACTACGCATCAGCAATTGAATACTGTAACCGTGCAATCGACTTCTATCACAATAGCCCTCAAATCGCTAAGTTGAAAGCTATGTCTTACGAAAAAGAATTGAATTACAGAGGTGCAGTAAAATACTATCAACAATACTTAGCACTTAACCCTAACGCTGCTGATAGAGCCGATATTATGAAACGTATCGAAAAAATGCGACCAAAATCTAACTAGCAAATAAAATAAACAGAGTATAGAAATTTCCTAAACTCTAAATAAACATTAAAACCCAGACTAAAAATGAAAAAATTCGATATTCGAAAAACATTTGATATATTTTTGAGAGAGCCCATCAGTGTATTAACTGAGGGGCTATTTCAACTCGTGAATATAGAAAACAATATATTCAGTCAAAAGCCTTATGTAAACGTTGATTTTGTAAATAGAAAAACGCAAATTACAGTCGTTAATAGCGAAAAAATGTATAACTTATTCCAAAAAGTTCTATTCAAAAAGAAACTTCAAGAACAAAAGGAAAAAGCCCTTAATTCAAAGTAAAAAACATCCTTATTTAATTCTTTATATGTTATTTACTAACTATCTGCATTTATGCCTACAAAATCCCATTTTTTCGTACTAAATAATCCCTTATCAGTGATTTTTAGTTCAGGAATTACCGGTAATGACAAAAATCCCATTGTCATAAACGCATCATCCAACGAACATCCTAGATTTTTTACTGCCTTGTTTAAATCTTCACAATGCTGCAATACATATTCTATATCATTATCAGAAATCAAACCGGCAATAGGCAACGGTAGTCGTGCTACAACTTTTCCATCTTTTACAACAACTTTTCCACCCTGCATTTTTACCAATTCAACAGATGCGGTGTACATATCTTTGTCATTTGTACCAATAATAATCATGTTATGTGAGTCGTGTGCTACAGTTGAAGCTATCGCACCTGCTTTTAGGTTAAAGCCTTTTACAAAGCCTTTTCCGATATTTCCTGTTGCTCTGTGACGTTCCATAACAATAATTTTTAAAACATCTTCATCAATATTACTTTGGAGTAATCCATTTTCAAATTTCGCTTCACACACAGACGATTTTGTTACTAACTGATGAGGAATAATTTCGATTGTATTAACAAGTTTTGAAGTTCCTTTGATTTCAAAGTCTTTCGGCTCAATCCAACGAACGTTAATAGAACTCCTTACAGATGGTTTTTCAAATTTTGTAAATGCTTGAGTTAATTTTCCATGTTCAGCGGCAATTTTTCCATCTTTAATAACAATTTCCGGCATAAATGTTTTTAAATCAGGCATAATCAATAAATCTGCCTTATATCCGGGAGCAATTGCACCTTGATTTTTCAAACCAAAGTATTCTGCCGTATTCAAACTTCCGATTTGAACCGCTTTTACAACATCAACACCTGCATCTACCGCACGACGAACCATATCATTAATATGAACTTTCAAATCTTTTGGATGTCTGTCATCTGTAACAAACATACATTTTCTTGTATTTTTTTCTTTCAAGACAGGAATTAGCGCATCCAAATCTTTTGCGGCAGTGCCTTCTCTAATCATAATATACATACCAAGACGAATTTTTTCTATTGCCTCAGCAGGAGTTGTACATTCATGATCAGACTTAACTCCACTTGCAATATATGCACACAAATCTTTTCCACTCAAAAACGGAGCATGCCCGTCAATTCTTTTGCCTTTAGATCGAGCTAAATCAAGTTTTGCCAAAACAGTTTTGTCCAAATTCAAAAGCCCTGAATAATTCATCATTTCAGCAATTCCAAGTACCCAAGTACTATCTATTAAAAGAGCTAAATCATAACTGTTTAAATCAAAACCGGAAGTTTCATAAGGAGTAGCCGGCACACAAGAAGGAAGCATCGTAAAAACATCCAACGGCAAGTTTTTTACTGCCTCGTGCATATAGCTTATACCGTGAAGCCCTAAAACATTTGAAATCTCGTGCGGATCAATTATAACAGTTGTAGTTCCGCAAGGGACAACAGCTTTGGCAAATTCATGCGGAAGCACCATAGAACTTTCCAAATGTACATGACCATCAATAAAAGCGGGGCTAACATATGCACCTTTTGCATCAATTTCTTTCTCGCCTTCGTAATTTTCGCCAATTCCGGCAATAACTCCGTCACAAATTGCAATGTCGCCCTTATGAATTTCTTCTGACAAAACATTTATAATATTTGCATTTTTTATTACAAGATCAGCTTTACGTTTTCCACGTGCCGTTTCTATTAATTTCTCAAGTCCGGACATTTTATTTCTCCTATATTGAGAAGATTATAGCACGAAAAACAATAAAATAACAAAATTAACGAATATATTTTCTCGTCATAATAACATTTCCGCCCTCATCATAAGCATTAGTTCCAAGCCAATGCGCAATAAGTTTTCCTTGCGGATTATAAATAAAAGTTTCTTCCTTAGAAACACGCAACCCCATATTTACTAAAGTTCCATCAATTGAATATTTGTAAGATTTGTAAGGGAAACTCAACCCGTCACGAACTTCCATATAAATCAATTTACCATTTTTATCATAATACCAGACATGAAGTTTATCTTCATTATAAAGCACTGCATAAGTACTATCTGAGAAAAATGCCAATGCTCTATCTTGTAAAGAAACATTTCCTTGTAAAGCATATCCAATATTTTTTTCATAATCTTTATCCACAAGATTTTGAGAAACAAGTTCTTGAGGGAGTTTTTCTACCGGAGAATTTTGTAACTCTTGTCTTGCGGTGTCTACATTATAATTTACACCACCAGTCAAAAATGTTTCAGCATAACAAGGCAATGTTATAATTAATAGTATTGTTAATAAAAATTTCTTCATATATATTATTTTTATTGCATATTTTTAATTTGTCAATATAATGTAAGTAAAGAAAGTTTAAGAAGGATTAAATATATGGAAAAAGTTATTCAATACGAAACTCACGGAACTTGTTGCAGATTGATGCAAGTGAAACTAAATGATGATGGAACAATAGCTGATGTTGATTTTTTAGGCGGTTGTCCTGGAAATTTAATGGGAATTAAACACCTTGTAAAAGGGATGAAAATTGATGATGTAATCGCAAAATTTTCAGGAATTAAATGCGGAGACAAACCAACAAGTTGTCCAGACCAATTGGCAAAATGTTTGAGCGAACTCAAAGCATCATTATAATAAAAGAAAATTTTATCAAAACTGAACCTCTGCAATTGCAGAGGCTCTTTTTGTATAAGAAGGTGTGTAGAAAAACTTATTTATTAATACTATTAAGGTCATTTCCATTTCGATAACCAATTCCGGCTCTATAACCAGAAATAAAATACATAAATGGTAACGCTGGCTCTATCCACTTAAAACCTGATAAAATTCCTGCAGTTGCAATATCATCAGCATGTAAAGCAATATCCAAAGCCTCCGGCTTACGTTCACCATATAATTTTTTCTGATTTTTCTCCCCAAATAACGGATTTATGCACTTTTTACTAACATAATTAGCTATATAGCTTCCTCCGACAATTCCGGTAGCCGTAATCCCAGACAATATAACAACCAATTTTTTCATCGGGGTTAAAGGTTTAATTTTTTTTGCTTTTTCTAACCTTTCAGAAATAAATAATGCACTACCGGCTCCGACATTACACAAGAAAATATTTGCTAAATACTGATATAATCCCTCTTTAACCTTATTGGCAGTTCGTTTTTTGCGCAAATCTGCGCTTTCTCCTCTATTAACCACTCTATCAGCAACAATTCCACCCGCAACTCCACCTGTAACAGGAATTAACCCCAATAGAGAAAGTCGTTTAATCTCAGAAAAAATCTCCTTTGAATTTAAGTTTTTCTTTTCAGGCAAAATTACCTCAAAAAGTTCTTTTTTCGCAGGAGATGTAGGAAGTTTGTTTGTTAGTGTATCTATTTGTTTTGGTGAAAGTTCTCTAACTTTAACTCTTTCCAAAGCCTCAAGAACTTTTTTGTCAGTAGTCTTTTCGGTTTTTAAAAATTTGTTTACAGCTGATGTTTGAATTTTTTGAAGTTCTGACAAAGGAACTCTTTCCATCAAACCTTTAAAAATCTTTTTTCCATTAATTTTTAAGCCTCTAGTTCCCAACAACGATGCACCGATTGTAGATGAAATAATTATGACATTTTGCGCAAATTTTTGTTTAGCTGTCTTTTTATCTTTCTGAGCAGATTTTACAGAATTTACAACCCCAAAAGCTCCGCCAGTTCCAATCAACAAAGCCGGCATCTTTTTATCGAGTTTATTCAAAATCATTGGTTGATCAACATATTTACAAATTGTAGTAATTTTCATGCTTTTCCTTATTTGTTAGTTTAGACTAACTTTATATGAAAAAGAGTTTTTTGTCAAGCAAAAAATCAAAAAATTTTATTACAAATCATCCAATGACTTTTCGTCTAACAAAATGTCATGTCCCATATTGTGCATCAAATCAAGATATGCGTCATAATAAACTTGCATATCGCTAATGTATTCATTCAAAATTTCTTGGTGAGAATTTTCTATAATGAATAAATTTAGCAAAGAAGTTTTTCCATTTGCATAACGTTGTTCAGACATTTTTAAAATGTTATCAGATTCTTTAAGAATGGCTTTATAATATCCCATATTCTCTTTAGCATACTTAAAGTTGTTATAATCCTCTTTTAGCGCAAATTTTAATTTATTTTCAAAAGAAACTTTATCAATCTTCGCCCTATCAAGAATAATTTGCGCACGCTTAATTTCCGGTCTGTATGAATACAAGACAGGCAAATCAAAATACCCTCCAACATACGCACCATGATACTGTCCGTCACCCGAAAACGCATAACCGCCTTGTACAGTCAAATCAGGAATAGGCTTATGTTTTGCAACCGAAAGATCTCGTTCAGATTTATCAATATTATCATATGCAATTTTAATCGAATAACTATATTTCATCGCAACTTCTTCAATCGTAGAATATTCAGGAAGCTGAATATCTAACAAAGAAATATGCTCTTGAAACAATGAGCTTTCACGAGTATCATACATTGTAGATGTATCTTTTAGGTTCAAAACCTTATTAAAATGGAATTGCGCATATATCAAATTTGCTTTTGCTTTATTTAAAGAAATTAATTGTTTCTTATGTTTTATATCAGATTGCAATTTTTCAACTTCATAGTTTGGTGATGTTTTGGGTTTTGCCTCTGCGACTTGGCGCATTTTCCTATAAAGTTGTTCTCTTTGTTGCAAAATCGAAACAACAGATTTCATATAAACAACATCAAAATATGCACTCATCACCTCTAGTTTAAGGTTCAATTCCTCTTGCCTGATTTTATCTTCCATCAAACTCAGATTAGCTATTGCAGCTTTTTTACGAACACCTCTTTTGGCAATCTCAATAGGCAAAGCAACACCGGCTTGACTTGCATTTGAACGCCCAATATTACCAACTAAAATAGAAGATTGCAACTGCGGATTTTTCAGTGCATTAGCCATCTTCACTTCTTGTTTCAAAATATCAATTTCTTTGCGTTTTGCCTGTAATTCAAGATTATTCTCCAACGCAAGATGAACGGCATCATCTGCAGAAACCTTTACGATATCTGCTTTTGCGGGCAAAAATGTAATTATAAATACTGCAAAAAATATAACTATCTTTTTCATCAGAAATATTATACAACAAATATCAGATTGTTTGTTGTGGATATCCGATTGCATTTATCAAAATATCAATAACTTTTGGCATTTGGCATTTAAAAGAGTAATGCCCATTTTTTAGCGAACACTGCTTGCAATCACATTTGATAGAATAGCATTCAATTGCTTGCTCTGTCCAACTTTGTGTAATCGATGACGAAATATCTCCGTTATTTTGCGGATAAAATACATCTTCCATAAGAACTACCCCAATATTTAACCCATTAGTATTTTAAAACAATTCAAAAATGTTTTAATCCTACAAATGATGTATATTGGATTTACTCAGAAAAAATTACTTGTATAATTCCTCACGTTTTTTCAAAACAACCGGATTTTTCAAAAAATCATCATACTTGTTGCGCATATTAATATAACCTTTTGGAGAAATTTCAATAATTCTGTCTGCAACTGTTTGTATTAATTGATAGTCCTGAGATGTGAATAGAATTGTTCCCGGAAAGTCAATCAAAGCATTGTTTAATGCCGTAATACTTTCCAAATCAAGATGGTTTGTCGGTTCATCCAAAATCATTACATTTGCTTCTGCAATCATCATTTTTGCAAACAAACATCTAACCTTTTCGCCACCTGATAGAACATTGACTTTTTTATCCGCATCTTCACCTGAAAACAACATTCTGCCCAAATATCCACGTAAAAAATTTACGTGCTGATCCGGTGAATAATCTGCAAGCCATTCCATGATGGTTTTGTTATTTTCAAAATAAAAATTGTTATCTTTCGGAAAATATGAATGAGTTGCGGTTACCCCCCAAACAACTTCTCCACTATCAGGTTTTACTCTATCTTCCAAAATATCAAAAAGATTTGTAATAATGAAAGGATCTCGAGCAATAAACGCAACTTTTTCACCTTGATTAACTTCAAAACTCAAGTTTTTAATCAAAAGTTCATCATCAACTGTTTTGTAGAGATTTTTAACTTGCAAAACATCTTTGCCAGGAATTTTGTTATAAGTAAACCTAATTCTCGGATATTGTCTTGAAGATGGCTTAATTTCCTCCAATGACAACTTATCAAGCATATTTTTTCTGGAAGTTGCTTGTTTTGCCTTTGAAGCATTTGCACTAAAACGTGCAATAAAAGCCTTCAGTTCTTCCATTTTTTCTTCAGTTTTCTTATTTTGTTCTTCCTTTTGCTTTTTAATTAGTTGGCTCGCTTGTGACCAGAAAGAATAGTTTCCGGTATAAAGCTGAATATTTTTGTAATCAATATCTGCCATATGCGTACAAACATTATCCAGAAATTTTCTATCGTGCGAAACAACAATAACGAGGTTAGGAAAATTAATCAAAAATTCTTCCAACCACGCAATAGTATTCAAATCAAGGTGGTTAGTCGGCTCATCTAATAGCAGAATATCAGGGTTACCAAATAACGCTTGCGCCAACAATACACGCACCTTTTCGCTACCGGAAAGTTCTGACATCAATTCATAGTGCATTTCATCAGGAATTCCCAAATCTGAAAGCAAAGAGGCGGCCATAGCTTCAGCTTGCCAGCCATCAAGTTCTGCAAATTCTTCTTCCAAATGCGCAACCTTTATACCATCTTCATCATTAAAATCAGGTTTTGCATACAAAGCATCACGCTCTTGCATAATATCATAAAGCTTTTTATGCCCCATAATCACTGTATCAATAACCTTGTAGTTATCGAATGCGAAATGGTCTTGACGAAGAACTGCAATTCTTTGCCCTTTAGAAATATGAACTTCGCCAGAAGTTGGCTCAATTTCACCAGAAAGCACTTTCAACAATGTACTTTTTCCGGCACCGTTTGCGCCAATAACACCATAGCAATTTCCCGGAGTAAATTTTATACTAACATTTTCAAATAATGTTTGTGAACCGAATCTTACGGTTAATTTATCAGTTGTAATCATAGGTTCAATTGTAGCATAAAAATAAAATTATAGAAAAATTTTAGATTTTCTTTTAAAATCTACTCAATCATCGTTAAAAATGAAGGTAATATTGTTTGGGTAGATAACATTAACCTACTTTCTGTAAAAAATTAGTATTAAATAGCCTCTTTTAATATTAATTGAGAATTTTGTTCAACAACCTCTGTAGCGAATAAATTTTCAATAACTTTTCTAACATAAGATATAAAATCTTTGCTAACATTTTTGATATTTATATCAGGATAAAATTTAGAAATTAATTCTAAAATAGAGATATTTTCTAAATAAAAACTATGTTCATTAATAATGTTATTAAAATCTTTTATTTCAACGTTACTTAACATTTTCAAAAAGAAGCAATAATCATCATTCATATTACGCAAAAGTTTATCAATAGTCTTTGATTGGTTTGATTTATATGTTTCCCATTTTGCGACATTTTTAGGACCTATTTTTAATAACAATTCTAATTGTAATTGCGTTAGGTTATATTTCTTTCTAATAGCTTTGATTTCTTTTGCAGTTAAAAGATTTTCACTTTTTCTCTCTTTTTCAAGAGCTTTTTCAAATTGAATTTCATAATTATCCAAATCATCAGGATTATAGAAAATTTCATTACAATAATCACATTTTGAATAAGATAAATTTTCAACAAGAATATCTTTACAACCATTAGAAGTTTTATGCTTCGTTTGCAAAGTTCCGTTTTCTATTCTTTTTAATTCATGATTACATTCTGGACATTTTTTCATAATTTATTTCCTTTTGAATTGTATAACAACACTTTCATCTGAAACTATTTGAAGTTTAACATAAGCAATTTCTTTACCTATTGGAACATGATAAACATCTTGCCATAACTTATTATCATATTCAGATGTCATTGATTTGTAAAAATAAGAGTTTTCAATATTAAGCACATAAGATATTATATCCCTATACTTTAAATCAAAATCACACAAAGCATTTTCTATTGCAATTTTACGAATTAAGTATTTCCGTTGTCGAATTAACTCTTTTATGAGTTTTAGGTTGTAGTGTGGAACTCTTTTTTCATTATGCTTCATATTAATATTGTAGCATAATGCTACTATTTTGTCAAGATGTCTAGATTTATAAATTTGTGTTTGAGAGTTATTTATGCTAAGTTTCTATCATGTCAATAATTGATACTAATTTAAATTTTGCCGATGATACCAAAGATTATTGGAATAATTTTTGGGAAAATAATAATGGGTATGGTTCTAGTAACATAGATCCCGATACCAATAACCAAAAATTACAAAAATATCACCAAATACTATGGAGCAAACAATTACCAAATGGTGAATATATGGATTTACAACCAAGTCAAGATTCTTATGGAACAAACATTTTATTATGGAAAGATTTTGTTCTTAGCAGTGATTCTTTGATAAATGGTTTTAGATGGCCAACAATGAAATCATTGATAGATGAACTGAAAGTTGAACTTCCTAATTATCAACAATTTCAAGAAGAATACATTCGAAAAGCGTATACTATTGGTGGAATGATAGTATTTCCAAAACATAGAAATAGTATTAATCAAAGACGTGGATGTTCTCCATTTATAAAAGATAGAGTTGATTTAACAATAGAATGTATCCGATTATATTATGAAGGGAAAGAAAATCCTTTGAGTTATGTTTTAAAATCAGATGAAAAATTTTTCAATCTTTTTAATGATTTTAAAGG
>ERZ1034952.3277-NODE-3277-length-11037-cov-6.352577_pt1 | contig 11037 bp, 11 predicted proteins | sample MGYA00520625_ERZ1034952 | MGnify/ENA primary metagenome ERZ1034952 (study PRJEB33766, sample SAMN09781773) | gut metagenome | biome: gut microbiome | host: Homo sapiens | place: Madagascar | study: EMG produced TPA metagenomics assembly of the PRJNA485056 data... | reverse complement strand
TGTAGGGCATGAACACGTAGGAGCGGATCTGGCTGCCCCACTCGATCTTCATCTGCACGCCCTTCAGGTCGCTGATCTTCTCTGCGTGCTGCTGCAGCTTCAGCTCCGCCAGCTTGGCCCGCAGCATCTTCATGGCGTTGTCCCGGTTCTGGAACTGGCTGCGCTCTGTCTGGCAGAACACCACGATGCCCGTGGGCAGGTGGGTCAGACGTACGGCGGAGGACGTCTTGTTGATGTGCTGGCCGCCTGCGCCGGAGCTGCGGCAGGCCTGCATTTCGATGTCCTCCGGCCGGATCTCGATCTCGCTGTCGTCGTCCAGCTCCGGCATGACCTCCAGCGCGGCAAAGCTGGTCTGCCGCCGGGCGTTGGCGTCAAAGGGGCTCACGCGCACCAGCCGGTGCACGCCGTTCTCGCTCTTCAGATAGCCGTAGGCGTTCTCGCCCTCGATGAGGATAGTGGCGGACTTGATGCCCGCCTCGTCGCCGGCCTCGTAGTCCATCAGCTGGTAGGTGTAGCCGTGGCGCTCCGCCCAGCGGGTGTACATGCGGTACAGCATCTCCGTCCAGTCCTGCGCCTCGGTGCCGCCGGCACCGGCGTGGAAGGTGAGAATGGCGTTGTTGGCGTCGTACTCGCCGCTGAGCAGCGCGGCCAGCCGCCGTTCGCTGATCTCCTTTTCCAGGGTCTCGTACCCGGTGGTGACCTCCTCCAGCTGGCTGGGGTCGTCCTCCTCCTGGGCCATCTCGCACAGGGTCAGGGTGTCCTCCCACTCACTGACCAGCTTGTCGTGCTTCTTGATTTTGTTCTCCAGGCGCTTCACCTGGCGGCTCACCTGCTGGCTCCGCTCCAGATCGTTCCAGAAGCCCTCCTTCTCCGTCTCCTTCTGGAGCTCGGCAAGCTCCTCCCGCGCCTTGGGGATACCCAGTGCCTTTTCCAGCTCGCCCAGCGTAGGCTCCAGAGCCAGCAGCTTCTGCTTATACTCGTCGTACTCAATAACTGCCATATATCGTGTCTCCTTGTATCTGTAAATTTCCTTAGCCTTTCTATTATAGCAAAAATCGGGCATTTGTAAAGGGGACAAAATGGGCGTGCGCTCCGCGCACGCCCATTTTTTTCACTTCATCAGCTTAAAATAGTCCCCGGACGCCGCCAGATTCGTGATCTCCGTCAGCACAAGGATGTCGTCGCTCTCCGCCGCCAGCTCCGCCATGCTCCCCCGGAAGTACCGTAGGTCGATCATGGTCACCGTCTCATAGTCCCCCAACAGGAACGGCACGAAGGAGTTGGCGAAGGAATCCTTCACCAGCAGCAGCTGCTTCCCGTTCTCCACGCCGGTGGTGATGACGCACTGGCCGTAGTTGCCCCCCAGGAACAGCTCGTACTTGTCCTTCTGCTCCAGGGCGCCGAGGTCGTACAGCGCGCCGTCCTCTCCGTCGCACACCACGCGCTCCGCCGTGATGTCCGCCGCGTAGTAGACCGTGTCGTACACGCTGTCCGGCAGCAGCACCTTGGAGTACAGCGTCCCGCGGAAGCTGTTCGTGGCCGCCGTCAGGTCATAGCTGCGGGCCCGGTGTCCGGTGGCCTCCGCCCACCGGAGGTACGCCGCCTGGGCGCCCATGGTGGTCCAGTGGTGGTCCGTGTGGTAATAGGGGTCCGAAAGGGTAGACAAAGCATCCCGAATGTCCAAAAGTGAGCTATCCGAAGAGGTGGACAAAAGGGTATCCAAAAGCGCGAAGGCTGCATCCTCATCGTAGTAGGGCGCGTCCTTCGGCAGCTTGTCCCGCAGTACGCCCGCCGGGCTGGGCACGATCAGCGCCGTGCAGTTTTTGCCGCTGTTTTCGAAGAATTCACGTATATATTCCGCGTTTTTGCGCAGATTTTCCGCGTTAAAGCTGTCGTCTGTCACCTTGGTAAAGTAGCGCCCGTCCGCGCCCAGATACGTGCCGCTGATGTCCTCTTTTCCCTCCGCCCGCTGCAGCACCGACCGCCCCGCAGTCCAGAGATCGCGGAAGATGATCTGATCGCTGGTGTAGTCCTCCATGTCCTCCATGAAGGCGCCGGACATGACGGTGTCCCAGCTGAGTTTGGGCGTCAGCTGAAGGTAGCGGTTCTCGTTTGCGGAGAACGCCCTGTCCGGGGTGAAGAAAAAGCTTCCCACAGACAGGCCCAGGATGATGACGGCTATGGCAATCAACGGCGCAAGGCCGGTCCTTTTTTTCATCACGCCGCCTCCTTAAAATCTGAAGTACAGGAACGGATTGTAGCTGTCGCCCACCAGGAACGCCATGGACACCAGCAGCACGGCCACCACCCACACCGTGCGCAGTCCGTCGGACAGGGCGGGGGAGAGGGTGCTCTCGCGCTTCTGCCACAGACGCTTGGGCAGGCTGGTGCAGCCCACTGCCGCCAGAAGAAGCAGCAGCCAGTCGCACCGCAGCAGGTAGGCCGTGGTGCCGTCGGCGAAGGTGCCGGAGAACATGTGGGCCACGTACTGCCCCAGGGCGCCGAAGTCCGTGATGGCGAACAGCACCCAGCCCATGGTGAAGCACAGGCAGGTGTAGAGGTGCCCCACCCAGCGGGGGGACTTGTCCAGCCAGCGCAGCAGGAACGTCTTTTCCAGCAGCAGCAGTGCCGCGTAGTACACGCCCCAGAGGACGAAGTTCCAGCTGGCACCGTGCCATAGGCCGGTCAGCAGCCAGACGATGGCGATGTTCAGCAGCTGGCGGCCCTTGCCCTTGCGGTTGCCGCCCAGGGGGATGTACACATACTCCCGGAACCACGTGGACAGACTGATGTGCCACCGCCGCCAGAACTCTGTCACGGAGCGGGACTCATAGGGATAGTTGAAGTTCTCCAAAAAGTGGAACCCGAAGAAGTGCCCCAGGCCGATGGCCATATCGGAATAGCCAGAAAAGTCGAAGTATATCTGGAAGGTATAGGCAATGGCGCCGATCCAGGCCGTTACCGCCGTGGGGTTGGACATGGCGGCGATCTCCTCCCATATGGCGCCCATCTGGTTGGCGATGAGCACTTTTTTGCCCAGGCCGATCACCAGCCGCTGCAGGCCCTCGCTGGCCTCGCTGAGGTTCTCGCGCCGGTGCTCCAGGTCGTAGGCCACCGTCTTGTACTGGACGATGGGCCCGGCAATCAGCTGGGGGAACAGCGTCACGTAGGCGCCGAAGTCGATGATGTTCCGCTGGGGCGGCACCAGCCTGCGGTACACGTCGATGGTGTAGCTCATGGTCTGGAAGGTGTAGAAGGAGATGCCGATGGGCAGCAGCAGGCCCAGCGCAGGGATGGCTGTGCCCAGCAGGCCGTTGATGTTGCCGATGGCGAAGTCCGTGTACTTGAAGAAGCCCAGGATGGCCAGGTTCCCCATCACGGAGACAATGAGCACCGCCTTGGCGCCGGATTCCTTACCCCTGGCGCGGAAATAGCCGATGCCCAGACCGTTGCAGTAGTCGAACACCGTGGAAAACAGCATGATCAGGATATACTTGGGCTCGCCCCAGCCGTAGAACAGCAGGCTAAAGAGCAGAAGCAGACCGTTGCGCAGCTTCCGCGGGCAGATATAGTACAGTATGGCCACCAGCGGCAAAAACGCCAGCAGAAAGGTGGTGCTGCTGAATACCATAGCGGTTCTCCTTTGTGGTCGAATTTCATGGGAACAGGGCGGGCAAGCCCGCCCTGTTCGTGACAGTCAGATATTACTTTACCCGGTTCATGGCGCCCACCTTGTCGCTGGCGCGGATGGCCGAGAGGTTGTTGGCGTACAGCACGTCGGTGACGCCCTTGGCCTTGGCCAGGGCGCTAACGCTGCCGTCGTAGTAGCGGTAGTCGACGACGTAGACCGTTTCGTAGTGGTCCACCAGGAACGGCACCAGCGCGTTGCCGAAGGACTCCTTCACTACGATGCAGCTCTCGCCGTTGTGGACCTCGGGATTCTCGATGACGGTGTAGGGGTTGTCGCCCATGATGAAGGTGCCGTATTTCAGGCTGGCCGGGGCGGTGGACTCGTCATAGATGACCTTGCCGCCGGTGAGGGTGCTGTTCTCGTTGCTGCCGTACTTCATGGCGGCGGTGGAGCTGACGGGGTGATAGGCGTTCACCACGTCCGGGTTGTCCGCCATGGCGGTGGGCTTGCCGCCGTCGTTGTAGAAGGAGCCCAGATAGCCGGGGAACTGCGTCACCTCATAGTCGCTGAGGGCGTGGGGCGTGATGCCCTTCACATTGCAGAACTGCACGTAGGCGTAGTAGGCGCCCAGGGCCGTCCAGTGGTGGTCGGTGCGGAAATATACGTACTCCGTCCGGTGGCTCATCAGCGTGTCGTACAGGGGGACCGTTTTTACATTCTGCCCCATTCCTGCCAAAATATCCTTCTCCGCCTGCTGCTGGTCGCTGCCGGGTATCTCGCTGTACAGCGCGTCGGGCAGGGTGATGCCGCTGGACAGGGGAATGGCCATCACGTACACGTTGGACACGCCCTTCAGGGTGTCCGACATGTTGTTGACCACGGTCTGATACTTCTCCGCGATGCCGGCCACATAGCTGTACATCTCGTAGCCCGCATCGCCCACCACATACACGCCGCCGGACTGGTAGGGCGTTGCATCGGTGGTGATGACATTGGAGTTGGCCGGCTTCGTGGTGGTCACGGGCTTGTTGGGGGTGACAGGGGTGGTGTCGCCCCGGCCGTCCCCGCTGCCGGTGTTGTCCGGGTCGGCGGAGGTGTCGCCGGCGGTGTCTCCGGTGGTGTCGCCGTCGCCGGTACTCTGTCCGTCGTCGGGCTGGGTGACCACCGCGTCGTCCGGGGTCTTGTCCGGGGCCTTTTTGCCGCTGAACACGTCGGTGAAGATGGCCAGCACGGCCACCACCAGCGCCGCCGCGGCGATCAGCAGCAGTATGGCGCCGCCTCCGCTCCTCTGCCGCCGTTCATAGCGCGGACTCATCCCACGTACTCCTTGATGACCGTGTTGGCGGTGTCGGTGTCATTGGTCACGCACAGCACCACGCAGGTGCCGTAGGTGGCGAAGATGGCGTTATCCAGCCGGGCGACCTCCTCGGGCTTGTAGCGCTCCATCTCCTGCTTCTGGCTGTCCAGGAAGGACTGCATGGACACCTTCACCGCGGTGGCGTCGGTCTTGTCGTAGCACTGGACCACGAAGATCTCCTCGGCGGTGGCGCCGGAGGACATATAGGCGCCCACCTCGCACTTGACCGGCAGCTCCAGATAGAACCCCAGGTCATCGGCGCTGACGGCGGTCATGGTGTCGTCGAACTGCACGCGCTCCGCCAGCGCCTTGCTCAGCCCGGCCGCGTCCACGGTGGCGGAGGTCTTGTCGCCGCAGGCGACCAAAGAGAGGGCGGTCATGGCCGCCAGCAGCAGTGCGATAATACGTTTCATAGAATTGCTCCTCATTTTCATTCAATACTGTTTTGCCCGCCGGCACTTCACTGGCCGGTGTAATACATCATTATAATACAAACGGCGGAGAAGTAAAAGGGGGTAAATGCAAACAAGCCATTTATTTTCCGCCAAGACTGTCCGCCCCACGGCGCCGTCCAAACACTATGACGGAACGGAGCCGCCGCAGGTTCCGAAAAAAAGAGACCGCAAAGCGGTCTCTCAGTCTCGCGTTATCAAAAATCGATGGTCCCGTTCAGCACCTTCAGGTCGTAGGGCTCGAATACCACCTTGCGGTAGGCGTCTACGTCCATCTTTACGCCGGTCCAGTCGCTGTGTATCTCGCCGTTCTGCTTGATGAGGATGTCATACAGGATGTCGTAGGTCACGCCGTCATCGCCCTTTTCCACGATGGTGGAGTAGGGCAGCGTCTTGTGGTACGTCATGTGCAGGCCCTTGTACTCGAAGTGGAACCCGTTGCGCATACGGCAGCCGTCCAGACCCTTGTAGGTGAACAGGCGCTTTAGGTCCTGCAGGATCTTGTCGTTGTCCTCCTCGTACAGGTTCTCCGGCGTGGTCTCGGTATAGTCATACCGGAACTGGATGGGGATGCGGTAGGGCAGGAAGCGCTCCACATAGTCCACCAGCTTCGCTGCGGGATAGTTCCTGTACAGCACGCAGTTGATGCGGGTGGGGCAGGCGATCTTCCCCAGGATCTCGTCGGGGCTCTCCTCCACGTAGTGCTGCAGGTGGCGGGAGATGTTCATGCAGGTGATCTTGTCCTTGTTCCGCTCCGTAAAGGCCAGCATCTCGTCAAAGGTGGTGGTGGCCTGGGCGGGGAAGGTGGTGTTGATATAGATCTTGTGGGTGGCGGGGATGGCGTCCAGCATCCTCTGCAGGGCGTCCAGGTCGGCCAGCGGCTCGCCGCCGGTAAACACGAAATCGCACCGCGGCGTGATGCTGTCCATCACCCGGATGCTCTCCAGTATCTTCTCCAGGGAGAACCCGGAGCAGTCGGCATATTCTTTTTTGTTGATGCAGAAGGGGCAATTGTTCTGACAGTCGTAGGGGACAAAGACCGTCACTGTGGCGCCGCCCTCCCGCGTTTTGTAGGGATGGGTCATGTTGTTGACAACCTCACATCAAAATGTACCAAAATATTGTATATCAAAAAGTGTGGGAAAGCAAGGAAAAACTGCAAAAACCGCTTGTTTTTATCTTAACAAAGACGCCGGTCAATAGGGGTCGTCCGCCAGCTCCAGCCGTATAGCGGCAAAAGCTGCCTCCTCGCCCTGCTCTTTCAGCAGCAGTAGCCATCGATCCAGCAGTGCCGCGGTCTCGGGATGCATGAAGCGGCTGGCGTCCGTCCGCCGCAGATCCTTGCTGCGCTGATAGTAGGCGTAGGGGGAGGCGTCTGTGTAGTCCGCACCCTGGTACACCCGGCAGGCGGCGATGCGGTCGCAGAACATCTCCGCCACGTACTTCTTCGGCATCTTGCACCCACCTATGTAGATGGTCCCGTCCTCCCGGCGGCAGTAGTCGATCCAGTATTCGAAATGGTGGCGGTTGCGGCCCTTGTGGTGCAGCCACGCCAGGCTCACGCCGTTTTCCAGGCGCTCCTGGTCGTTGGGGCTGCGCCAGCCCTGGTAGTACTTCACGCCGCGCCAGAACTCCGTGGGGCTGTACTTGCTCAGGTCGTGGGTCAGACCCTGCCACACCAGCCCCAGCTTGAAGCAGTAGTGCCGCACCAGCCGGCGGTGGCGGTTCACCGTATGTAAATGGGCGCGGAAAGGCATAGCGCGGCCTCCTTTCAAAAATTCCACCTTAGTATACCACAACTTTTCCGGAAAGAACAGGGGAATTTATTCCGCCGGCGGCATAAGCTGCCGCGGCCTGCGCACACTATCCGGGAGGTGAGATGCATGGGCGACAACGCATTTTTCGGCGGCGCGGCGTGGGCACGGTGGCTGCCGCCGTCGATGGCGTCGGTGGGAGAGGACGAGCTGTTCTCCCGCTGCTGGGAACTGCTGGTGCTGGACGCGCAGGGCGCGGCGCGGCTGGCGGAGGCGGGGCACCTGCCTCTGTGCCGTACGGTGCTGCTGCCACAGGAGGCCGCTGGCGGGGTGCTGCGTGCCAGGCAGGTGGTGGACTGCGGCCTGTCCCGCCGCTGCAGCCTGACGCTGTCCAGCCTGTGGGCCCCGCCGGTGCTGTGCGTCCAGCGGCGGTTGGCCGCCGCGGACGGCGCCGTGATCGAGCCCCAGGACATACCGTTGCCCCTTCGCTGGCAGCGCCTGCCGCCGGAGGCGCTGCTGTTGACCGCCGGCGCCTGGCTGCTGGGGGAGGGCCATATACCGACATGAGAGCGGCGGCACATCGTGCCGCCGCTCTCATGTCGTATTCCCCCTGCCGTGCAGGTCATGTTCTGTGATATATCGCTCCTCAGCACAGGGTGTCCAGATTCTCGGCGAATAGCTTGTCGTTGACCTGGAACAGGTCCATACCGTGGCTCAGGCCGAAGATGATGATGGCATCCCGGCGGTCCCGGGAGTACAGCGGCGCGTACCGCGCCTGCTGCAGCAGCGCCTGGGTCTCCTCCACGGAGGCGCCCAGCCCGAAGCATACGCACAGCAGGCGGCTGCGGGAGGGGAAGCGCCGCCCGGAGAACAGCTGGTGCAGGTACACCTCGCTGATGCCGGAGCACTTGGCCAACATGGCCTTGGACATCCCTTTTTCGTCAAAAATGCGCTGCAGCGCCTCCTGCAGCGGTATGTCCCGGAAGTTGGCATCGTTTTCCGAAAGGAAACGGTCCAGGTTGTTGGTGCTCATCAGCTCCTGCTGGAGCATGTCGGTGTTTTTCTCACTCATTATCCAAATACTGCCTTTACATAGTACACAAATTCATATATTATAATAAAGAATCACGAATCAAAAAACAATATGCTGGCTGCATACCTTTTGGAAAAAACTGTGGGAACAAAGGGGAGCGTTTCCGTGTACGATACTTTTCTGCGAGACATAGAGACATATTTCGACGAGGTGCGTTTGCTGAAGCGGGGCGCCCGGGGCAGCGTCACGCTGCTGCGCCACCGCGAGACCGGTAAGCGCTATATATTCCGCCGCTTCACCGGCAGCGCGGAGGTCTACCGCAGGCTGCTGACCGTGGACTGCCCGTATCTGCCGCGGATCGAGGAGGTGGCCGAGAAGGACGGCCAGGTAGCCGTGCTGGAGGAGTATATCCAGGGGGACACGCTGACGTTCCTGCTGGAGGGCGGCGTGCTCTCCTGGCCGGAGGCACGCCGTGTCACGGAGGATCTGTGCGCCGCGCTGTGGGTGCTGCATTCCATGGGCGCCGTGCACCGGGATGTGAAGGACAGCAACGTTATCCTGCGGGGCGACCAGGCGGTACTCATCGACTTCGACGCCAGCCGCATGGTCAAGCCAGACGGCACGGCGGACACGGTGGTGCTGGGCACCACAGGCTATGCCGCGCCGGAGCAGTTCGGCCTGTCCCAGACCGACGGCCGCGCTGACATTTACTCCCTGGGCGTGCTGCTGAACGTCATGCTCACCGGGCGGCATCCCTCTAAACAGCTGGCCGGCGGCCACGCCGGCCGCGTGGTGCAACGCTGCACCATGACCAACCCGGACCAGAGATATCGCTCCGTGCGGGAGCTGCGGGAGGTGCTCTGATACATGGCGGACAATGTGAAAAAATGCCCCCGCTGCGGCGCTGAACTGCCGCGGGAGGCGTCCTTCTGCCCCCGCTGCACCGCCACACTGGCGGAGCGCCGCGCCGTGGCCATGCCGCACACCGGGAAGCGCCGCCTGCGCCTGCTGGCGGTGGGGTTCGCCGCGGCGCTTACCGCCGGGCTGGCGGTCTGGCTGTGGCCGACCGCCGAAACGGAGCCGCAACGCCCGGACGGCACGGCCGATCCGGTCCTTGCGGCCGACCCGGTCATGGATGCCTATACGGCGGCGTGCCAGACCTACTACACCGGCGCGGACGGACGGGAATATCATCTGTTTACGGCCAGGACGCCCGCGCCGCAGGGGAGTACCGAGCCGGTGGGTTACCACTCCGAGCTGATCCCCGCCAACGACGGCGCCAGTGTGGACTGCCCGGCCACCGTCATAGCGGAGGACGCCGTGACCCAGGAGTACGTGCAGGGGGACTTTATCGCCCTGCTGGACAGCTGGGAGGTGACCGTCAACGCGCCGGAGGGCGTGGGACGGGTGACGCTGCGGGAGGCGCAGGTGGAGGCGGAGAATTCCCCGGCGCTGCTGTACCGGCGGCTGCGGGCGGACACCACCTGCACCCACAATGAGGTGGTATGGACGCTGTACATGAAAAACGGCGACGAGATACAGCTGACCATGACCGTGGAGTACGAGGAGCAGACGACGCTGTACTTCGGCCAACAGGACGCGCCGCTGGACACGGCGCAGGAGCTGCAGGCGCTGCTGGACCGGCTGGCACAGGAGTATGACGCCGACACGGCCATCACCGTGGAGCTGCCGAGGGTGACGTATGACCGGCCCATAACGGTGGGCTGCGCCGTGACGCTGAGGGGGACCGGCACTGTGTTTGCCGCGCCGGTGACGGTGACGCCCCTGAGCGACACGGAGCGGTGCCACGCCTACGTCCGCTTTTCGGAGGTCAGCTTCGAGGGAGACGGAAGCGGAACCGGCGTGACCGCCAGAGCGCCCACGTATCTGGAGAACTGCCGGGTAACGGGCTGGGAGGTGGGCACGCTGGCCGTCAGCGGCGGCTGGGTCTATCTCTACGAGGGCTATGTGGGCGGCAACGATGTGGGTGCGCGGTACGACTCCGCCTACAGCAGTTCGTACACGTACACTATACGGCGCATCGACTTTATGAACAACGGCACGGCGCTGGAGCTGCTGTGCATGCCGCCGCGGGCGTATGCGGTGCTGGAGGACTGCCGGTTCAGGGGCAACGACGTGGACGTGGCAAACCCCGGCAGCTACCGCATCGAGGTGGGCGACGGCACGGAGGTCACCTTGTGAGAACGTAAAAAAGAACCGCCCGAAGGCGGTTCTTTTTTCGTGCGGGAAGGGCCGTTTACAGGTTCTTCTCGTAGGACTCGATCATCTTCTTGACCATCTGGCCGCCGACGGAACCGGCCTCGCGGCTGGTCAGGTGACCGTTGTAACCGTTCTTCAGGTTCACGCCGACCTCGGAGGCGGCCTCCATCTTGAACTGCTCCATAGCGGCCTTGGCCTCGGGGATATTCAGCTTGTTGCTGTTCTTAGTAGACATAGTTGTGATCTCCTTTCATGTTGTGGGGCAAATGCCCTTGTTGGGTATCGCAACGGTAGTTTTGCCGTATGACGGCGCGATATGCGCCATCTTTAGTGGTAAATGCTGGCTTTTTAACGAGAAAAGCACTGGACATTTCAAAAATTTGTGGTATACTATAACTAATGTTATACAAGGGGGCTCTCAAAAGGAGAGATCGCACAGGGAGGAAGAGAAAAAGCGCGGCGGCCGCCGCGCTTTTTCGCATGCTGGGGAAGGGTGCATAAATAGTAAAAGAGAGACACGATACGTGTCTCTCTTTTGTCATAACTCAACACTATAGATTTTTTGAAATTTGCTTTTAAAAAACGTCGTA
>ERZ1034952.3275-NODE-3275-length-11041-cov-5.780903_pt1 | contig 11041 bp, 7 predicted proteins | sample MGYA00520625_ERZ1034952 | MGnify/ENA primary metagenome ERZ1034952 (study PRJEB33766, sample SAMN09781773) | gut metagenome | biome: gut microbiome | host: Homo sapiens | place: Madagascar | study: EMG produced TPA metagenomics assembly of the PRJNA485056 data... | reverse complement strand
GCTCACAGTGTTATGCGGATGTTAATATGGAAAGTATATTTGACATTAAAGGAAAAAAGAATAAATAACTGGAGGCACGTATGGATAACATTAAAAGAGTAATACTTAAACTTAGTGGCGAGGCTCTTGCTAAGAAAGAGGGCGGCTACAATGATGAGCTTATAGAGAATATTGCTAATCAGGTTAAGACAATAGTTGATAAAGGAACAGATGTTGGTGTAGTTATTGGTGGTGGTAACTACTGGAGAGGCCGTTCTAATGATAATATCGACAGAACTAAGGCTGACCAGATAGGTATGCTTGCAACAATTATGAACTGTATATATGTTTCAGAGATATTCCGTTCACAGGGACTTAAGACTAATATTCTTACACCATTCGAATGCGGAAGCATGACAAAGCTTTTCTCTAAGGACAGAGCTAATAAGTATTTTGAGAAAGGCATGGTTGTATTCTTTGCAGGAGGAACAGGTCATCCATATTTCTCAACAGATACAGGTATTGTATTAAGAGCTATTGAGCTTGATGCAGATGCTATTCTTCTTGCTAAGGCAATTGATGGAATATATGACAGCGATCCTAAGATTAACCCAGAGGCTAAGAAGTATGATACAATCTCAATCAACGAAGTTGTTGAGAAGAAGCTTGGAGTTATTGATATGACAGCTTCAGTTATGTGTATGGAGAATAAGATGCCTCTTATGGTATTCGGACTCGAAGAAGAGAACAGCATAGTTAATGCTTTATCAGGAAAGTTTAATGGAACAGTAGTAACTGTTGATTAATATAATATTAATGGAGGATTTTATGGAAAATATTAAAGATATTGAAGGAAGAATGCAGAAGTCAGTTGACAACTTAAAGGAAGAATATGTAACAATAAGAGCCGGAAGAGCTAATCCACATATTCTTGACAGATTAAGAGTTGATTATTATGGAACACCTACACCAATCCAGCAGGTTGCCAATGTTTCTGTACCAGAAGCAAGAATGATTCAGATTCAGCCTTGGGAAGCAAGCCTTATCAAGGATATTGAGAAAGATGCCAACGATGCAATAAAGAAAGAGAACAAGGCAGGAGATATCTCTGATGATGAAGCTAAGAATTCAGAGGATGAAATTCAGAAGATTACTGATAAGTATATTGCTATGATTGATAGTGCTATAGATGATAAGACTAAAGAGATACTTACAGTTTAAGAAAATGTCAGGGCTGTTGGATATTTTACAACAGCCTTTTTGTAATTGAATGAATTGCGAGAGGAATCATAGATATGGATACATTTAACGAGAGTCTCGGATTAAAGATTCCGGGGCATGTTGCCGTTATTCTTGATGGTAATGGAAGATGGGCTAAGAAAAGACATCTCCCAAGAACAATGGGACATGTGCAGGGAAGCAAAGTTGTTGAAGATATGCTTTATGTCGTAGATGAGCTTGGTGTAAAGTATTTTACTGTATATGCTTTTTCAACAGAGAACTGGAAACGTTCAACAGAAGAAGTAAGTACTCTTATGGGAATCTTAAGAACTTATCTTAAGGATTGTGTTAAGAAATCCATGAAGAATAATGTGCGATGCAGGGTTATTGGAAGAAAAGATGAACTCAGCCAGGATATTATAGACAGTATCAATAATCTTGAAGAGAAAACCAAGAATAATACAGGGCTTAATTTTACTATAGCCATTAATTATGGTGGAAGAGATGAGATAACAAGAGCGGTAAGAAAGATTGCCGGCAAGGTATCAGAAGGAAGTCTTAAGCCTGAAGATATAGATGAAGATACAATAAGTAATAATCTTGATACTTGGGAATTGCCAGATCCAGATTTACTTATAAGAACAAGCGGTGAGCAGAGATTATCTAATTATCTGTGCTGGCAGCTTGCTTATACAGAATTTTATTTCACAGATATTTATTGGCCTGATTTTGACAGGGAAGAACTTATTAAAGCATTTGAGAAATATAATAAGACGGAAAGAAGATTCGGCGGAGTTAAGGAGGAGTAGATTATGCGTACAAGAATTATGAGCGGAGCTGTGCTCATAGTCATACTTTTCACATGCCTGTATTTTGGAGGCTGGGTTACATTCGGGTTCAGTCTGTTTATTTCACTTGTTGGAATGTATGAGCTTATTAAAGTTAAGAAGCTTGAGAAGACAGGACTGGCAGTTGTAGGATATATAGCGGCAATTACTTATTATTTTATTCTTTTGCTTAATGATCCGGCATATATTTTACTGCTTCTTGTAGCTTCATGCATACTTATGATGTCAGTTTATGTATTTACATTTCCAAAATACAAGACAGAAGATGTTATGTGGGTATTCTTCAGTATAGTGTATGTTGCTGTAACACTTTCTTATATCTATCAGGTAAGAATGCTGCAGGACGGAATATATATCGTATGGCTTATATTCGTGTCTTCATGGGGCAATGATACATGTGCATATTTCACAGGTGTATTTCTTGGAAAGCATAAGATGACTCCAAAGCTTTCACCTAAGAAGACTTACGAGGGCGCAATAGGTGGAGTTGTCGGTGCGACACTTCTTGGCTTTGGATATGGATTTGCCATAAGCTCTAAGATGTCAGATGTACTTGTACATCCTGTATATACATTTGCAATAGCCAGCTTCATAGGTGCATTCCTGTCTATATTCGGAGACCTGGCTGCATCTGCTATTAAGAGAAATCATGATGTGAAAGACTATGGAAAGTTAATACCGGGACATGGTGGAATTATGGACAGATTCGACAGTGCAATATTCACGGCACCTGTTGTTTACTGGGCAATAGAGGTTATTAACAAAGTCTTTGGAGGTTGATAATGAAGAACGTTTCGATACTTGGTTCAACTGGTTCAATTGGAACACAGACATTAGATGTTATTAGAAGAAATGCTGATATTAATGTAGTTGCACTTGCAGCGGGTACAAGGGTTGCTGACCTTGCAGAACAGGTCCGTGAATTCAAGCCACAGCTTGTATGTATAGGTAAAGAAGAACTTGTTCCAGAGTTAAAGACTCTTATCGGTGATATGGATGTTAAGATTGTAAGTGGTGACGAAGGTCTTATTGAGGCTGCAACAATTGAGAGTGCAGAAATTGTTGTCACAGCGGTTGTAGGTATGATGGGAATTACACCTACAGTTGAAGCTATCAAAGCACATAAGGACATTGCACTTGCCAATAAAGAGACACTTGTGTGTGCTGGTCATATTATTATGAGTCTTGCTAAGGAATGCAATGTTAATATATATCCTGTTGACAGCGAACATTCAGCAATATTCCAGTGCCTTAACGGTGAGAACCGTGGTGAGATAGAGAAGATTCTTCTTACAGCTTCTGGTGGTCCATTCAGAGGAAAGAAAAGAGCTGACCTTGAAAATGTACAGTTAGAGGATGCACTTAAGCATCCTAACTGGGCTATGGGACGCAAGATAACAATAGATTCTTCTACTATGGTTAATAAAGGGCTTGAGGTGATGGAGGCACAGTGGCTTTTTGGAGTACCTGCCGAGAAGGTTCAGGTTGTAGTCCAGCCACAGAGCATAATCCATTCAATGGTTGAATTCAAGGATGGAGCTGTTATGGCACAGCTTGGAAGTCCTGATATGAGACTTCCTATACAGTATGCTCTTTATTATCCTGAAAGAAGAGAGCTTAATACAGAAAGACTTGATTTCTATGAACTGGCTAAGATTACATTTGAAAAGCCGGATATGGAGACTTTCAAGGGACTTAAGCTTGCTTACGAGGCAGCAGCACGCGGGGGAAATATCCCGACTGCACTTAATGCAGCTAACGAAGTAGCTGTAGCAAGATTTTTAGACAGAAAGATAAAATATCTGGATATTCCGGATATTATAGAATACGCCATGAATGAAGTGGATTATATCAATAATCCAACAGTAGAGCAGATTCTCTCTACACAGAAGATAGTAACAGACATGATAGAAAGCAGGTGGTAGGAGTTGGTTCTTAATGTAATTCTGGCGATTCTTGTACTTAGTATAATTGTTATTGTCCATGAATTCGGACATTTTATAATAGCTAAGGCTAATGGCATAACTGTAGTTGAATTCTCAATCGGATTCGGACCGAAGCTGATACATTTCAGAAAAGGTGAGACGGAATATTGTATTAAAGCACTTCCTTTTGGTGGTGCATGTACGATGCTTGGTGATGAGTTTCTTGAGATGAGTGTTATACAGTCAGAAGAAGATGATGACGAAGAGCTTACGGATGAAGAGAAGGAAGCTAAGAAAAGGAAGCTTGCTATTGAAAATGGCTATGACATGGAAAAGTCATTTGCAAGTAAATCAGTCTGGGCAAGAATTGCTGTTATAGCAGCAGGTCCGGTATTTAATTTCCTTCTTGCTTTCGTGTGTGCAGTAGTTATTGTCGGAAGTCTTGGCTATGATCCATGTGACATTGACGTTGTTAAAGATAATTCGCCAGCCACAGAAGCAGGGCTTCAGGAAGGTGATGTCATAACTAAGGTTAATGGACATAAGGTAACATTTTACAGGGATTTTTATTTCTACAGGGCTTATAATGCAGATAAGACTCTTAACATAACATTTACAAGAGACGGTGAAAAGATGACAACAACTGTTACTCCGCAGCATATTAAGCAGCAGAAGTATCAGGTTGGAATCATGATGAATGAGAATTGTCTCATAAGTTCTGTTACTAAGGATTCTCCGGCTGAAAAGGCGGGACTTAAAGCTAATGATGTTATCAAAGCAGTTGATGGTACTGCAATGGAGAATAGTTCCAATGTGACAGAAGCTATTACATCAAGCGGCGGCAATAAGGTTGTATTCACGGTTGCAAGAGATGGAAAAAATGTTGATGTGACAGTTGAGCCTAAGATGGTTGAAGTTGAAAGCTATGATACAGGCTTTGTTGTATATGGAGACAGGGTAAAGACTTCTCCTATTGGTACGCTTAAGTATTCAGTGGAGGAAGTCGGATACAGTGTCAAGACAGTAATACAGAGTCTTGGAATGTTATTTACAGGAAAGATTGGGTTTGATTCATTGTTAGGACCAGTTGGAACTGTCAGCACAATGAGTGAGATTGTTGAAGAAAGTAAGGCAGATGGTGCATTTTATGTATTTCTTAATCTTATGAATCTTGCAGCACTTATCAGTGCCAACTTAGGAGTAATGAATCTGCTGCCAATTCCGGCACTTGACGGAGGCAGGCTTGTATTCCTTATAATAGAGGCATTAAGAGGCAAGCCGGTTAAGAGAGAGCATGAGGGAATTGTTAATTTCATAGGTATGATACTTCTTGTCATACTTATGGTTGTTGTATTGTTTAAAGATATAATGGCATTGTTCTAATACAGAAAGGACACAGGGGTTATGTACAGAGATAATACTAAGGTTGTTAAGATAGGAAACCGCATGATTGGCGGTGGCAATCCTATTCTTATCCAGTCAATGACTAATACACATACAGAAGATGTTGCTGCAACAGTAGCGCAGATTAAGGAGCTTACCAAAGCTGGTTGTGAAATCATCAGATGCACAGTTCCAACTAAGGAAGCTGCACTTGCAATCAAAGAGATAAAGAAGCAGATAGAGATACCTCTCGTTGCAGATATACATTTTGATTACAAGATGGCTATTATGGCAATGGAGAATGGGGCTGACAAGATTAGAATTAATCCGGGCAATATCGGCGGAACAGACAAGATAAAGGCTGTTGTTGATGTTGCAAGGGAAAGAAATATACCAATCAGGGTTGGTGTCAACAGCGGTTCACTTGAGAAAGACCTTATTGAGAAATATGGTGGAGTAACAGCAGAGGGAATCGTTGAGAGCGCACTTGACAAGGTTAAGATTATTGAAGACTTAGGTTATGATAATCTTGTTGTCAGCATCAAATCTTCTGATGTAATGATGTGTGTTAAAGCACATGAGCTTATTGCAAAACAGACTAATCATCCGCTTCATGTTGGAATTACTGAGTCTGGAACAATATTCTCAGGAAGCATTAAGTCATCAATCGGACTTGGTCTTATACTGAATCAGGGAATTGGCGACACAATAAGAGTTTCTCTTACAGATGATCCTGTAAGGGAAATAGAGGCTGCGAAACTGATACTCAAGACTCTGGGCTTAAGAAAAGGCGGAATAGAAGTTGTTTCATGCCCTACATGCGGAAGAACAAGAATTAATCTTATAGACCTTGCAGGAAAGGTTGAGAAAATGGTTTCAGGGTATGACCTTGACTTGAAGCTTGCTGTAATGGGATGTGTAGTTAACGGACCGGGAGAAGCAAAGGAAGCTGATCTTGGAATTGCAGGCGGTGACGGCTGCGGAGTACTTATTAAACATGGAGAGATTATTAAGAAGGTTCCAGAAGAGGAACTTCTTGATACACTCAGGTATGAACTTGATAATTGGAATGAGTGATACATATGTACAGATTTTTTGAAGTGTTTAAGACGCTGAAGCTGCCAGAGGATCTGGCGGTGTATTTTGAGAATGTTGAAGTAACTAAAGTCTCGAAAACATCGACCAATTCTCTGGCACGCGTTTATATAAAGAGTGACAGGGTAATAGAAAAACCAATAATATTCAAGGTTGAGGATGCATTAAAGAAGCAGATATTTCGTATTTCTAACATGGATGTGCGGATTATCGACAGATATGTTTTGTCAGCACAGTATACGCCACAGACTGTAATGGATATATATTATGACAGTATCCTTGCAGAGCTGGAGAAATACTGGACACTTGAATATAATCTTTTAAAGAATTCCCAGTGGGAGTTTGAGAAAGAGGATATGCTTGTATTCACGATTGAGGACAGTTTCCTTGCACATCAGTATGCGGATACACTTACAGATTATTTCAAGAAAATATTCCTGAACAGATTCGGGTTTGAGATAGATGTAGAGTATCAGTATGCTAAGAAGAAGGAAAGCCAGTACGAGAGAGAAAATGCATACAAGATTAATCTTCGTGTCAAAGAAATTGAGAATAATATAAAGGCGGCAGCAGAAGATAATGCTGACGGCAGGGATGATAAGAAGCTTACTTCTGAACAGAAGGCAGCAAAGAAAGCTGAGACAGCAGCCAAGCAGAAGGCGGCTAGAGCAGCATTTTTTGCAAGCGATAACAGAGGCAGGGAAGAGCTTAAGACATACAGCAGAAAGCCTGCTAACGAAGATGTTTTATATGGAAGAGATTTTGACGGTGATGTAACACCGATTGAACAGATAGATACGGCAATCGGAGATGTTATTATCTCTGGTATGGTCCGTAATGTTGAAATGCGTGAAATCCGTAACGAAAGAACTATTATTATGTTCAATGTCACAGATTTTACAGACACAATTACAGTAAAGATATTTGCAAAAAATGAGCAGGTACCGGAGCTTTCAGGTGTTATCAAGAAGGGGAATTTCTTAAAGATTAAGGGTAATGCTACATTTGACAAGTACGACCAGGAAATATCAATTGCCAATGTGTGGGGCATAAGAAAAGGCTCTGATACAAGACAGGTGCGTAATGACCTCGCACTTCATAAGAGAGTTGAGCTGCACTGCCATACTAAGATGAGTGATATGGATGGTGTGTCTTATGTATCTGATATTATCAAACAGGCAATCAGATGGGGACATAAGGCAATTGCAATTACTGACCACGGTGTTGTGCAGGCATTTACAGATGCATTCCATACGATGAGCGACCTCAAAGGCTCTTATGCCAAGAAGGGTGAGAAGCTTGACTTTAAGATAATATACGGAGTCGAGGCTTATCTCGTTGATGATACCAAGCAGATAGTAACGAATCCGAGAGGACAGAGCTTTAACGATACATATGTTGTGTTCGACCTTGAGACAACGGGATTTTCTGCGGAAGTTGACAGAATTATAGAGATAGGTGCAGTCAAGGTGTGCAATGGTGAAATAGTAGACAGATTCTCTACATTTGTTAATCCTGAGATTCCTATCCCATTCAGAATTGAGACGCTTACGCACATTAATGACCAGATGGTTATGAATGCACCTAAGATAGAGGAGATTCTGCCTGAGTTTCTTGAATTCTGCGAGGGTGCTGTAATGGTTGCACATAATGCGGAATTCGATACAAGCTTCATAATCAATAAGGCAGAGAAGATTGGTATAAATGTGGATACTACCATTATAGATACAGTGCTTCTTGCGCAGTTCCTTATGCCAAATCTTCATAATTATAAGCTGGATACGCTTACAAAGCATCTTAATGTTGTACTTGAAAGCCACCACAGGGCGGTTGACGATGCTGCTGCGACTGCAGACATATTTGTCAAGATGATTAAAATGCTTTACGACAGGGATATTCCTGACGTTGATAAGCTTAATGAGGAAGGCAAGATGGATGAGAACGCCATCAAGAAGCTTCATCAGTATCACTGTATAATTCTTGCTTCTAATGAGATGGGAAGGATTAATCTGTACAGACTTGTTTCTGCATCACATTTGCAGTACTTTAACAGATTCCCTAAGATACCGAAGAGTCTTGTTAACCAATACAGGGAAGGTCTTATTATAGGAAGTGCGTGTGAGGCAGGTGAGCTTTTCAGAAGTCTTGTAAATGGTCGTTCAGAAGCAGAGATAGCGCGAATAGTTAATTTCTATGACTATCTTGAGATACAGCCAATTGGCAATAACAGGTTCATGATTGAGAAAGAGGATTGTTATGTTCAGAATGAGGAGGATTTGCGCAATCTGAACCGTAAAATAGTAGAGCTTGGGGACAAATTCGGCAAGCCTGTTGTGGCGACCTGCGATGTGCATTTCTTAAATCCGGAGGATGAAGTGTACCGTAGAATTATCATGGCAGGAAAAGGCTTTGATGATGCGGATAATCAGGCACCGCTGTATCTTCATACTACTGAAGAAATGCTTCATGAGTGCGATTATCTCGGAAGCGACAAGGCATACGAGGTTGTTGTAACCAACACTAATAAGATTATGGATATGTGTGAGGAGATTGAGCCTGTAAGACCGGATAAATGTCCTCCGTTCATTGAGAACTCTGACCAGATGCTTCGTACAATCTGTGAAAATAGAGCTCATGAGATATATGGTCCGGAGCTTCCACAGATAGTAACTGAGCGATTAGAGCGAGAGTTGAACTCAATTATCTCTAACGGATATTCTGTTATGTACATAATTGCACAGAAGCTTGTATGGAAATCTAATGATGACGGTTATCTGGTTGGTTCAAGAGGTTCGGTTGGTTCTTCATTAGCAGCAACAATGGCGGGTATCACCGAGGTTAATCCGTTAAGCCCGCATTATCTGTGTCCAAAATGCTACTATAATGATTTCTATTCAGATGAAGTCAAAGCATTTGCCGGAGGCGCAGGCTGCGATATGCCTGATAAGATATGCCCAAAATGCGGAGCGAAGCTTAATAAGATGGGATTTGATATTCCGTTCGAGACTTTCCTTGGTTTCAAGGGAAACAAAGAGCCTGATATTGATCTTAACTTCTCCAATGAATACCAGAGTAAGGCTCATGCCTATACAGAGGTTATCTTTGGAAAAGGGCAGACCTTCAAAGCTGGAACTATCGGTACTGTCGCAGAAAAGACTGCGTATGGTTTCGTTATGAAGTATTTTGAAGAGAAGTCAGCAAAGAATGCACTTGAGGGCAAGCCTCCTATTGTTAAGAGAAAATGTGAGATAGAACGAATAGCAGAAGGCTGTATTGATATTAGAAGAACTACAGGACAGCATCCTGGTGGAATTGTTGTACTTCCAATTGGTGAAGAGATTCATTCATTTACACCGGTACAGCACCCTGCAAATGATATGACGACATCTATAGTAACAACACATTTTGATTACCATAGTATTGACCACAACCTGTTAAAGCTTGATATCTTAGGACATCTTGATCCTACAATGATACGAATGTTACAGGATTTAACGGGAATTGACCCTCTTGAGATTCCACTTGATTCTAAAGAGGTTATGTCACTGTTCCAGAATACATCTGCACTTGGAATCAAGCCTGAGGATATAGGCGGCACAAAGTTAGGAGCACTTGGAATACCAGAATTTGGTACTGACTTTGCTATGCAGATGCTTATGGATACCAAGCCGCAGTATTTCTCAGACCTTGTACGTATCGCAGGACTTGCGCATGGTACTGATGTATGGCTTGGCAATGCACAGACTCTTATTAAAGAAGGAAAAGCTACTATTTCAACAGCTATATGTACACGAGACGATATTATGATATATCTTATCCAGAAGGGACTTGATTCAGAGGAATCATTTAAGATAATGGAAATGGTCCGAAAGGGTAAGGTCGCATCCGGCAAATGTAAAGAATGGCCGGAGTGGAAGCAGGATATGATTGACCATGGTGTACCGGACTGGTATATATGGTCATGCGAGCGAATCAAGTACATGTTCCCTAAGGCACATGCTGCAGCGTATGTTATGATGGCATGGCGTGTTGCATACTGTAAGGTATTTTATCCGCTTGCATATTACACAGCTTACTTTAGTATAAGAGCCACAGCATTTGACTATGAGAAAATGGCTATGAGTCCTGTAAGGCTTGAACACTACATTGCTGAGTACAAAGCCAAGAAAGCAGAAGGTACAATCTCTAATACAGAAGAAGATGAACTTGGTGTAATGCGTATTGTTCAGGAAATGCATGCAAGAGGCTATGAATTCACACCTATAGACATATATAAGGCAAAGGCAAGAACATTCCAGATAATTGATGGAAAGATTATGCCATCATTCAAGGTTATATCAAAGGTAGGTGAAGTCGCCGGAGAGTCAATAGAGATAGCCGCAAGAGATGGCGAATTCTTATCAAAGGATGACTTACGCCAGCGAGCCAAGATAGGACAGTCAGCGATTGATAAGCTTTCAGAGCTTGGAATACTTGGAGATATGACAGACAGCAATCAGTTGTCGCTGTTTGATCTGTAAATATTTCAGAAAATAGACCTGCGAAAGTATCTTAATTTTATACTTTAGCAGGTCTTTACTTTATTATTAC
>ERZ1034952.3272-NODE-3272-length-11055-cov-6.793909_pt1 | contig 11055 bp, 9 predicted proteins | sample MGYA00520625_ERZ1034952 | MGnify/ENA primary metagenome ERZ1034952 (study PRJEB33766, sample SAMN09781773) | gut metagenome | biome: gut microbiome | host: Homo sapiens | place: Madagascar | study: EMG produced TPA metagenomics assembly of the PRJNA485056 data... | reverse complement strand
GACGCCTATCAGGGCGAAGGCCCCGTGCTGTACGTCACCTCCATCGCCGCCACCACCAAGCCGGACCCGGAAATGGTATCCTTCTGATCGCGATCTGTATATTTTCACCGCACAATTGCAGCGTGTATAGAAAAAGACCCGCCGATGGCGGGTCTTTTCAACTTGTTTCGGCCTCAGCGGACCAGCTGGATGGCAGCGGGGAGGTTTTCGATCTCCACGCGGGGCGCGCTGGGGCAGTATTCACCGTCCAGGGACCAGGGAAGGTTCTCCTCCGTGGTCAGGGTAACGCGCCGGACATGGCGCAGTATCACGCCGGGATAGTCGTACTGCATACGGGTCATGGCGGTAATGAGATTCTGCAGATCCAGTGCCGTCTTTGGCATACGGAGCAGCAGCAGTTCGAATTTTCCGTCGTCCATCCGTACACGGGAGGGATCCAGCTTCACCAGGCCGCCCAGGGAGGTGGAATTGCACACAGCGCCGAAAATGAACTCCCCCTCAAAGCGCTCACCATCGGCATCCACCGCGCAGCGGTAGGGCCGCAGGGAGTCCAGATCGCCCAGCCCCTCCAGAATGTAGGCAAAATGGCCCAGGGCATTCTTGGCCGCCTGGGTGGCGGAGTAGGAGGACCGGGTAAAGGCCCCAAAGGAGGCCACATAGGCGAAATAGCGGTCGTTATGCCGCCCCACGTCCAGGGGGCAGGGCGTGCCGGTGGCGGCCGCCTCTGCCGCGGCGGGCAGCATGGTGTGAAGATGCAGGCTCATGGCAAAGTCGTTGGTGCTGCCGCAGGGCAGATAGCCCAGCAGGGGCCGCTGCTCCAGCTGCATAAGCCCGGAGAGCGTCTCGTTCAGCGTGCCGTCGCCTCCGGCACAGACCACCATGTCGTACTGTCCGCCCCACCGGGCGGTGATATCGCGGGCCTGGCCGCCCGCCTCGGTGATATAGACCCGTACCAGATAGCCGGCACGGGAGAACTGCGCCACGGCATCGAACAGCGGGGCGCGGGACTTTGTCTTTCCCGCACGGGGATTGACGATAAACAAGAGCTTTTTCATAGGGACACCCTTCCATACCATCGTAATTCTCGCATTTTGCGCGGGGTTGTCCGAGTATGATACCACAGTTGCGGCGGGATTGCAATACACATTCCGCCGCGGGGGTTTGTGTTCGAAAATTGTTGCAAAACGCCGCGCATACGGGTATGATAGAAAAAACAGCAGTGGGAGGTCCTGCCATGAAGCGAACGCAGTATTTCAAATGGGGGCTGACGGCCTTTTTGACCGTATGTGCCGTTCTGGTGTTCTACGACACCTTCTATCAGGCGGGAACGCTGCAGCAGTTCGTGTCCAAGCTGGCATCCATCCTGGCACCGGTGCTGTATGGCTTCGCCATCGCCTATCTGCTGACGCCCATCATGTCCTGGCTGGAACGAGCCATTGCGGCGCTGTGGAAAAAGCTCTTCAAAAAAGAGCTGAAGCAGCCGTCGGGCGCGCTGCGGCTGGTGAGCATCCTGTTGACCGAGGCCGTGGTCATCTTCCTGCTGTACCTGCTGATGAGCGTGCTGGTGCCCCAGGTGCTGGACAGCGTGACCACCCTCATCAACAACGCCGAGTCCTACTACCGCAAGGTCTATCGCTGGGCCAACGACCTGCTGGAGAGCGACAGTGGGATCGGTGTCTGGCTGGCGGGGCTCATCACCGAGCGCTATACCGACGGCATGGCCTTTTTGACCGACAAGGTGCTGCCCTGGGCCCAGAAGGCCATTGTGCCGCTGACCAACGGTATCTGGAGCGGCATCCGCGGCGCGGTGGGCTTTGCCTTTGACCTGATCGTGGGCATCATCGTGTCCATCTATCTGATGGGCATGAAGGAAAAGAGCCTGGCCCGCTGCTGCAAGGCGGTCTACGCCGCGCTGCCGGAGGAAAATGCCGACGCGGTCATGCGCGGCACCCGGCGGGTGAACGCCATCTTCTCCGGCTTTGTCCGCGGCAAGCTGCTGGACTCCCTCATCATCGGCATCTTGTGCTTTATCTGCTGCTCCATCCTGAAAATGCCCTACACGCCGCTGGTCAGCGTGGTGGTGGGCGTGACCAACGTGATCCCCTTCTTCGGCCCTTTCCTGGGTGCGGTGCCGTCGGCATTCCTGATCCTGCTGGTCAGCCCCAAGCAATGTCTGGTGTTCGTGATCTTCATCGTGATCCTCCAGCAATTTGACGGCAACATCCTGGGGCCCAAAATTCTGGGCGACGCCACGGGCATCTCCAGCTTCTGGGTCATCGTGGCCATCCTGGTGGGCGGCGGCTTCGCCGGCGTTCTGGGTATGTTCATCGGCGTGCCGGTGTTCGCCTGCATACAGGAGCTGCTGAAATTCCTGATGGACCGCCGGCTGCGGAAGCGGAATATGCCCACGGAGGCCTACGCCTATGTGGGTCGGGCCAAGGATTCCCCGCCGGAGGATACGCCCGCGCCCGAACCCAAAGATCCCGCGTGATATGGCAGGCAGGCGGGCACGCAGCCCGCCTGCCTTTTCTTTGAAAGGAGCACCTCCATGACAAAAGACCTCTACGATAAGCTGATGGTCTTCGGCAACGACCAGGAGCCGTTTCTCACCCACAACTTTATGCGGACCACCGACCTGGATGACGGCACCGCCACCGTAACGCTGCCCATGCACACCGAAAGCCTGAACCGCTGGGGCGGCGCCCACGGCGGCATCCTGTTCGCCCTGTGCGATGTGGCCATGGGCATGGCCATTATGACGCTGCGGCAGGAGATGGTGGTCACGGTGAACGCCACCATCGATTACCTGTCCGCCGCGGCCGCCGGCAGCACCCTGACCACCGTGGGCAAGGTGGACCGGCTGGGCGGCAAGCTGGCCTTCTGTTCCGCCGAGATGACCGACGAGACCGGCAAGGTCATCGTCCGCGCCCACTGCGTCATGTGCTTCACCGGCAGGGCGCTGCCCCTATGAGCCGCCGCGCCCTGTGCCGCTGGTGTATTGCACTGGCGGTGTTCTTTGCCGCGTATTTCGCCCTGCGCACCAGCCGCGCCGCCATGAACTGGCTGTGGTACGGCGCCGTGCTGCCGGCGGAGCAGTGGCTGGGGCGGCTGTGTGGGAGGTTGACGCTCTCCGTAGGTGAGGTCCTGATCTTGACGGCGGTGTTCTGCGCCATACTGTGGCTGGCCAACGTACCCCGGCGCATCATCGCCGCGCGGGGCCGCCGTTGGGGCATGGCCCTGCGCCTGACGCTCACCGCCCTCTGCGCCGTACTGACGGTGTACGCCGGCTTCTGCCTGACCTGGGGCATCGGGTACAATACTGACGGCTTTCAGGAGAAAAGCGGCATCCATGCCCGGCCTTCCACGGCGGAGACGCTGGCGGAGGTAACGGCCTATTTTGCCGGCAATCTGGCCGCCTGCGCCGATGACGTCCCCAGAGATGAAAGCGGTGTCTGCACGCTGGACCGGCAGGCGGTGCTGAACCGGAGCGCCTCCGCGCTGGATGTGCTCTGCGGCGAGTTCCCGTTCCTGCGGGCGGAAACGGGCGGTGCCAAGGGCTTCGCCTGCTCCCGGGCGCTGAGTGCCCTGCGCTTCACCGGGTTCTACTTCCCCTTCACCGGCGAGCCGAACGTCAACATGGACAGTCCGGCGGCCTTTCTGCCGGCCACTGTATGCCATGAGCTGGCGCACCAGCGGGGCATCACGGCGGAGGAGGAGTGCAATTTCATCGGCATACTGGCCGCTGTCCGGTCAGAGGACGCAGGGTACCGCTACTCCGGCTGGCTGACGGGGTTCGGGTATCTGTCCAACGCCCTGTACAGCGCTGACCGGGAGGCGTGGCAGATCATACGGGACGCCCTGCCGGACACGGTGGTGGCCGACCTGCGGGCGGACAACGCCTACTGGGCGCAGTTCCGCGGCGTCGTCTCAAAGGTCTCGGACACCGTGTATGACGGCTTTCTCAAGAGCAACGGCGACACGGACGGCAGCAAGAGCTACGGCGTGGTCACGGACCTGCTGGTGGCCTATTTCGGATAAAAAAATCTCCCCTTCCGGGGAGATTTTTTATATCACGGTTTACAGGCCCAGGCCGGGGATGTTCAGCCCGCCGGTGAGCGAGCTCATGGAGTTGTTCATGGCATCATCTGCCTGCCGAAGTGCCTCATTTACCGCAGAAATGACCAGATCCTGCAACATTTCCGCGTCCTCCGGGTCGATGACGTCGGGCTTGATGGTCAGCTTGGTCAGCTCCTTTTTGCCGGTGACCACTGCCGTTACCGCGCCGCCGCCCACCGAGGCGGCAAACTCCGTTTTTTCAACTTCTTCCTGCGCTTTTGCCATATCCTGCTGCATTTTCAGCAGTTTTTGCTGCATCTGCGCCTGCTGCTGCATCATCCCGGCGCCGCCGGTAAAGCCCCTGCGGGCGCTATATCCCTTTGCCATATTCGTTTCTCCTTTATATCGATCTGTTCATTTTGCCAGTGTAAACTATCGGACATCTTATGTGCAGCATCGGTTTACCCATGTGTAATACCGATGCGCTCTTTGTGTAACATTGGTGTGCTCCATGTGAGACACCGGTGCGCTCAGCATGAACTGTCGGCTTATTTGATGCGAAAATTGTCCAGCTGTTTGGCGTTTTCCACCAACTCGTCCAGCTTGTCCCTGTGGGGAGCCGGCACCTCCCAGGGCGGCAGGTCCGGCGGGGCCGCCGCCTACGGTGAACTGCACCCGGACGGGACGGCCCACATGGCGGCTGGTGACGCCGCAGAGCACGTCCTCGATGGCCTTGCGGCTGAGCTGCTGCTTCACCAGATCGTTGGCACAGGAAACGGTGAGCACATCCCCCTCCAGCGTACCTGTCGCCTGGTTCAGCCACACCCGGTCGGGGATGGTCAGGGGCCCCTTGTAGTGCTCGATAAGCGCGGCCCAGACCTGACTGTCACCGCCGGCGGCGGGCGCCGCTGAGGTACGCTCTGGCGCAGGGGCCGGAGGTGCAGGGGCCGTGGGGACCGGTGCGGGTTCCGGTGCGGGAGATGTCTCCTGCGGGATCGGAGACACTTCACGCCGGGGCGGCGGAGTCGGCGCAGCCGCCGGACGGGCGGCGGGTCTTTCCGCCGGGACGACGCCCTTCTTCAAGGCGTCCTCCAGGGCGGAGACGCGGTCCGCCAGAGTCTCCGTGTCGTTGGAAAGGCTCTCGTCGCACAGACGCAGCAGGCACAGCTCGGCATCCGTTCGCTGGCGGATGCTCCGGGGCAGGGCCGCGGCGGTGCGCTGGATGGTATCGGTCATATAGAGCAGGCGGCGCATGGGGACCTCCGCCGTCAGTTCAGAGAGGGTCTTGCGGTCATACAGGCCGCCCAGCAGGGCGGCGCCGCCCTCCGGCGCGGCGGCCAGAACAGTCATGTCCCGGCAGAGATCGCTGAGCTCACCCAGCAGCGCGCCCACATCCTTGCCGCCCCGGTACAGCTGGTCCAGCAGCGCCAAAGCGTCGCCCCCCTGACGCGCCAGGAGCAGGCGCATGAGCTGCACCGTCTGGGTGCTGCCGGCCAGTCCCAGCGTGTCCAGCACGCTGCGGCCGTCCACGACCGCGCCGGCGGCACGGCACTGGTCCAGCAGGCTGAGTGCGTCGCGCAGCGCACCGTTGGCCATGCGGGCCAGCAGGTCCGCCCCGTCCGGGGTCAGGTCGATGGCTTCGGCCTTCGCCACCTTCAGCAGCTGCTGCTCCATATCGTGGGGCAGGATGCGCTTGAAATTGAACCGCTGGCAGCGGGAGAGTATGGTGGCCGGGACCTTCTGGATCTCGGTGGTGGCCAGGATAAACAGCAGGTGGGCGGGCGGCTCCTCCATGATCTTCAGCAGGGCGTTGAAGGCATCGCGGGAGAGCATATGCACCTCGTCGATGATGTAGACGCGCTTTTGCAGCACCGCCGGCGGGTAGACGGCCTCCTCCCGCAGGCTGCGGGCATCGTTGACGCTGCCGTTGGAGGCGGCGTCCAGCTCCGTCACATCCAGCAGTGAGCCGTCGTCAATGCCGCGGCAGGCGGCGCACTGGTTGCAGGGCGCGCCGTCAATGGGGTGCTGGCAGTTGACGGCCTTGGCCAGGATGCGGGCGCAGGTGGTCTTGCCGGTGCCGCGGGTACCGGTGAACAGGTAGGCGTGGCCCACCTGACCGTCGGCCACCTGGCGCTGGAGCGTATCGGTGATGTGCTGCTGGCCCACCACCTCGGAAAAGGTCTTGGGCCGGTATTTGCGGTACAGCGCCTGGTACATGGGCACACCTCCCTGCTGACAAACAAAATAAACGAGTCCTCCGCCGTGAGCCACAGGGCCGGCACCCTCGCGGCACATGGATGATCCCTCTTAATGCTGCTCGGTTCCCCGCCTGACATGATTCGTGGGTATCCATTGCGCGAGACCGGCCCCGCAGCTCACGGCGGAGGACAAGTTCGTGAGATATATTCTACTACAATTCTTCCGCGATGGCAACTGTTTTTTGCCGCCTGTTTCGCTTTTGCTTTTATGATACCCTCTGTTGACAAGGGCAGAGACGAAAAAAGGCGGCGCTTCAGCGCCGCCTTTTTTTCAGTAAAAGGAGAGAGAAATACAATGGGTGGGTATCCTTTCGGATGAGCGTATCATACACGCATCCGGGGCGGAAGTCAACAGGCTTGATAAAGAATTAACAAATCATTCACAAACCGCGCCCGCCGTTCACAGATCGTTTACAGAGCCTCCCCCTCTTCCCTATTGACAACAAAAAATATTGGTGCTACCATTTAGCACACTAATAGTTTGTATGCTAAAAATTTGAAAGCAAAGAAGGAGGACCGCCATGAAATTCTGCTTTGACGAGCACCCGGCGCACTTCGGCGCGCTGTTCGGCTACTGCGATCACCAGGTGCATAAGCTGATGGGGCGGATGCTGAAGCGCTACGACGTATCGCCCATGCAGTGCCGGACGCTGATGTTCCTGCACGACGCGGAGGGCAGCGTGAACCAGAAAACACTGGAGCGCCATCTGATGATCAAGCCCAGCACGGTGAACGGCATCGTGGACCGGCTGGAGGAGAAGGGGCTGGTATACCGCACCGTCAGCGCCACGGACGGACGGTGCCGCATTCTGGCACTGACAGAGGAGGGCCAGCGATTCCATGACGATTTCCAGACCGTGCTGCACCAGGTGAACGAACGGCTGGAGCGCGGCTTCACGCAGGAGGAAAAGGCGCAGTTCACCGCGTTTCTGCTGCGGGCGGGACGGAACCTGACCGACGAGGAGGAGGAAGCATGATAAAAAAATTGGCGCCCTATACCAAGGGCTACCGCCTGCTGATGCTGTTTGCCATCGCCTGCTCCGCCGGAGAGGCGGTGCTGGAGCTGACGCTGCCCCAGGTGATGAGCGACATCGTGGATATCGGCATCGCCAACGGAGACAGAGGCTATATCCTGATGGCGGGGCTGAAAATGGTCATTATGGCGCTGCTGGCGCTGGGCTGCGGCGTGGGCGCGGCGGCACTGGCCGCCAAGGCGTCCATGGGCTTCGGCGCGGCGCTGCGGAAGGCGGAGTACGAGCAGGTACAGCGCTTCTCCTTTGCCAACATCGAGCGCTTCTCCACCGCCAGTCTGGTGACGCGGCTGACCAACGACGTGGCCTCGGTACAGATGACCACATTCATGGGAATGCGTATGCTGGTCCGCGCCCCTACCATGCTGGTGACGGCGCTGGTGATGGCCCTGATCATCAGCACAAGGCTGAGTCAGGTCTTCCTGGTGGTCATTCCCCTGCTGGTCATCGCGGTGGTCATCGTCATCAAGCGGGTAGGGCCGTTCTTCACCTCTTTGCAGGGGGCCACGGACCAGCTGAACCTGGTGGTGCAGGAGGACCTGAACGCCATCCGCGTGGTGAAATCCTTTGTGCGTGAGGCGCAGGAAAAGGAGAAGTTCACCCAGCGCAGTGAGAAGCTGCGAAGCATGGCCGAGCGCGCCTTCGGCTTTGTGGTGCTGTTCATGCCGGTGATGATGGTTCTCATGGGCGGCACCATCACGGCGGTCATGTGGATCGGCGGCCACTATGTGTGGGAGGGCACGCTGCTCTCCGGCGATCTGATCGCGTTCTTTACCTATGTGAGTGAGATACTGATGTCGCTGATGATGGTATCCGTGGTACTGATGATGCTGACCCGGGCCATCGCCTGCGGCAAGCGCATCGCCGAGGTGCTGGAGGAGAAGCCCTGCATCACCGACGAGCAGGCCGACCCGGCGCTGAAGGTGGAGGACGGCTCCATCCGCTTCGACCATGTGTATTTCAAGTACCACGACACGGCGGAGGCCTGGAATCTGGAGGACGTGAGCTTTACCGTACCCAGCGGGGCCACGGTGGGCATTTTAGGCGGCACCGGCAGCGCCAAGACCACGCTGGTGAGCATGATCCCCCGGCTGTACGACGTGAACGGCGGCGCGGTGTATGTGGGCGGCCACAATGTGAAGAACTACACCATGGAGGCGCTGCGCAGCGGCTGCGCCATGGTATTGCAGAAGAACACGCTGTTCTCCGGTACCATCCGGGAGAACCTGCGCTGGGGCGACGAGAACGCCAGCGATCAGGAGATCGAGGCGGCCTGCCGTCTGGCCTGCGCCGATGAGTTTATTGAGAAAATGCCGGACGGATACGACACCTATATCGAACAGGGCGGCACCAACGTCTCCGGCGGGCAGAAGCAGCGGCTGTGCATCGCCCGAGCGGTGCTGCGGAAGCCGAAGATACTGATCCTGGACGACTCCACCAGCGCGGTGGACACCGCCACGGACGCGAAGATCCGAGGCGCGCTGAAAACGGCGCTGCCCGGCACCACAAAGCTCATCATCGCCCAGCGGATCACATCCGTTATGGACGCCGACCTGATACTGGTGATGGACGATGGGCACATCTCCGCCATAGGCACCCATGAGGAGCTGATGGCGCAGAGCGACATTTATCGGGAGGTCTATCGCTCCCAGCAGGAAGGGGTGAGCATCGATGGCTGAACAAAAACGCGGCGGACCGCGCGGCCACGGGCCCCAGGGACACGGCTTCCAGCGGCCCAAGGACTTCAGAGGCACGGTGAGCAAGCTGCTGCGCTATATCGGGCGCTACAAGGCGGCGCTGGCGGTGGTGTTTATATGCCTTGTCATCAGCTCCGTGGGCTCGGTGATGAGCAGCTATCTGCTCAAGCCTATTATCAACGACTATATTCTGGTAGGTGACTTCGCCGGCCTGCTGAAAATGCTGGCGCTGCTGCTGGGACTGTTCCTGCTGTCGGGCCTGTGCTCCTATGCCTACGCCCGCATCATGGTGCATATCTCCCAGCGGACGGTGGCCCAGATGCGGCAGGATCTGTTCGACAAATTGCAGGACCTGCCCCTGCGGTACTTCGACACCCACCAGTCCGGCGACCTGATGAGCCGCTTTACCAACGATATGGACACCGTGTCGGAGATGATCAACTCCAGCTTCGCCAGTGTGGTGTCCTGCGCCTTGACGTTTATCGGCATTGTTGTTATGATGCTGTATATGAACTGGGTGCTGACGCTGATCACCTTTGCCTTTCTGGTGCTGATGCTGCTGGTGGTCAAGGGCGTTGGCGGCAGAAGCCGCGTGAGCTTTCAGGCACAGCAGCAGGCGCTGGGCGCCATGAACGGCTATATCGAGGAGATGGTGGAGGGCCAGAAGGTCATCAAGGTGTTCAACCACGAGAGCAAGGCCATCGCGCAGTTCTCCGGGCTGAACGACAGCTATCGGGACGCCGCCACGGCGGCCCAGACCTACTCCGGCGCCATGATGCCGGCCATGGCCAACCTCTCCCGCATTGACTACGCCGTCACCTGCTGCGTGGGCGGGCTGCTGGCCATCGGCGGAATGTTCGACGTGGGCTCGCTGGGCGCGTACCTGCTGTATGTGAAGCAGGTGAGCCAGCCCATCTCCCAGATCAGCCAGCAGGTGAACGTGCTGCTGGCGGCCATCGCCGGCGCGGAGCGCATCTTCGCCGTCATGGAGGCCGAGCCGGAGACGGACGAGGGCAAGACCGTCATCGTCCGGGTGGAGAAGAACGGCGATACGCTGACCGAGACAGACCGCCGCACCGGCTGCTGGGCGTGGAAAAAGCCCGACGGCACGCTGGTGGAGCTGAAGGGCGACGTGCGCTTCGACCATGTGACCTTCTCCTATGACGGGGAGAAAACCGTGCTGAACGACGTGTCGCTGTTCGCCAAGCCGGGGCAGAAGATCGCCTTTGTGGGCTCCACCGGCGCGGGCAAAACCACCATCACCAACCTCATCAACCGGTTCTACGATGTGCAGGAGGGCACCATCACCTATGACGGCATCGACGTGAAGGACATCCAGAAGGACTCTCTGCGCCGCTCGCTGGGCATGGTATTGCAGGACACCCATCTGTTCACCGGCACCATCGCGGACAACATCCGCTACGGACGGCTGGACGCCACGGACGAGGAGGTACGGGCCGCGGCAAAGCTGGCCAACGCCGACAGCTTTATCCGGCACCTGCCCCAGGGGTATGACACGGTCATCACCGGGGACGGCGGCAGCCTGAGCCAGGGCGAGCGCCAGCTGCTGGCCATCGCCCGGGCGGCGGTGTCCGACCCGCCGGTGCTGATCCTGGACGAGGCCACCAGCTCCATCGACACACGGACGGAAAACCTGATCGAACAGGGCATGGACTCGCTGATGGAGGGCCGGACGGTGTTCGTTATCGCACACCGGCTGTCCACCGTGCGGAACAGCCAAGCCATTCTGGTGCTGGAGCACGGGCGCATCATCGAACGCGGCGACCATCAGGAGCTGCTGGCGCAGCAGGGCAAGTATTATCAGCTCTACACCGGTAAGGCGGAGTTGAGCTGACGTATAAACGAGGAAGAAACCGGAAAAGATCAAAGGAGGATGCACCATGACGGAAAAACAGCTTTGTGATATGGCGGTGGCCATGCTGGAGCGTTCCTATGTACCCTATTCCCACTTCCCGGTGGGCGCGGCGCTGCTGTGCAAGGACGGGACGGTGT
>ERZ1034952.3265-NODE-3265-length-11068-cov-5.854263_pt1 | contig 11068 bp, 8 predicted proteins | sample MGYA00520625_ERZ1034952 | MGnify/ENA primary metagenome ERZ1034952 (study PRJEB33766, sample SAMN09781773) | gut metagenome | biome: gut microbiome | host: Homo sapiens | place: Madagascar | study: EMG produced TPA metagenomics assembly of the PRJNA485056 data... | reverse complement strand
CGGGTGACAGCCTCCGGCGTGGTGTCGGCAATATTGCCGGACTGAATAAAACATCCATTCCGCAGGACCGTGTAGCGGTCCGCGATGGTAAATATCTCGTTCATTTTGTGGGAGATGAAGATGAAGGACTTACCCTGCTCCTTCAATCGCCGCACGATACTGAACAGGTGCTCGATCTCCGCGTTGTTCAGCGCGGTGGTCGGCTCGTCCAGAATAAAGAGCTTCGCATTGGCGTGAAGTGCCTTTGCGATCTCCAGCAGCTGCTTTTTGCTGGTCTCCAGCTCGTCTACCAGGGCGTTGGGGTCGATATCCACGCCTAGGTCGCTCATCAGCTGGCGCGTCTGCTCCAGCATGGCCCGCTTATCCAGCGTGCCCAGCTTGGTCAGCAGTTCCTTGCGAAGAAAAATGTTCTCGTACACCTTCAGATCGTTAAACAGGTTCAACTCCTGGTGTACAAAGGCGATACCTGCCTGTTCTGTCCGCTTGACGGAAATGTCGTGCATTTGCTCTCCGTCAAACTCGATCTCGCCCTCATTCCGCTGATGCACACCCGCCAGGATGTTCATCAATGTGGACTTACCGGCGCCGTTCTCTCCCAGCAGCGCGTGTACTTCCCCGCGCTCCACGGAAAAATCAACGTGCGAAAGCACTTCCACACCGGAGAATGATTTGGTGATATTGGTCATTTTCAGCAATTCCATGCCGCACGCCTCTCTTTGCTGTTTGATAAGATCCCTTCTGCGAAGGGGGAGGTGCCCCGCGGGCGCCGAAGCGCCCGCGAAGCCCTCGGAAACGACTTTACTTACTTGGAGACAGCGTCACCGAAGCCCTGGAAGTCGTTGACGTTGGTAGCATCCACCACGGACACGGCGATGACGTGATCCTGGGTGACGGTACCGCCCTCGATGTGGGTGACCATGTCATCCACGGCAGCCTTGATCATCGCGGGATCGTAAGTAACGGAGAACAGATCGGCCAGCTTGGCGACCTCAGCGGTGTAATCCTTCTGATGGATGCCCTTCAGCACGGAGTAGATCTCGTTCAGACCGGAGGAGGTGCCCAGATGCACACCGGCGTTCAGGAACGCGTCCTTCTTCTCGGCATCGATCTCGGAGCTCTTCAGCGCCTCCAGGATGCCCATGGCGATCTCGTCGTCGTGGGTGAAGATCCACTTGGTGGCGGTGATGTCCTCAACCGTGCTGGCATCCAGCCAGTTGATGAACAGTTCCTTGCCCTTGCTGCGGCTCCAGCCGGTGTAGTCGGTGGACTGGATGGCAGCGATCTGCTCCTCGGTCCAGCCATTCTCCTTCAGCACGCTGAAGAAGCCGTCGTTACGCATGGTGGGAACGGAAGAGTTGTCACCGGGCATGATGAGGACCTTGTCGCCAGCCTTCATGCCGTCGGCGATGAAGCGCTTGGCGGTCTCGGCGCCGATGCCATTGTTATCGCCCTTGACGCAGGCAACAGCAGTGGAAGCAGCGGAGTCGATGATACGGTCGAACATCACATAGGGGATGCCGCTGGTGGCCAGCTTGGCCATGGTGTTCTCCAGGGTGTTGTCCTGAGGCAGAATGACCACATAGTCAGCGGTCTTGTTCTCGATCAGGTCCTCCACCTGCTGGATCTGGTTGGCGGCGTCGGAAGAGGTGATGACGGTGGCGGCATACTTGCCGGCGTCATTCAGCTCCTGCGCCTTCTCCTGCGCATAGGTCATCACAGCGCCGGTCCAGCCGTGGTCGGCATTGGGGACCAGGATCGCGATGCGATTACCCGTGGCAGCATCGTTGTCCTTGTTGGCGTCATCGTCCTTCTTCTCGCCGCAGGCGACAAGAGACAGGGCCATGACCAGCGCAAGGATCAGTGCCAGTACTTTCTTCATGGTTGTTTCCTCCTAAAAATTTTTTATAGATACGGACAAAGTCCGCCTATAACGTGTTCTTACAGCTCCACCCAGGCAGAGTCCTTGGCTGCGGAGTCGATGACCGCGTGAATGAACTTCACGCCGTTGAGGCCGTCGGTGACGGTGGGATAGTCGAAAGAGCCGTCGTTGGCCGTACCGCCCGCCTTCACCGCCAGAATGGCGCTGATGATGTTCTTGTAGATGTTGGCAAAGGCGACGATCAGTCCCTCGGGATGGCCGGAGGGGATGCGGCTGTACGCGCCGGCCTTCTCGGTGATATAACCGGTACCGCGGGACAGGGTCTCCGTGGGCTTGCCCTTGGGGGTGTACTTCAGATAATCAGGATAGTGCTGCTCCCACTCCAGTGCGCCCTCGCTGCCGTAGATGCGGATAGTCAGGCCATTGAGCTTGCCCGCCGCGATCTGAGAGCACCAGTACGCGCCGTTGACGCCGTTTTCGTACTCGACGAGCATATTGGCGTTCAGGTCCAACTCCTTGCCGTAACGGTTCACGGTGGCGGCCAGACGCTTGATGTTCAGGCCGGTCAGGTAGTGGACGGAGTTCTCGATGTGGGTGCCGATGTCGCCCACACAGTTGGAGATACCGGACACCGCCGGATCGGCGCGCCAGACGGACAGCTTAGTGGTGCCCTCGCCGGGGACGCCCAGCTCATCGATGAGCCACTCCTGGACATACTCCGCATTGACGGCGGCGATCTTGCCGATCTTGCCCTCGGCGATCATCTCGCGGGCCACCTTCATCATGGTGTAGCCGGAATAGGTATAGGTGACGCCGAAAACCAGGTTTTTCTCCTTGGCCAGGGCCACCAGCTCCTGCGCCTGTTCCACGGTAAAGCACAGAGGCTTTTCGCACACCACATGGATGCCGTGCTGCAGGAAGCACTTAGCCACGTCGTAGTGGGTGTTGTTCGGGGTCGTGATGCTGACGAAATCGATACCGTCGGGACGCCTGCTCTCCGCCTCGGCCATGGCCTCATAGCTGGGGTACACGCGGCTCATGTCCAGGGAGTAGGTCTCGCCGGTCTCACGGTTCTTCTCCGCATTGGTGGAGAAGCAGCCCGCCACCAGCTGTGCACGGGGGTCAAAGGCGATGGCTTTGCGATGCACCTCGCCGATAAAGGCGTTCATGTGGCCACCGACCATGCCGTAACGGATCTGAATACCCATATTGTCCTCCTTATCGCGTTTCAGTTGGCGATAGCGTCGTCAAACTTCACATCGGACTTCTTGAAGTCCACCTTCTTCACGAAAGCGGCCGCCTCGGTAGCGCCCTCGATACGGTCCATACCGCTGTCCTCCCATTCCACGGACAGAGGGCCGTCGTAACCGGCGGCGTTCAGCACGCGGATGATCTCCTCGAAGTTCACGTCACCATGACCCAGGGAGCGGAAGTTCCAGCCGCGGCGCAGGTCTCCGAAATCGATGTGGGAGCCCAGCAGACCGCTGCGGCCATCCAGAGTCACCGCCGCATCCTTCATATGGACGTGGTACACGCGGTCCATAAAGTCGCGCAGGAACAGATGGGGCGTCACGCCCTGCCACAGCAGGTGGCTGGGGTCGAAGTTCAGGCCGAACTCGGGGCGGTCGGCAAACTTCTTCAGCAGCTTCTCGGTGGAGTAGTAGTCGAAAGCGATCTCGCCGGGATGGACCTCCAGGGCGAACTTGATGCCGTTGGCCTTGAACTCATCCAGGATAGGGGACCACAGGCGCACGATCTCGTCGTAGCCGTTCTCGACCATCTCCTCGGTGGTCTGGGGGAAGGAATACAGCCACTTCCAGATGGGAGAGCCGGTGAAGCCCGTGACCACATAGCAGCCCAGCTTCTTGGCCACCACGGGGGCCTTCTTCATGGTGTCGATCGCCCAGGCGCGGATCTCCTCCGGCTTGTCGGCCAGCGCCGCGGGAGCAAAGTTGTTCAGCCGGGGATCGGGAGCGTCGCCCACACACTGGCCGATGATGTGGCAGGCCAGGGCCTTGCAGATCAGGTTGTTCTTCGCCAGGGTCTCCTTGATCCAGGCCACATAGTTGTCATCGCTGTATGCACGATCAATGTCGATGCCATTGCCCCAGCAGGCGACCTCCAGGCCGTCATAGCCCATCTTGGACGCCAGCGCACACAGTTCATCGAAGGGCAGGTCCGCCCACTGGCAGGTGCAAAGAGTTACCGGTCTGTTTCCCATGATACATTCCTCCTGTTAAAAAGTTAAATCATCATCGGCCTGTGCCGATCGGATCACAAACTTACTGCGAGTGCCGCACACGCACACGGTTGTGGGTATACACCACGCCGGCGGCGGGCCGCCGTCCGGTGTGGATATAGTCGAACAGCACACGCACCGCCTCGTCCCCCTGGGCGAAGGGCTCCTGGGTCACAGTGGCGGCAATGCGCCCTTCCTCCATATACCGCAGCACGGCCTCCGTCCCGTCCACCGCCAGCACGCGGATATTCTTTCCGCTTTCCAGGATGGCCCGCATACCGCCGTCGATACCGGCGGCGGCAAAACACACCATGTCCGGCGTGTGGTCTGCCAGATAGGCCCGCAGCACCTGATAGGAGACATCGTCGTCGTCCTGATTTTCCAGCACGGCGTCCACCGTGATCTCCGGCGTGCCCTCCAGTGCGGTCCGCAGACCGCGCACGCGGTCCATATGGCCGCGGACATTGGTGCTGCCGATAACAGCCGCCACGCGGCCCCGGCCATTGAGCATGAGCTGCACCAGATCTCCGGTGATCATACCGCTGTTGTAGTAGTCGCAACCGACAAAAGCCACACGGTCGACATCGATATCGGTGTTGACTGTGACCACCGGTATGGGCAGTGACTGCAGGTACTCCGCAACCTCGGGCACATCCAGCGGCATGACCGCCAGCGCGTCCACACCCTCGGCCACCAGCCGGCGCATGGCCTGCAGCTGCGTGGCGGCGTCGTAGCCCTTGATCTCGCGGATGGTAAGGGTGGTGCCGTAGCTGGAGAGTTTTCTGGCGCGGCTCTGTGCGCCGCGGAGCACCTCGTCAAAAAAAGGATTGCCGACGGAGGGTATGACCATGCCGATGTGGGTGCGCTGACGGGAGCGAATAAGCGCCTGGGCCAGCTGGTTGGGCTGGTAGCGCTCACGCTCGGCAATGTCCAATATACGCTTGGCCAGCTCGGGATTTACGTTGCCGCGGCCATTGAGTACCCGGTCGACGGTGCCGCGGCTGGTGCCCGCTTTTTCGGCGATCTGCTTGATGGTCACGTGTCCGCTTCTCCTCTCCGAAATTTGTATCGCCCTTGGCGATGTGTCATTTGTGCTCGAGCACGAATTGACTGTGCTCGAGCACAGTTTCAAAATACCATCTCTTTTGTGATCTGTCAACGGAAAAGGGCCGGCGTGGCTCTATTTCTGTAGAGTTGCCTAAACACGGCGAAAAACTTTTGTTGTTTTTCCCAGTAGACATTTCGGAATTCCCTGTTACCCGCAACGCTTTGTGCCAAACATTCCAAACCAACAAGGTGGCTGCCAAACAGCAAAAGGGGCCACCATACAGCGGTCCCTTTTATGCGGAAAAAGCCAAACGGCTCCCGGGTGCGTGCCCGGGAGCCGTTTGGTGCAAGGGGGAGGAAAAGGAGTAAAGGAAGAAAACAAGCTATTTGGTGCAGACCGGCAGGAACTGGCCGAAGCAGTCGGGCAGGACCTGACCGTCACGCATAGTGGTGCGGCCGCGGAGGATCGTCTCGACCACCCGGCCCTGGAAGGACATACCGTCATAGGGGGACCATTTGGCTTTAGAGTACATCTTCTCCTGACGGAAGGTGTAGGCCGCGGACATATCCACAATGGCCAAGTCGGCATCGGCTCCGGGGCGAATAACGCCCTTGCGGGGATAGAGGCCGAAGGTACGGGCCGCATTGGCGGAGGTGATCGCCGCCACGCGGGGCAGCGTCAGCAGGCCGCGGTGGACAGCGGTGAGCAGCACAGGAGAAAGACCCTCGATGCCGCTGATTCCGGCGGGGGCATCCCAGAAGGAACGGTGCTTTTCCTCGCAGGTGTGGGGCGCGTGATCTGAGCAGACCCAGTCCAGGGTACCATCCGCAAGGCCCTGCCAGACTGCCTGGCGATCTGCGGCGGTACGGATGAGAGGGTAAGTCTTCATCACCGCGCCGCAGCGGCGGGCGTCGCGGTCGGTGAAGGTCAGGTAATGGGTACAGGTCTCGGCGGTGACATCCACGCCGTCGGCCTTGGCGCGGCGAAGGTGCTCCACGCCGTCGCCTACGCCCACATGGAGGACGTGCAGGGGCATGGAGAGCTCCTTGGCCATGTCGATGGCGGTGTCGATGATGGAGGTCTCGCAGCTGACGGGGCGGGTACGCAGCAATGCGGCGTAGTCCTGCGCGCCGGCGGCAAGGGCCTCCTGCGTCAGGGCCCGAACAATGGAGAAATTCTCTGCGTGGATGCCCAGGCGTTTTCCGGTGGCCTTCACGGCGCGGAACAGGCGGTAGATCTGGCCGTCGTCCGGGGGCGGGAGGACGTTGTCCATGCCCTCACGGTAGTTGTAGATCAGGCTGTTGTCCCGGCGGTCCACCGCGTAGCCCCAGAAGAATTTGAAGGCTACGCAGCCGGCCTCCGCCAAAGCGGGCAGGCTGGCAAGATTGGCATCGCCCAAAGCCAGGCCCCAGACGCAGAAATCCGCATGGGCCTTGGGCTGGATGACCGAGACAAGATCGCGGAGAGACTCCGCCGAGTGGATGGTAGGGGTGCAGTTGGGCATTTCGAACACGGTGGTAATACCGGTGGCGGCAGCCGCCGCGGTGGAGGAACGGAAGTCCTCCTTCTCGCCGGTGGCCAGACGGCCGTCGCGGGAGTGAACGTGGGTCTCGATCAGGCCGGGCAGGATATAGCGGCCAGAAGCGTCCGTAGTTTCACCGACGGTGCCGGGCAGGCGCTCGGACGTGACGGCGGCGACCCGGCCGTCACGGATGTAGATATCGGCACGCTGCATACCGTCATCGTTGACCACCGTACCGTTGTAGATGACTCTGTCCCAGTCCATAAATGCCTCCTCCGATATGTATACTGTATACACTTAGTCTTCAAGAGAAGCCCCCATGACAGGTCACAGGGGTCTCGTGCAGGCGGTACATTCCGTCATACAGGCGGTACATTCCGTCATACAGGCGGTACATTCCGTCATACAGGCGGTACATTCCGTCATACAGACGGTACATACCCGCTATGCAGATGGTACATATCCGTCATGCGGGCGATACATATCCGCCATGCAGATGGTACATATCCGTCATGCAGATGGGGTCTGTGCGTCAGTCCTCCTTGCCGTAGCGCTGGAGTGCGGCCTCGTGAACGTTAGCGGTATGGGCGGTGAGTACCCGACGGAGGCGATCCGCATCACGGGCCCGCAGGGACGCCACGATCTCCTCGTGCTCCGCCAACGCACGGCGGCGGCGTTCGTCATCGGACAGCACGCTCTCGCGGAAGCGGGCGTGCTCCGGGTTCTGAAACGACGTGGTGGCGCTGTAGCTTTCGATCTGGTCCAGGAGCTTGATGAGCAGGGGCATATTGCTGCTCTGGGTCAACAGGCCGTTGAATTCGTCCAGGTGGCGGAAATACGCACCGACGTCATGCTTGTCCAGCGCCTCGGCGCAGCCGCGGTTGTCGGCCTCCATGGCGTCCAGCTGTGCGTCGGTGATGTTCCGCACCACAGCATCCACGCTGAGCAGCTGCAGGGCGGAACGGATGGTATAGACCTCGTCCACCTCGGCACGGGTCAGCCTGGGCCGGGCCACGGCGCCCTTACGGGGCTCGTAGACCACCAGCCCCTCACGCTCCAGCATACGGATGGCTTCGCGCACGGGGGTGCGGCTGACGCGGAAAATATCGGCGTATTTTGTTTCAACAATGCGCTCATCCGGCGCGATATCGCCGTTGATGATGGCATTTTTCAGCTGGGTATATATCGTCTCGCGCTGGGGATTGGCGGGGTCCACCGGTGTGAAGGCTGTCATCTCTCTATGCCCCCTTCTTTTTGTACCGCAGCAGGCGGTTCTATACACACTATACCCGCTGCTGCGGGAAAAAGCAAGCAAAACCGGCAAATTCTGCCGATTTTCCCTCCCCTGCCGGGGCTTGGGCGCAGTGCAGTCTCTCTTACATGTGTATGGGATACTGTATACAAAGTACATGGTAACATATTCCTTTCCCTTTTGCAAGGGGTTTTCAGATGCGCGGCAAAAAAAGAAAGCCCTTACGGGCTTTCTTTTTTTTGCTCTCAGTGACGCTTTTTAGCGGTCCACGCCATGCCGGTCACGGACAGGACAGCCGTCACGGCGTAGATGCCCACGCCCGCGTCAAAGGTCTGGGGGCTGCTGCTCTTGCCGCCGATGGTAAAGTCCATGCTGGTGTTGCCGGTGGAGGACAAAATGGTGACGGTGTGCTTGCCCGCCGCCAGCGTCTTGAGGTACGCGGCCTTCAGGTACACCACGGTGGAGCCCTCTTCAGCGGTGTAGTTGGACTTGGCAAGGGTCTTGCCGTCCACCTGGACACCCTGGAAGGTGCTGAACGCCGCGGTGGAACGGAACACCAGGCCGTAGTCGCCGCCGGGATAGTCCGTGGCGGACTTGTTGGTGCCGTTCAGCTCAGCGGTGATGCCGGGGGCGGAGGGGTAGTAATAGTAAGAACGGGGCACCGTATAGCCGTTTTCGTTGTCCTTGGTAACCTTCGTGCCGCCGTTGACGGTCACATTTCCGGTATTGGTGTTCTTAACGGTAACGCCGCTGGGAATATTCTTCAACTCCGCATCACCCTGGGTGACCGTCACGGTACTGCCGGAGGGAGCCTTGGCCGCCGCCGCTTCCACAGTCTCCTTACCCACATAGTAGGTGGTCTCGCCGGAGGTGGTAATATTGGCTGTGGTCAAATTCGCTGCCACATAGTCTTTTACGTCGTTGGAGAAAGCACCGCCGGTGACGGTGGGCTTTTTATCGGTGTTAACGAATTCACTTGCCGTCTTATTCTCGTACTTATACGCCTTCAGCCCCTCATCGTTTTTGGCGGTGAAGCTGCCGTTCTTTACCTCAACCTTACCAAGGCCCTTGTAGCCGGTACGGTCCACTACGGAGATAGCCGCGCCGTCCTGAATGGCGCCGTCGTTTTCGGTCTTGGAAACCGGATCGCCGGTAACATTGATGGCAGTCTTGTCGCCGGTGATCTCCAGACTGCCGGCGCAGACCTGCACGCCCATGGTCTTGGCGTTGATGATGGAGTTCTCAATGGTCAGCTTGCCGCTGCTGGGGAAGTAGATGCCAAAGCCGTTGGGCACGTTCAGCGTGCTGTTTTTCAGCGTCACACTGTCATTTGTATTGTTGCCGTTGGTCTCGATGCCGCTCGTGGCGGTCGTGCTCATTTCAACATTCTCGAATGTGAGGCTCGAGTTGTCATAGGTGATCGTGCCGCCACTTGCCGACGGAATCAGACCCACGAGCTGCGAGCTGACGATCTTGCCGTTCTTCACCGTCAGGGACGCGTTGGAATAGTTGATCTCAAACGCCGCGCTGTTTGCGTCCGTGCCGGTGCAGGTCCAGGTGTGACCGTTCAGATCAACCGTGCGGGCAATACTGCCGGAATTAAAGGTCGAGCCGGTGGTGTAGTCGCGCAGGAGGACGATCGGCTGGCCGCTGGCCGTCTGCGCCTTGAACGCCTCGTCCATGGTGTAGTAGGAGGTGTCGCCGACCATGGCCAGATACGCCTTCGCCACACCGAAGGTGCCGTCCGTGTTCTCATTCACGGCGGAACCCTCGACCACATACTTGGCGGGGTCCTTCTCAAACGTACCGCCGGTGACCTTGATGGTGGCCTTGGCAGCATCGTCGGTGGGATTCAGACCGTCGCTATAGGTGTAGGTGCCCAGCGTGCCGTTGACAGTGCCGCCGGTGATGCTGACCTTGGCCACCTTGTCCTCGGCATTGCCGTAGTTCACAGAGGTCACGTCACCGTTGACAGTGCCGCCGCTGATCGTCAGATCGCTGTTGAGACCGCCGCTGTACGTCCAGGCCGCCACTGTGCCGTTGACCGTGCCGCCCTTGATGGTAGCTCTGTGCCAGTCCTCAATGGCGTAGCTGTTGGTGGAGTTCAGCGTGCCGCCGTTCAGGAACAAATCACCACGGTAAATCTTAATCACAACAAAGTTGTCCTGCGCGAACGTACCCCCTTTAATATTCAGGCCGGGATACTTTGCAACGCTGTCATCGCCGACACGCACCAGAGAGGCTCCCTTGCCGGCCGCATTACCGCTGTTGTTCTTGACGGTGCCGCTCTCGAAGGTGAGCCAGCCGCCGCCCTGAACGTCGATGACATAGTGGGAGGAAACGCCGGAGTTCTCTGCGGTGTCCTCACGCATGATCGTGCCGGTCTTCTCCGCGCTGCTGTCCTTGACGGTCACGCGGGCCGTAACGGTCAGCGCAGGCTTGCCCGCCACAGTGCCGCCGTTCAGGGTGTGGCCGTTCAGGTCAAGGGTCAGATTTCTGGTGGAAATGGTGACGTTCTCGTGGGTATCCGCCAGCAGGGTCACGGTCGCATTTCTACCGGCCGCATCGATGGCAGCCTGCAACGTCTTGTATCCCGTCTCGCCGATCTGCGCGACATATGTCGTGGCTTGACCGCCGTTCTCTTCGCTGCCGGTCTCGCCGCTGCCTGCACTGCCGGTTTGTTCGTTACCGGCTGCACCTGCGGCTGCACCCGTGCCTTCTCCTGTACCGGCTTCTCCTGTCGCCCATGCGCTTGTGCACAGGCTCAGCGCCATGACCAGTGCCAGAATGGTTGCTAACAATTTCTTCATGTCTCATACCCCGTTTGTTTTAGATTTCCGTAGGCGCACTCGTTTTAATTTCCATTAAAACGCCAATGCAGAGGTACCTCTGCGGATAGTCAAATTATAGCACAGCTGCACCGTTTGTCCAGCCTTTTTATGAAAATTTTACATATTTTTTCTGTTACCGGGAATGGAAAACGGGAGAATTTGACAGAAAATGGGAATTGGGGGTGTTTCGCCGCCGCGCAGCTACACCTCATCCGCCCCCTCGGGGCGCCTGTCTCCCTGCGGGTCGGTTCGCGGGTCTGACAGGCCACCGGCCTGTCATTCAACACCGCGAACCCC
>ERZ1034952.3264-NODE-3264-length-11070-cov-10.819428_pt1 | contig 11070 bp, 7 predicted proteins | sample MGYA00520625_ERZ1034952 | MGnify/ENA primary metagenome ERZ1034952 (study PRJEB33766, sample SAMN09781773) | gut metagenome | biome: gut microbiome | host: Homo sapiens | place: Madagascar | study: EMG produced TPA metagenomics assembly of the PRJNA485056 data... | reverse complement strand
AAAGAGAAGAAGCCAAAGAAAGAGAAGAAACCGAAAAAGCCAAAGAAAGAAAAGAAACCGAAGCCACCAAAGGAGCCGGATCTGACACCTCCACTCCCGAAGGTACCGGTAATTCTGATCTTTGTGATGGTATTTTCATTCCTTGTTCTTGTAGTATTAGCAACTAATTTAGTGGGTTATTCCAGCAGTTTTTCAAATGCGGAAGATGCATATGCAAAGGGCAATTATGAGCAGGCATTTCAGGATGTATCTGGTCTTGAGGTAAAGGAGAAAGATCAGGATACATACAGAAAATACCGTATTCTTGCATACACGGCAGGGCAGTACAGAGCATATCAGAATCTGATGAATCAGAAAATTTATGATATGGCGTTAGATTCGCTGATCAGTACGATCGGAAGATGTGATGAATACAGCAGTGATGCCAAAGAACTTGGATGTGACAGAGAGATTTCAGACATACAGGCAAAAGCAGAGGAGGCATTGGAAGCATTTAAGATCGATGCCCAAAGAGCACTTGAAGTGTATGGCATGAAAGACCGGACTGCATATTCAAAAGAGATTTACCGGATACTGGATGATGCAGGACTTAGTGAGGAATAAAAATGATAGCGATCATAGACTATGATGCAGGTAATTTAAAGAGCGTACAGAAAGCACTTGATTTTTTACATCAGGATTGCGTGGTAACAAGGGATTTTCATGAGATCCGTCAGGCAGACAAGGTAATATTACCGGGGGTTGGTTCTTTCGGCGAGGCGATGGATCAGTTAAAAAAATATGAGCTGGACAAAGTAATTCGTGAAGTGGCAGAAGAGAAAAAGCCATTTCTTGGAATCTGTCTTGGACTGCAGCTTTTATTTGAAGGCAGTGAGGAAAGCAGCGGAGTGGAAGGACTGCATTTGTTAGACGGACAGATCTTACGGATACCGGATACAGAAGGATTAAAAATACCGCATATCGGATGGAATTCACTGGATTTTCAGAATAATGGAAGATTATTTGCAGGGCTGCCGGAACATCCGTATGTTTATTTTGTTCATTCTTATTATCTGAAAGCAAAGGATGATATGATCGTAAAGGCAACTACGGAATATGGCACACATATTCACGCTTCTGTGGAACAGGACAATATCTTTGCATGTCAGTTCCACCCGGAAAAAAGCAGTACAGTCGGACTTAAGATACTAGAAAATTTTGCCGGGATTTAAGACGGGAGGATAAAAATGTTTACAAAGCGAATTATTCCGTGTCTGGATGTGAATAACGGACGTGTGGTAAAGGGTGTTAATTTCGTAAATTTAAGAGATGCCGGAGATCCGGTGGAGATAGCAGCAGCTTATGATAAAGCAGGCGCAGATGAACTGGTATTTCTTGATATTACTGCAACTTCAGATGCAAGGGAGACAGTTGTGGATATGGTGCGCAAGGTGGCAGAAAAGGTATTTATACCATTTACTGTCGGCGGGGGTATCCGTACTGTGGATGATTTTAAAGCCTTACTCCGCGAGGGAGCCGATAAGATATCCATCAATTCATCTGCGATCAACCGCCCGGAACTTATCAGTGAGGCTGCAGATAAGTTTGGCAGTCAGTGTGTGGTTGTGGCGATCGATGCCAGAAAAAGAGCTGATGGTTCGGGATGGAATATCTATAAAAATGGCGGACGTATCGATGTTGGCATTGATGCAGTAGAGTGGGCAATGAAAGCAGACAGACTCGGTGCGGGGGAAATTCTTCTGACGAGCATGGATTGTGATGGAACAAAGGCAGGTTATGATCTTGAACTGACGCGCACCATTGCGGAAAATGTATCCATTCCTGTAATTGCTTCCGGTGGAGCGGGTACGAAAGAACATTTTTATGATGCATTGACGGAAGGAAAAGCAGATGCAGCACTTGCAGCGTCTTTATTCCATTATAAAGAACTTGAAATCCGCGATCTGAAAGATTATCTGGCAGAGCGTGGTGTTTCTGTAAGAAGATAAAAATAAAGAAAAGAGAATTTATCATGGCAATGATCACAAATGACTGGCTTCCGGCTATTCAGGGAGAGTTTAAAAAGCCATATTACAGGGAATTATTTCAATTTGTAAAAGAAGAATACAGCAGGGCGGTCATTTATCCGCCGGCAGATGATATCTTCAATGCGATGCATTTTACACCGCTTAGTGAAGTAAAAGTATTGATCTTAGGACAAGATCCGTATCACAATGAGAATCAGGCGCATGGTCTGAGCTTTTCAGTACTGCCATCACAGAAGGAGATTCCACCATCATTGCAGAATATTTATAAAGAACTGCAGGATGATTTAGGCTGTTATATACCGAACAACGGATATTTAAAAAAATGGGCGGATCAGGGAGTGCTTCTTTTGAATACGGTGCTGACGGTTCGCGCGCATCAGGCTAATTCCCATCAGGGAAGAGGATGGGAGCAGTTTACCGATGCGATCATTCAGGCTGTCAATGCCCAGGATCGTCCGATCGTATATATGCTGTGGGGCAGACCCGCACAGAGCAAGATCCCGATGCTCACGAATCCGAAGCATTTGATCTTAAAGGCACCGCATCCGAGTCCGCTTTCAGCATACAGAGGATTCTTTGGATGCAGACATTTCAGCCAGGCAAATGATTTCTTAAAAGCAAATGGGATCGCGCCGATCGACTGGCAGATTGAGAATATCTGATTCGATGTCTGGTACATCGATTTTTAAATAACCAGAATGTCTGTATAGCGTACATTCTGGTTATTTTCTCTATAAATGAGGAGTGCCCAGACACCTTTCGGCGCCTGGGCTATTATGAAAAAAATTTATCAAGTATATTATAACAAGTTGTCTAAGTATTTTTTAACTGTATTTAGTATATCAATCATATATGAACAAAGTATGAATAATAAATTAACAATTTTTTTAGTGATTTAAAACAAAAAAACAGGGAAAAATACAAAAAAAATGGTGAGATTACCCATACGCACGAAATGATTATTTTGAATGTGTAAAATACTTGAAAATGTAAAGAAAACAGCCTAAAATGACGATATAAGAAACAACAGGGAAGTTTTTGGTAATCTATTGTATTATTTCAAAGGAGTGAGATATATGGCAACGATTTCCGGTTATAATTCATATTCAATGGGAGTTTTGTTCTCCGGATTAAATACCACGTCATCTAAGAATTCATTATTTTCCAGCAGTATGTCAGGAAGTGATATACTTGGAATTAATTACAGTGACTGGGCAACAATCAAATCCGGCAGCTATTTTAAACTGTTAGATGCCTACTATGGAAAAGGCGGGCAGGTCAGCGGCTCTGGTGATACAACATCTTCTTCAACATCAACATCCAAAGATGACACTAAGACACTTGCAGCAATCGAGAGTGATGCGAAGAATGTGGAAAAATCCGTTGCAGCACTTCAGGAGACGGGAGATAAATCCTTATTTAAAGAAGTGACAAAGACAGATAAGGATGGAAATAAGACAACCGGATATGATACGGATGCGATTTATAAAGCTGTGAAAGACTTTACAGACAGCTATAACAGCCTGCTTGATGAAGTCGGCGATTCGAATACAAAAAGTATTTTAAGAGCTGGTGCAAGCATGGTAAGTGTGACAGAGGCAAACCGCAGGTCACTTTCCGATATCGGTATTTCCATTGGAGCAGATAATAAACTTACGATCGATGAAGAGAAGTTTAAGAAAGCTGACATGGGCAAAGTTAAGACAATGTTTGCAGATAACAGTTATTATGGAACAGAAGTAAAACGTCAGGCATCACGTGCAGAATCTTATGCAAAGAGTGAGGCAGCAAAGGCGAATACTTATCAGAAATCAGGTTCTTATACTTATAATTACAGAACAGGTGAGCTTTATAATTCTAAGATCTGATCGCAGAATGGGATGATGAAATTACATTACTGTTATAAAATGTGAAAAGCAGACGGTAATGATTATATTGGTTTGGCATGGACGGAAAGAAAGCTGGTCTGTGCAGAAACGGCTATTTATGAGAAACTCAGATTGGGTTTCTCATAAATTTTGCAAAAAAATAATAAGCGTGCCGGAAAAAAATATTGCACAATGGTGCGATGTATGGTCAAATAATAGGTAGTGTGCAGGAATAAGGATTATATGTAAAATTTGAGATAGATGAAATGGAGAATAAAATGGCAGCAAAGAAAGTAGTAGTCGGCATGTCCGGTGGTGTGGATTCCTCCGTGGCAGCATACCTTTTAAAAGAACAGGGATATGACGTCATTGGTGTGACCATGCAGATCTGGCAGGATGAGGATGAATTTGTGCAGGAGGAGAGTGGCGGATGCTGTGGCCTTTCTGCGGTAGATGACGCGAGAAGAGTGGCAGACCGTCTGGGAATCCCGTATTATGTCATGAATTTTAAACAGGAATTTAAGAAAAATGTTATGGATTATTTTACCGCGGAATATTTAAAGGGCAGAACGCCGAATCCGTGTATTGCCTGCAACCGTTATGTAAAATGGGAAGCACTGTTAAACAGGAGTCTTGCAATTGGTGCAGATTACATTGCAACCGGACATTATGCGAGAATTGAACAGCTTTCTAATGGAAGATATGCGATCAAAAATTCTGTAACGGCAGCAAAAGATCAGACCTACGCACTTTATAATCTGACGCAGGAGCAGCTATCACATACACTGATGCCGGTTGGTGCCTATCATAAAGATGAGATCCGTAAGATCGCCGAGAATATCGGTCTTATGGTTGCACATAAAAAAGACAGCCAGGAAATCTGCTTTGTCTCTGACAACGACTATGCCGGTTTTATTGACAGGGAATGCAAAGGTCAGGTACCGCCTCAGGGAAATTTTGTCCTGACAGACGGAACTGTGGTTGGAAAACATAAAGGAATCACACATTACACGATCGGACAGAGAAAAGGACTCGGAATCGCATTTGGGCATCCGGTTTTTGTCACAGAGATACGTCCGGAGACGAATGAAGTTGTACTTGGCGAGAATAAAGATGTGTTTACTTATGAACTGGATGCGGATCATATTAATTTTATGTCAATTCCGGATATTAAAGATGAGATGCTTTTAAAAGCCAAAATACGTTATTCCCACAGTGGAAGTATGTGCAAGGTAACAAGAACAGGGGAGGATACGATACACTGTGAATTTTTAGAGCCGGTGCGTGCGGTAACTCCGGGTCAGGCAGTTGTATTGTATGATGGAGAATATGTTGCCGGGGGTGGTACCATCCTTTAGAAAAGTATAAACAACAGAGAACTGCTGAAGTGATCCGATGAATAGACGGCAGATCACAGAAATACAAATGACATGGAAAAGAAAGGAACTGGCAGAGATGACAAGAGAAGCGTTTAGAGAGCTGGTAAAAAATGGTCCGGTACTGCTTGATGGTGCGACAGGAACGAATTTACAGAAAGCAGGAATGCCGGTCGGAGTATGTCCGGAGCAGTGGATTCTGGAAAATTCAGAAGTACTGGTTAATCTGCAGAAACAGTATGTGGAGGCAGGAACAGATATTTTATTTGCTCCGACTTTTACCGCGAGCAGGATCAAGTTAAAAGAATACGGTTTAGAAGATCATTTAGAGGAGATGAACCGTAAGCTGGTCGCATTGTCAAAAGAAGCTGCAAAAGGTACGGATGCGCTGGTTGCCGGAGATCTTACCATGACAGGAGAACAGCTTTACCCGTTAGGAGATCTGATGTTTGAAGACCTGGTGAATGTTTATAAAGAACAGGCAAAGATCATCGCAGATGCAGGGGCTGACCTTTTTGTAGTTGAGACGATGATGAGCCTGCAGGAATGCCGTGCGGCGGTACTTGCGATCCGGGAAGTGTGTGATCTGCCGATTATGGTTTCACTGACCTACAATGAAGACGGAAGAACACTCTACGGAACTGATCCGGTTACAGCGGTTGTTGTGATGCAGAGTCTTGGTGCGGATGCGGTCGGGATGAACTGTTCAACCGGACCGGAAGCTATGTTAGAACCGATCGCAAAAATGGCAGAGTACGCAACGATACCGCTTCTTGCGAAACCGAATGCCGGCATGCCGGAGTTGATCGATGGTCAGACCGTTTTTAATGTAGAACCGGAAGAATTTGCCGAAGTCGGGAAAAAGTTAGTCGAAGAGGGAGCAGCCATCATTGGAGGATGCTGTGGAACAACACCGGAACATATCCGTGCTTTAAAGCAGGCAGTAAAGGATATTCCGGTCAAAGCACCGCTTCAGACAAAGAGAAGAATGCTGACTTCAGAACGCAAATCAGTGGAGATCACACTCGATGGACGTTTTATGGTCATTGGAGAGCGCATTAACCCGACCGGAAAGAAAAAGCTGCAGGCTGAGTTAAAAGAAGGTTCTTTAAATCTTGTCCGCACGATGGCATTAGAGCAGGAAGAAAACGGAGCGTCGATCCTTGATATCAATATGGGTATGAATGGTATTGATGAGAAAGAAATGATGCTGCGTACCATATATGAGGTAACTTCAACGGTGGACTGCCCGCTTTGTATTGATTCCAGCCACGTAGATATTATTGAGGCTGCACTTCGTATTTATCCGGGACGTGCACTTATCAACTCAATATCACTGGAAAAAGAAAAGTTTGAAAAACTCCTTCCAATTGCAAAGAAATATGGTGCAATGTTTATCCTGCTTCCTCTCTCAGATGAGGGGCTGCCGAAAGATTCTGCAGAGAAACATGGAATTATCCGCACAATCATGGATGAGGCAGTCAGAATTGGTATGGCAAAAGAAGATATCATTGTGGACGGACTGGTTGCCACGATCGGGGCAAATCCAAATGCCGCATTAGAATGTTTTGAGACTTTTTCTTATTGCAAAAATGAACTGGAACTTCCAACGGCGTGTGGACTTTCCAATATTTCATTTGGACTGCCTGAGCGTACTTATGTCAATACGGCATTTCTTACGATGGCGATCGCAAACGGACTTACGATGGCGATCGCAAATCCGTCTCAGGAACTTCTGATGAATGCTGCGTTTGCATCTGATATGCTTTTAAATAAGAAGGAAAGTGATATCCGTTATATTGAAAGGATGAACTTTTTATCAGAAAAATATGCCGGCATGGAACGGGTGATGGTTCAAAAGACTCCGACAGGTGCATCTGCGAGTGGTGAGACCAAAAAGGAGAGTGCAGGAAGCGGCGTATTTCAGGCAGTTTTAAAGGGAAATAAAGAGCATGTGTTAGATGAAGTAAAAAAGATGTTAGATGACGGTGCAAAACCAGATGAAATTATCAATGAACATCTGATCGCTGCGATCAATGAAGTGGGAGAACTATTTGATAAAAAGAAATATTTTCTGCCACAGCTTATTTCTTCCGCCAATACGATGAAACTTGCAATCGAATATTTAGAGCCGATGTTAGAGCGCAGCAATACTGAGGCAATGGCAACGATCGTTGTAGCAACTGTTGAGGGGGATATTCATGATATCGGCAAAAATCTGGTGGTTCTGATGCTGAAAAATTACGGGTATCATGTGATCGACCTTGGCAAGGATGTTCCGGCAGATGTGATCGTGGATACTGCAATGAAAGAGGGCGCAAAGGTAATAGGCCTTTCTGCACTGATGACGACCACGATGATGCGGATGAAAGATGTTGTGGAACTTGCAAAAGAGAAAGGATGCACGGCGAAGATCGTGATCGGAGGAGCGGCGATCACAGAGAGCTTTTCAGATGAGATCGGAGCGGATGGATATTCCAAAGATGCAGCGGAATGTGTGAAACTGGTGGAACGGTTACTGGCATAATCTGGTTGTTTTGTTGTTAAAGAATGTTTTTTTGAAATTTTTTGAAAAAATATGAAAAAAAGTGTTGACATTTTTATTTTGAAATAGTATACTTTAGAAGTCGGTTGCGGAAAGCGACCGACACGGACGGGATCTTAGCTCAGCTGGGAGAGCATCTGCCTTACAAGCAGAGGGTCATAGGTTCGAGCCCTATAGGTCCCATTACATCAGAACTTCTGATGACAATTTAATATGGCGGAATAGCTCAGTTGGCTAGAGCATACGGTTCATACCCGTAGTGTCGAGAGTTCGAATCTCCCTTCCGCTACTTCAAGACCTCAGACATTCTGAGGTCTTTTGTTGTATATCGGTATTTTTTTCTGTATAATAAGATCGGGATGCCGGTATTTAAGAAAAAGTGATATTGAAGAGATATTATCAGAGACAGAAGCAAGAGGATTTACACCATGTTCGAAGTGTAATCCACCACAGTAAAAATTTTATGAAAGGGATAGAAAAAAATGCGTGTAGGAATGGGATATGATGTTCACAAATTAGTTGCGGGAAGAGACCTGATTATTGGCGGGGTAAAGATTCCGCATACATTAGGGCTTTTGGGACACTCGGATGCAGATGTTTTACTTCATGCTATTATGGATGCTCTGCTTGGTGCAGCAGCTCTTGGTGATATTGGAAAACATTTTCCGGACACTGATCCGAAATATGAAGGAATTTCAAGTATTAAATTACTTGAACATGTGGCAGAACTGATTGCAGAAAAAGGTTATATCGTGGAAAATATTGATGCGACGATCATTGCACAGAAGCCGAAGATGCGTCCGCATATTGAACAGATGGAGAAAAATATTGCAGAAGCACTTAAGATATCAGAAGACCAGATAAATGTGAAGGCAACAACAGAAGAAGGACTGGGATTTACCGGAACAGAACAGGGAATTTCTGCGCAGGCAGTCTGTGCATTGACAACGATCTATGAGAACAGCGTCAGTGTGGCTGATTCTGCCGGAGGCTGTGCGGGATGTCCGGGACGTGCCTGTGGGAGATAAAAGACAGCATTATTTTTATTGGGATTGCATATGATGGCAGATGTGTTATCATATGCAATCTCGTTTTAGTTATTGTTAGAAGATTGCAGGCGTTGGATCATAAGATCGATCAATCCGGCAAAAAAGATGGCATCTTCTTTGGAAAGAGCTTTTTTCTTATAAAAGACAGGAGTATTTTCCTGACTATTCAGTTTTTGTTTTAAAATTTCCAGATCATGGGAAATATCATTGTGATTTTCATCATTTGTATCCATACATTCACTTCCGAAAAGTAAATAGTTGACCGGGACATGAAAGTAATCCGCGATTTGCATTAAGCGGGAAGCTGGGAAAGAACCTTTTCGCAACTGACTAATATATCCATTTGAAAAACCCAGTTCTTTTTCAAGACGGGAGACAGGAATTTTATATTCTTTACATAGTTCTTTGACACGATCCACACTATTCATAGAGTACCTCCTTGTATTTTTAGAGAATAGACTAAAAACAGCATTGACAAATTAGAGATTACTCTATATAATGACCTTATGATTTAGAGAAAAGCCTAAATAGAGTAGACTCAATATGATAACGACGATTCATATTTTAGATGATGCTCTAAAAAGTGTCAATGTTTTTCTCTAAATCAGTAAAGAGAGGTCATATACGGATGTTAGAGAAAGTAAAAAAAATACCGAAGTCAGCTATATTATATTTGGTATTGGCGATTTTTATGATATTAGCTGTGTCTATGAAGGTAAATTATTACATTGATGAGATTTATACCTATGGATTATCGAACTACAATGGAAATGGAATTGATATGGAAATTGAGTATGATAAGACATATACGCCAGGAACGTCAGTGTATGATGATTATATGAAAGTACAGAACGGACAGCGTTTTGATTATGTGAATGTATGGAGAAATCAGACAAATGATGTTCATCCGCCTTTATATTATGCCTTGATACATACGATTTGTTCCGTTTTCCCGAATAAATTTTCGAAATGGTTTGCTGCCGGCATCAATATCATTTTTGTTCTGCTGACACTATATATGGTAAGAAAAATAATAAATCTGTTTACGGATGATAAGTTTATTTTGTGGAGCATATCACTTTCATTTGTGACGCTCAGCGGAATTATTATGACGGCAACCTACTTCAGAATGTATTGCATGGCAACGTTCTGGGTAACTCTGCTGACCTGTCTGTTTCTGAAACAGGTTGATGAAAAACAGACCAGAAAATTTTATCTGCTGACAGGTCTGACAACGATAGCAGGTGCACTTACGCATTATTATGTGATCGTATATGCATTCTTTCTGTCCGTTGTTTATGGGATTTATCTGCTAAAAAAGAAACGGTATGCAGAGACAGCGTGGTTCTGTCTGACAATGGGATGTGCAGGTGGTATTTCAATTGCGGTTTTTCCGGCGATGATCAAACATATTTTCTTTGGATATCGCGGAACGGAAGCGATTGACAATTTTAAAAAGAGTGATAATTACTGGGATAATCTGAAGGCATTTTTTCAGATCGTGAACAGTCAGCTGTTTGGAAATATACTGGCATATATTTTGATCGCTTTGCTTGTATTGGCGTGTGTTGGTATGTTACAGAAATATACGGATGTTCTGGCAGAAAGCAAAATGACAAAGCTGTCATTACCGTTAGATCATAAGGTTAAGATCCGTTATATTCTGATTTTTGCGCCGTGTGTCTGCTATTTTATGATCGTATCGAAAATAACCTTTGTAAATGCAGACCGGTATATGTGGCCGATTTATGCGATCGCATTTACGGCTGTGATGTGTCTGACCTGCGCGATTTGGAGACAGGTATTGAAAGATGGAGCGTTTATCGTGGTAACGGCAATGATGATCGCGGTGATCGCCTGGGGAAGTTTTTCATCCTGCGGATGGCAGTATCTTTTTCAAGAAAGTCAGAATTTACTTGCGGAGGCATATGCACACAATCAGTATGACTGTATTTGTGTGTTGGAGGGAGAAAGTTACTGGCTGTACCCGGAATTTGCAGAGTATTCTAATTATAAAAGCATTACATTTGTTACCGCAGATGAGATTGAACAGGGACAGATCTCAAATTGGGCAGATCATAACGATGGAATTGTGATATCTTATATCAATTATCCGGGAGACCGGGATGAGAATCTGAATAAGTTAAAAGAAATGTATGGTTATACGGGATATGAGTATCTTGGAACATATGGCATGGATAATAC
>ERZ1034952.3260-NODE-3260-length-11079-cov-7.552340_pt1 | contig 11079 bp, 8 predicted proteins | sample MGYA00520625_ERZ1034952 | MGnify/ENA primary metagenome ERZ1034952 (study PRJEB33766, sample SAMN09781773) | gut metagenome | biome: gut microbiome | host: Homo sapiens | place: Madagascar | study: EMG produced TPA metagenomics assembly of the PRJNA485056 data... | reverse complement strand
AAAATTCAATATTTGATTTCTATTATCCTTATTTCGACGGGTATTTTTTTGGGAAACGCGGCAAAGAACACATAAATATCTAAAAATATGCAATGTTTATCGAATAATATGCAAAGTATTTTTGGTTGATTTGATGTATAATATTACTATACATCGGAAAAATGCATTGCCTACCAACAGACAGGAGGAAAGGTTTTATATGAAAAAACGCTTTCCGCATTTCTTGCGGCAACAATGCTCACGACTCCGCTTTGCGCCATTGCCGAGGTTGACAATACGGTAACGGTTGAGTATGTTGTATCCAAAAATTTTGAGAACGAGGAGCTCGGAATTGCACCGTCTCTCAACACGGTGCCGGTTCATACGGAAAACAAGATTTATGTTGCGCAGGAAAACGGCAACAAGTACGTGCGCTATGAATCTAACAATGAGGGCTGCTTTACGCAGACCTCCGTGGGAGGAACTCTTGACGGAAGCTTTGTTCTTAATGTAAAGCTCAAAATGATGAACAGAGGAGTCGGCGTTTTCAGAGTAAGCATGTTCGATGCCGAAAATATTGAAGCGGAACTCTTCCTTATAGATAAGTCAATGAATCTATGCTCTAAATTCGATACGCCGATAATGGCGCTTGATGTCGGAAAAACATATGAAATCACGGTGGCCGTAAACCAGGACGCAAGGGAATATGATATATATGTAAATCACAGAAAAAGAGCGGCGCACTGCCTTATAACAAAACAGAATTTTCAGCTTGTGTCGCAGATGAGATTTCATTCTTATATGGTAGGCACGGGAGAAAAACCGATAATTTTCATGGACGATTTATACATTTACACCGCGCCAAAGCCTGTATTTGTTCTTGAAAACGAGAGAAAAACGGTTGTGGAAAAGGTCGCGGATACAAGCGTTAATACATACACGGCAACGGACGAAGAGGTTGCAAAGTACATGAAAGGCTCGGTCAGCCTTTTTGCGGGCAAAAACAAGATAGCCACAGACGGCGAGATATCCTTGCTTGACCCCGACAACCCCGAGGTTTGCGCTTCGATTGTGAATAACAGAACGCTTGTTCCGGCAAGATTTGTGAGTGAGGCGCTCGGTGCTTCGGTCAATTGGGATGAGACCGGGGGCACAGCGGTTGTAGAAAATAAAGGCGATATTATCACGATTAAAAACGGCTCGGACAAAATGCTTGTAAACGGCAGGGAAATTCCGCTTGATTCACCTGCCTCGATAATTAACGGCAGAATGATGATACCGCTTCGCGCCGTGGCGGAGGCAATGGGGAAAAAATCACATACGATCCAAGCGGACTTATTGTAATTGCCGACAGCGGCAGATTTGCGCAGATTAAAAATAATATTCTGACAGATAAGTTTTTGAAGGAGAATATGGAAAATGAATTCAACTTTAGAGGAATTAAAAAGTATAAACCGACAGACGCAGGACTTAACACCGATTTTAAATCGCCTGGATATTTTGGAGGAGAAAATCGACGCTCTGTCACATCAGAACAGGGACAGACTGACGGCGGAATTGAATTTGCTTTCAAAACAGGTTGGGAAAATTCAAGAAGAAATTTTTACAAAAACCGAGAAAGGATTAAAGAAAATCCGCACAGCGGTGTATCGCATAACAGGGGCGTTAGTGATTTCAATAATCTCAATTACGGCATTGGCAAAAGGGTGTTTAGCCTTATTAAATCTGTTTCGGGGATAAGCAAAAAGAAAAGCTATGACGAGGACGACACGGCAGCGCTGTCTCTTATAACAGGTCTATCCGCCGCATCGGTTTGCATATTGATTGAATTGATAAAAAACACACGTGATAAAGATTTGACGGAAGGCTACATAGAGGTAATGGTTGAAAAACTCGGCGAAAATGAAGGAAACGAACTCGGCGGTATGAATATGCAGTAAAATTAAATAATAAAAATTGAATATTTGGATTTTGACAGACATAGTATGTAATATAAATCTGATTTGGAAATGGAGGACATTATATGAAAGGACAAGTTTTACATATAACCTTCCATAATCCAAATACAAGGTCGGACTCCGAAAAAATAGCCGGTGAATTTATTTCACGGGCGGCAACGGGAGTATTGACCAAGATGATTTTAGATAATCAAGAAAAGCGTACCTCAGGCATTAAAGATTCGAAGTAAATATGGTTGTGAAAGGCAAATTTTCCGTAATACTGCGTCAAAATGCTCGTTAATCCACAAAGGATTAACTGTGCTTTTTCCTTGCCTTACAATAAATTTGCACTCTCACAACTCTGCGACCTCTGATTTAGGAAAATTTTTGTTTTGTCGGTGCGTAAAGGCGAAGCAAGGCTGTCGCCTTGCAAGACTGACAATCCGTCAAAACGGGAATTTAACAAATCAGAGGCATATTGAGTTCGATTCTTTAATGCCTCAAAACAACTCTGAATCAGAAAGTGATTTGGATTAGGAAATACATAGAATGCTCCGCACCCAAAAATGCGGAGCATTTTTGAAATCAGGGCTCCCGAAAAGCGGCAGCTTTTTGGGAAAGAGGAAGAGCAACGGAATATTGGAGCTTTGGTTTTTCAAGCCAAAGCGAATGGGCTGAAGTTTGCTCTGACGGCGCGGAGCATTTTTGAAATTATATCTGGACTTACAGACAACAATGTGGTATGTTGTGTTTGAAAAAACGAAAGGAAGTGAGATTTTATGAGGCTTGGCGTGTATTGCAGAGTATCAACTGACAAATTAGACCAGTTAAACAGTTTGGAAACTCAAAAAATGTTCTTTGAGGAATTTGCCGAAAAAAACAATCACACGCTTGTGAAAATATACGCTGACGAGGGAATATCGGGAACACAGCTTAAAAAGCGAACGGCATTCCTTGAAATGATGCACGATGCGGAGCTGGGGAAATTCGATATGGTCGTGACAAAAGACGTGTCACGGATGGCAAGAAATGTGCTGGATTTTCTGCAATCTATCAGAAAACTCAAATCAATGGGTATACCGGTTCTGTTTGTCAACACGAACCTGTCCACACAGGACGGCGAAATGATGCTGACAATGCTTGCGACCGTTGCACAGGAGGAGAGCAGAAATACCTCGTCAAGAATAAAATTCAGTAAGCGTCTGAATGCCGAAAAAGGGAGAGTTCCGAACCTTGTCTACGGCTATGATAAAATTATCGGCGACTATTTTAATCTTAACATCAACGAATTTGAGGCGGACATCGTTCGGCAGATTTATAAAATGTATATCACCGACAATCTGGGTGCAAGCAAAATAGCAAAAACACTGAACGAAAGGAACATAAAAACCAAACGGGGATATAAATGGTCACAAAACGCAATTTGCAGACTGATAGCAAATGAGATTTACACCGGCATAATTGTAAACGGGAAACAGGAAATCGGCGATTTTCTGACAAATGAGAGGATTAACAAACCCGAAGAAGAATGGAAAATATTTGAGCGGCGAAACCTTGCAATCATAGACCGTGAAACCTATGAAAAGGCACAGCGCATTATGGCGGAAAATGCAACAAAATTCAAAGCGGACGGCACGAGAAAAAGCTGCAAAAACATATTCAGCACCCTGATTAAATGCGCCGACTGCGGGCATTTTTTCCGCCGTACAAAGCGCGAGGTTAAAAACGGCGAGAAAATCAGCTGGGTGTGCTGCGGACGAAACTCACAGGGCAAGGATACGTGCAATAACAAAATCGTTATTGACGAGGGGGAGCTATTAACCTCAATCAAAGAATATCTCTCGGGGCTTATCTCGGACAAGCAGAGAGTTATCAAAAAAATCGTTTCCGACTTTAACAAAAGCTACGAGCCGATGAACAAGAACCGAAAAACGGAAAAAGAGCTTGAAAAAGAAATAGAAAAGCTCAAAAAAAGCCGTCAGAAATACATTGATATGTACGTGGGCGAAGTCATATCAATGGACGATTTAAAAGAGAAAACATCTTCGATAAATGCCGAAATAAAACACCTTGAAGAAAAGCTGAAAATGGCACGGTACGGAATTACACAGGGCGACAAGCTGCAAACAGGTCTTGCCGATACCTTCAAAACCATCGGCGACATACTAAATTCCGCCGAGATTACAAACGAGATGTTAAAACAGGTTATCGACCGCATTGAAGTGTCGCCCGCCGGACAGGTTGACATATACCTAAAACTACTGACCGACATAGGGCTTGACAAAAAGTATCATTTTAACGACGACCGTACATAAAGACATATCGGAAAGACTTCCTCATGTAAATCGCGCACTGTCGGAAGACGTGCGGAAAATCCTGGACGAAAACAAATCGGAACGCCACATAAGAGGCGGTATAGCGACAAGAGAAAAGTATTTGAAGATAAAGAAAGCGAAAAAGAACCAATAATAAAAAGACGGCATTTCGGATAGAATTGCCGCTTTTTTTACGGTAAATTGTGATTCCTGCTGAAAAAGCTTTGATTGCTTGAAATCGGCAGGGAAAAATGGTAAAATAAATACAATATTATACTTAGGAGAAAGAATAATGTCCAAATTTGAGAGAGATTTATCAAAAGGAAATATTTAGAGGCAAGTTATAAGCTTTTCGATTCCGCTTGTAATTGCAAATATCATTCAGGTGCTGTATAATGTGACAGATATGATGATTGTGGGTTAATTCAGCGGTGCAGTATATGGGTGCCGGTGAAAGACATAAGATGATGGACACTATATACATGCTTTTTACAACGCTTACTATTAGAGCAGTTGTAATAACGGTTATAATGATTGTGCGCGAAAACGGCGGATATATTGTCCATGCGCATCCATTCCGAGAGAAAGCCAATGCATACAGCATTGACATGATAAGGCTGATGCCGAGAGACGTTGATGCCGTTGAGACATATAATGCACACAGCTCCGATTTTCAAAACAGTATGGCGGAAAAATATGCCGATGCATATAAGCTGCCAAAGCTCTGCGGAAGCGACAATCATACCGGGGCGCAAGGCGTTTTTGCCGGCGTTGAGTTTAACGAAAAGCTCATTTCAAGCGAAAATTTTATTAAAAAGCTCATATACGAGAGGGAGCAGCTTTTTGATTAAAATCATTTTTGCGGTATAAATAATTAAAAGTTTTTACAGAACGGATTTCACCGAAAACGTGAGGTCTGTTCTTTTTTTGCGCATCGGCGGTCGTTGCGGCCGGATATGCAATTGAAACAAGCTATCAAAATCACTTATCTTATTGACATATGCAAAAATAAACGGTATAATTACAGTAACAAAAGTAATATATTTCAGCTGCGTAAAGAAACTTAAATACAAGGAGAGTGACTATGAAACGAAAAGCAAAAAACGTAACTGTGTCGGTATTGCTTTTTGCGGTAATGGTATGCTGCATGATGCCGTTGCCGTCTTCGGCGGAGAGAGCCGGGGCAAACATTAAAATCGGAGACTATATTCGTCTCGGCACATATGAGAACGAGTCGGTTTTGTGGCGCTGCGCGGATATTGACGACAATGGCCCTCTGATGCTGTCGGACAGAGTGATTTGCGACTATCTGCCTTATGACGCACAGACAAACGATAATTCCGCAACGTGTTCTCACAGGCGCAACGGCTATCGCAGCAAATACGGCTCAAACCACTGGCGCGACAGTAATATGCGCTCATGGCTAAACTCCGCGGAACAGACGGTAACGTGGCTTTGCGGCAATCCGCCGAAAGCCGGTTATGTAACCGACGAAAATTCGTATGACAATAAGGCAGGCTTTTTAAGCGGATTTAATAAGGATGAGCTTTCCGCAATCAAAACGGTAACACAGCGCTCGGTTGTTTCTCATCCCGAATACAGCGCAGGCTATATCGACGCGCCGGGGACGGATTTGCCTTATAATACAGATATCCGGACGGTTGCCGACGGATTTGACATAGCTTATTACGAAAACATTACCGACAAGGTGTTTTTGCTTGATGTCAGGCAGCTGAACAGCGTTTATAAGAATTTGGGGAGCTATTATATAGCAAAGAACAAAAACGGATTTAATTGGAACTGCTGGCTTAGGACTCCCGTTACGGACTGCAACCATGATATGCGTTATGTCGATACGCACGGAAACATTTTGCGCGACGCTCCCTATAAAGGCTATTACGGCGTTCGGCCCGCGTTTTATCTTGACGCGGAGTATTATACCGTTTTATCCGGCAGCGGCACGGCGCAGAATCCCTACATCGGCTCCGCGCCGGACAAACCCGATGACGGCATTGCAATTTCGGGTGCGGAGAGAGTAACCGGTGACGGAAACTGGGATGTAGATACAGACCAAAATATTCAGCTTACGCTCGGAGGGTTCTATTCCGAGGACGGTAAATACGCCAACCCCACAATTCCCGTGTATGTAATTCAAAAGCCCCGCAGGGACACGGAAAACATGGTGGTTTTATTCTGCGGCGAGGGCTACACAAAAAGTCAGCAGGCAAAGTTTGTCGGCGATGTACGGCGGCTGTGGAGAGAGGTGCTGCGCAATGAGCCTTATCGCAGCATGGCGGACCGCTTTAACGTATACGCACTCTGCACGGCGTCAATTGACGGCTACGGCGGAAGCAGCACATTTTTCAGCGTGGTTGATTCACGCGTGTCAACCAACATAAACGGCAGCTTGAAAAATCATTTATTTGAACGCTGCATAGGTCCTGCTTTTATTGAAAAGATACATGACGCTCATATTCCGGAAACAACAAATCCCAACGAGTTTATATGGGGAGATGAATACGCTCCGTATCACTATGTCTACGAACACATAAATCAATTTATTGTGCTTGCAAACAGCGGAGATTATTTCGGGGGCTCTCACGACAATATTAAAAGCGGCATACATTATATTGTTGCGCCGTCGGACAGCTATTACTCGCCGTTTATCTTAAGGCACGAGCTTGGGCACGGAATTTTACATTTGGGCGACGAGTACGCAACAAGCTACAGCCCTATATCCGAGGAAGCATACCGTTCATCGCTCAATATGTCGCACACGGGCAATCCCGGCTTGGTAAAATGGAAAAATATGCTCGGCTTTCGCTCTACATATTCATGTCCGCACGCGGACAATTCATACTCCTTCAATTCAAGCCGTATGTGTCTTATGCGTGAGAATACAAGAAATCAATTGTGCGAGGTGTGCAAGCTTCAGGGCACAAAACGCATGAGTCAGCTGGTTGCAAATCCGGATGATTTGTACCTTGCCGTCCCCGAGGTGAAGGAGTATACGGGGAAATACAGAAACCCTTCCGAGGACTCATCTGCCTTTGAGGCTGCAAACAGCAGCGGTTATTCGCAATTTGAAGCCGACCGCAGCAGCCGCCTTTTGAGCGGAACGGGCAAAAGCCGATTTACGCCAGACATGAAGGGCAGGGAGATTGAGCTGCGCACCATAGTGCAGAATCTCTCCGATACAAAGGAGAAGGAGGTTACGCTGCGGCTTTGGATAAAGCACGCCGACGGTACGAAAGCGACCGCGGCGGACGGCACGGAGATTTCGGCGGAGAAACGCTTCACCGTTCCCGTCTGGAGCGAGAAGCCCAAATTCTGGCCGAAAAAAGCTTTTGATTACTACGGCAGCGACTTTGATTCGGGACTTGTAAACTGTTCACTTGTCTATAAAATTCCCGATAATGCCGTTTTGCGAAACGGCGATACAGTCGGCTTTGCGGTGGTGGATGAAACGGGCAGAACACTTGCGGATGACGGTACGGAAAACGCGGTATATACAAGCGTTACCATCGAATATAAATTGGAGGACGGAGGCAATGTCCCTAACACCGTGCCGACAGTAATTCCCGCCGTTGTCGGCGCCAAAGCGGATTATCAGCCGCTTGAAACGCTGAACGGCTGCATATTTTCCGAAGCTGTAAATCTCGGCGAAACAGTCGGCGCAGACGGTCTTACGATTACATATTATTATAGGGAAAAGCCGGTGTCGCCCGCCGGATTTAAAACGGAGTATGACTGGGGAGAGGAGTTCCCGGACGGCGAGACTCTGCCGCACGACAATATGACCTACCAAAGTGAAGCCGATGCGCTTGCGGCAATGGATACCGAATATACAAATCAGTCTGTATCATACGCAAACAAGGGCAGTCTTACGGGCAAGTGGACCTTCAGCGGCTGGACGGGCAAAGCGGACGGTGCTGTTGTAAGGTTTACGGGCGTGTGGACATTCACTCCGGATACGCCCTTTGCTATTACGGACGAAAACGGTACGCCTGCCGATAAAATATTAAAGGCGGGTGCGTATAAGGCGAGACTTGTTTTGACCAAAGAACGGAAAACAGCGGCAGTTGTCATTGCAAAGTATGTAAACGGAGCGCTTGAAGCGCTTGCCGTATCCGAAGAGAAAGAGGCATATGATATACTCAAAACAGACGCCGTCACCGTAACGGAAAAGGATTTGACAAAGCAGACCGAAATCAAAGCATTTGCCTTTGAAGGCATGGGAAATATAAAACCGATATATAAGGCTTTGCATATCGGAAGTCTTGGTGCGGATTCTTAATTTAAACGGATTTACAATAATGCCGACAGTGGCGATAAGTTCGGCGGTGTCTGCTATGGCGGTGCAGAATCTGGGTGCCGGACATACGATGTTTTCAATGGTAAACGGAATGATCTCTTCGATAATAGTACGCGTGCCGGCGGCATATTTTTTCGGAATGCATGAAGGTATGGGAATGTGCGGCATAGGTATCGGCGCGCCCGTGGCGTCAGCGGCATCGCTTTTGTGCGCTGTTATATTTTATGTCAGCGGAGCGTGGAAAAAAGAAGTAATAAATGGAAAATTTTTTTGAAAAACTACCGATTGATTTGAATGATTCGCAAAAAAGTGCGGTTGAGTATAACGGAAGAACAGCACTTTTGCTTGCTGTGCCCGGAAGCGGAAAAACAACTGTTTTAACGGCGCGGATAGGCTATATGATTTTAGAACTCGGTGTGCGTCCGGAGAGCATATTGGTGCTTACATATACTGTGGCTGCGGCAGCGGATATGAAACGGAGATTTGCAAAATTTTTCGGCGATGAATTGGCAGGACATGCTGAATTCAGAACAATAAACGGCATTGCCCAGAAAATTATTATGGAGTATGAGCGGCAAAGCGGCAGAAAAGCCTTTAGTGTTCTTTCGGACGGAAAAAAGAAAGCCCGGATTTTAGCGGACATTTACAGAGAGCTTAACCCGGGATATGAATATCCTTCCGAAAATGCAATAGGTGAACTGGAAACCGCAATTTCATATGCTAAGAATATGAATCTTGACACAGATGAAATAAAAAAGCAAAAATATTACGTGGCAGATCTCTATTCGGCATTTGGACGCTATAATGAAATTCTGATTCAAAACAGGCTTATGGACTACAATGATCAGATGGTATACGCGCTGAAAATTTTAAAAAAATACCCTTCTGTACTGCGTGCGTTTACAAGCAAATATAAAAATATTCTTGTAGATGAGGCGCAGGATACGTCTTTTATTCAGCATGAGATTATTGTGCTGCTGGCACAAAATGCGGACAAAATTTTTATGGTCGGAGATGAAGACCAAAGTATATATGCTTTTCGCGGCGCTTACCCGGATGCGCTGACGGAGTTTGAGAAAAGATACAGCGGTGCACGAGTTTTTAAAATGGAAACAAATTTTCGTTCTGTTCCGACTATTGTTGAACGTGCCGAAAGTTTCATCATAAAAAATAAATTGCGGCATGCAAAAAGGCTGATTTCGTCAAGAAAAGAAGGCGGCGGATTTGAAATAATAAATGCAAAATCGAGATATGATCAGTTTTTGTATCTGGCGCATGAAGCTGAAATATGCACTGTGCGCACGGGTGTTTTGTATCGCGACAATGACAGTGCGTTGCCGCTTATAGATATTTTACTGCGCGAAAATATTCCGTTTTCATGCAGAAGAACAGACACATCTTTTTTTACAAATAAAACTGTTTTGGATATAATTTCAATTCTGAAGCTTATTTTAAATCCGTGTGACGGAAAAAGTTTTAAGCGTGTTTACTACAAGCTTAATATGTATGTGAAAAAGGAGGATGCGATGAACGCCGTGCTGACGGCGGACGGCGGAGATATATTTAAAACACTTTTGAAAACGGGTGATTTGAATTACGAAACGCGCAAGAGAATAAGCGCATTTGCAAGGCTTTGCGAATCGCTTAAATTCAGAAGTGCCGGGGACGCCGTTTCCTCGATTATATACGGTAGCGGATATTCTGAGTATATTAATAATTCGCCGGCAGAAAAAAACAAGGCTGAAATTCTTATGATGCTTTCGAAAAGAGAAAAAAGTATCGGCGGATTGATAGAAAGGCTTCGTTTCCTGAAAAAATATATTGATGCCGGCTTTGAGAACAAAAGTCCCTTTTGGATTTCAACAATTCATTCAAGCAAAGGACTTGAATATGACAATGTTTTTTTAATTGATGTATTTGACGGAATTTTACCTGCAGAAACGGAATCTTACAAAGATTACGAAGAAGAACGGCGGCTTTTCTATGTGGGAATGACAAGGGCGCGGAACAATCTGACGGTTTTTAAAGTCGGAGGAAAAAGGCAGAGCTTTCTTGGAGAAATCTCGGGAAGCGAGAATGTTTCATGCCCGTTTTCATGCGGTGAACATGTTTTCCATAATGAGTTCGGCGAAGGAACGGTGACAAATGTGACAAAAGAAAATATTCATATTAAATTCGGCTATACGGAGCGCGTATTTGCGCTGCGCCTTATAATTGAAAAGGAATTGTTAAGGTCATTGGAGTAGTTCTTTTCTTAACAGATTTCGGCGGAGACACATATTATATACGGAAGGAGCTGAAAATATGAGCCTTTTGTATACTCCTCTTTCGGAGGTACCGCTCGGTCGAAAAGCGAAGATTTCGCAAATTCTTTGTGAGCGGGAATATAAACGCCGTTTGCTTGATCTGGGAATGGCGGAAAACACTTATGTTGTGCCGCTTTTCAGAAGTATTGGCGGCGGACTTACAGCGTACGCTGTGCGCGGAAGTGTAATAGCGGTGAGAAAGGAAAATGCAAATCAGATAATGA
>ERZ1034952.3251-NODE-3251-length-11102-cov-4.754051_pt1 | contig 11102 bp, 8 predicted proteins | sample MGYA00520625_ERZ1034952 | MGnify/ENA primary metagenome ERZ1034952 (study PRJEB33766, sample SAMN09781773) | gut metagenome | biome: gut microbiome | host: Homo sapiens | place: Madagascar | study: EMG produced TPA metagenomics assembly of the PRJNA485056 data... | reverse complement strand
ATTTATAAGAATAATTGGAAAAATGTAATATTTATATATTTTATCACTTGAAACATTGTAGTCTTGTATCTTGGTACTGACTGTATCTGCAACTTGATACAATATATTTTCATCTACATCTAGCCGCTGAATCTTATATCCAATCACATCGCCCTCCTCAACCTTAAGCGAGGATGCATTCAAAGAATTTTGATATGTAGCAAGCATTACTGTGTCATCGTCCCATTCCGGTAAATAGATTCCTTTAGATGCAATTTGATTGATTTCAGTGTTATTTGCCACATAATTTCTTGTGTGAAAATAATTTATATTTGCACCACCATATAGTGTAATCTTTGAATATCCCATTAACTCACCACACTTTCGATATATTTATCACCTTTTATAAATATTACTTTGTCCGGTAGCAGAGTGATATGCCACCAAAAATTTTTGGTTATATCATTATACATAAACACCGAGCCATCAGTAATAACATCAGAAGGGTACAACATATACAACGTATCATATTGCAAACTTGATTTTGTTGTTCCAGCAGAATGTATACATGAACGTTCCTTATGAATGCCGAAACTATCATCTACATATGGATCGATAGAAATTTCTATTATTCCGGGGATTTTATAATAGAAACATTTGCTATCATATCTCACTGTATATACCTCTCCCGTAAGTTCATCCGTCAGTTCAATAATTGTTCCTGTAAATAAGTCTAAAAAATTTTCATGCAGATATATTGTGAATCCCTCAGAAATATCAATAGGTTTTGTTTCATTGATTTTGTCATAATATACGTATTGACCGTCAGCTAACTGTGTAACTACATATGGCGTAGCCGTGTCAACATTTTTAAATGTTGTATATTGTTCTGTATTATTTGTGTGAGCTGCAATATAAATACTTTGCGAATAATCTATGTCCAGATATCCTTTTGATTTATTTATTTGCACAATTGGGAAAACAGAGGTTTCCTGAGAATTATATGAAACACTAAAGTTCCGCGACAAGGTATACTCTGTTCTGTCGTTCATAACAACAGTTAAATCAATACGATATTGTGTATCGGACATAAAACTGGTATACGAATATGAAATTTTTGATTCCATTTTTTCACCAGAAGTATCTATTAAAACTCCGTTTGAATAAAGAGAAAATGTGTAATACAAATAACTCTCGCCTTGTTTCTGAGAATAAGTTGCTGTAAATTCATATTCGCATGATGTAATAACAGAATCTACAGAAAAATCAATAGAAGGAGATGTACGCGCTATGAAATAGTACAAGGGTGTAGTAACACTATTGTCATCAATATCATATAAAGTTATACTCCACGTATAATTGTATCCATTCTGAATACCGGAAGAAGAAGGAACTACAACATCTAACGTTGTACCGGAATCAAGAGAGCCGTATAATACCGGAATAAGAGTAACAATACCTGTTGTATAAATCCTTTCGTTTGATTCGGCATCATATATCGTTAAATTATATTTTGCAATAATATCTTTTGGGTTTAGCACAATGCTAAAAACATTTCCCGTTACAAGCGTTGCATCTATAGAAGTTAAATATGGTTTTGGCAATGTTGGCTGATACGCCATTTAAAAACCTCCTTTCATAAATAGGCAGCAAACACCAAAGTGTCGCTTTAATAATAAAGAGTGTGAGGATAATAAATCCCCACACTCTTATTAATGGGTTATCGGTTTCTGCTGTACTTGGTAATCGGAGACCTCATAGCAACAGCCTTGTTTAACTGACTTAAAAAGTCATCATAATTTTGTGGGTTTTGAATAATAATGTTACCCGAAAAATTATTATTGTGCTCTGTCGTTTGATTCATCTGATTTACTTTCGGCACATCTGTAAGTATTTGGTTAATTGGTATTTGAGCCTGTTTCCAAAGATTTTCAGTCATTTCATGGGTAAAGACATTCTCGCCGCCGCTGAAATTAGCCATAGGGATTAATTGCCCATACTTAGTTACAATTATCTCGTCACCATCTTCGTTTATTTGGGCAAGACCTTTTTTAGCAGACCTTGTTCCTGACGCATATTTTTTTTCGGCAAGATTAAGAATGTCAATTTTGTTGTTGCGTTTCTGATTTAAAATTTCCCACATAAGACTGTTCGTTGGAATTTCAGCCATTATTTCAGAATAGTCTATACCGCTATCAAATGTATCATCATATAAATCATTCCCGTTGAACTTTGCAAGAAAATTATAAAGATTAGTAAGTTCAGAGCCGACACTGTTTACAATCTTGCCAATTCCTTCACCGCCGCTAAGAGCAATCATATCCATTACTTCAGCCGTAGACATAACCTCATTGCCAAGACTTGCAACTATGCCATCAAGCTTTTCGGTCATATTACTCAATTCTTCATCTAGGTAATTGTTTTGCATTTTCAATATATCCTGATGTGCCTGAAGGGATTGCATATCTTTTGTTTGTGTTAAATTGTTCTCTGCTTGACTCTTGGCATATTCAGCATCTGCTAATTCATTCTGTGCATCTATTACATCCTGAGTGTTTGCTACCCACTTCCACTGACCATTAATTAGCATACGAACATTGCGTTCATTGAGTACATTATCCAACTGCTGTCTCTTTTTGGAAACCTCTAGTTCAGCTTTGGTAATTTCGTATTTTTTCATTACGAGTTCATATTGCCGCTCATAATCTGCTGTAATTGCTTCAATGTTTGACAGGTCAGCATTGTTAATAGCTGATAAATAATTGGATTGGATTTCGTCAGCTTCTTCCAAGCAAGCGTTAAGTTCTTTTGTCAAAACATTATAATCATCCTGATTAAAAAGGAGTTTTCGCGTCTCTTCATCAAGATACTCATACATAGTTAGGGAAGCATTAATCTCTTTAGTAATGTTATGCTGCTCTTCTCCTATCGAGTTTAGCAAATCATAATGTTTTTGAAGCAGTGTTTCTTTTGCACTGTACTGTGAGATTTCAAAGTCATTTCGTTCCTTTATTTTCTGAATATTATCTTCGACTTTTTCAAAATCACTTTGAAGCGCCTGAACAAGCAAGTCTGTCTGTGTTTGTCTGATAGAGTCTGTTTGCTCAAGTATAATTTCTTCGCTCTCCCACCAACCTTTTTTGAAATCTGATAATGAATTTGCATATATTTGTACCAAATTCTTCTGTTCATCATCAGTAATCAATTTCAAATCATCTTCATATCTTGTGGTGAAATTACCTTCCTTATCAAACCATGACTCAATATCAAAGCCCGCGGGTAAAATATCAGCAAGCTTACCGCGAACTCCTTTCGCGTTATTATGATACACATCTTGATTATTTACCGCTTGTTCAACAATCCGGTTTTGGTTTGTCATGATATATTTTTGGTATTTGGGATTTTTTTCAATAGAATAGCGTTTTTCCCATTCGGAATTTTCAGCCAGCATTGCACTGATAGGCTCTTGCAGCTTTCGGGTATTAAACTCATTGATTTTTCTATACGTTTCAATGATACTTTCCAGCGTTGAACTTATTTGCTCACGGATACTCGAAAGTTTGCTTTGTACATCCTCCATGCTGTCAATGTATTCCTGAATAACCTCTTCATCATAAATTTCTTCGCTGTCTTCTGCATTAATCCTTTCAATATAGTCACGATATGATTCTAATAATTCATCATAGAACGTCTGATACTCCTCTTTTGTCTTATTTAAGGTTTTGTTCTTAAATCCATACAAGAAATCATTGTCCTGCAAGGTCTGTACATTTAGCGCACCAAGAATTGCATCTCTTAAGGGATTGTATTCATCAGAATCAATATCTAGACTACTTAATTCATCAACTTTTGCTATAATATTATTTATGACAATTTTTCTTTGATTAGCATAATCAACATATTCAGCAGCGGTAGATTTGTCATAATAACTCGGCACCTTATACTTTTCAAGTAATTCATCAAATTTTTTTCTTTCTGCCTCATTTGTTCCTGATGCGTAAGCAGGGATAGAAGAGGAGTGCCCTAAAATCTTTTTGGTTTCATCATACGGGACAATTTTAGTTCCTTCGGGAAAATCTCTTATCTCTACACCGCTTTGCCCTACTAACTCAACGTGCCCGTCAGGATAAATAGCAAGCTCAGGACGCTTAACATTATTCCCTGAAGGATTATCGCCAACTACAGCGTATCCACCCGGGTGAGAAGAAGAACCATCTGAATATGATGGTATTCCATAACCAATAATAGTATTATTTCGTGGACGTTTCTGCCTACTAACAATTCCTCCAGAAGTATTTCCCTCTATTGTATAAATGTAATTGTCATCAAAATCCTCAACAATACCAATATGGTCGTATGGATTTCCGCCATCATGCCAGTCAAACATAACTAATGAACCAATCTGAGGGATATAAGAAAGAGCTCCCTTGTTTTTAAAAAAGTTATATAAATCCCACACGCTGGCAGTCGTAGGAATAACATCTTCACTAATACCGACCTCTCTTGCTATTGAAGATACAAAATCAGCACACCATGCCTCAATTCTACCATTAGAAAATTGCCCATTTGCATTGTTTTGTCCGATATGAGAAGCCGCAGCATTAACTAGCGAAGATCTGCTGCCATTGCCTCCCCAAGTAAACATTCTGTTGAAGCGAGCTTGAATATCACTCTCTAAACCGTCCCATGCTTCCGTATTAAGTTTAGGCGGATCAATCTGCATATTTGCTATGTCACTGATTGTATTACTAATACCTGTTTTTATCTCATCAGCTCTGGTTAAAACCTCTGTCTTTGTTTCTTCTGCGCTTTGTGTAGCAGATTGCTTTATTTCAGAACTCTTCTCCGTAACAACACCCTTGGTTGTTTCTAAATCGGCTTGCAATGATGCGCGTTCTTCGGCTCTTGCTTTTGCATTTTCTTCTGCCTGCATTTTTAAAGACGTTGTTATTACGTTATAAATTTCATCTTGATAACGCCGTTCTTCAGAAATTAACTTATCGTTTTCACGTTTTTTCTTCTGAAGAGCACTCTCGGATACAACAGGAAGCATAAAGTCTAAGTTAAATAGGTCTTCACTGAATATATTCCCATTTGATATGTTTTCTATGTCGCGGTCTAGTCGTGTTATCATGCGGTCAAGTTGTTCTTCTGCATCATTAGCAACATTAGAAATCATTTCAACATTCAACAACTCTATTTCACGGCGCAAAGAAATAACATCTTTTACATTAGAACGCATTTCGCTACCCAAGGATTCCATGCGACTTGCCAATGCTTCAGCTTCGTCAGCAGAAGTAGGAGTAATACCGTTTAATCGCTCAAATTCATCACGCATAGCTGATGTCTTTTCTTTGAGTAAATCATACTTATTCAGAAGGGAGTCCATCTTAGTTGTATAGTCTGAATCGTCAGCCAATTCAAAACGCAAATCTTGAATATCAACTAACTGCGTAAATCTGTTAATATACTGTGTTGCTTCCTCAATGCCTTGTTTTAGAATTTCAAGGTTTTCTTGTTTCACGGATTCTGCAAGCTTTTTATTTGCATCCTGAATACTGCTGCTTGGATTTTTAAACTGAGGCACAGTATATTCTATTGGGTTAAAATCAAAACCATGGTATTCATCTGAACCAAGCCAGTTGCCGTTTTCGTCAAAAGAATTTACCCACCATTTTCCATCAGAAAAAGTAATAGAGGTACTTGCTAAATTCTGCATAAGCGATGTATCATGCTGTAGAAAATAGCCAAGTTCTTGTAACGCCTGCAACTTTTGAGAAACATCAAGATTGCTTATGTTATATATATCCTGAGCATTTTTCAGCCCAATCATGGCTTGTTGCGCAATATCTGCACTGCCACATTCGCTTAATAAAGATGCGGCGTTTGCATAGCTTGCCTCTGTCCCGTCATAAGATGCTAAAGCTGCATTTGCCTTTGCTTTTGCGACAGCATAAGTTCTCTCTTCAAGAGTAGATGTAATACCGGCTTCAGTCAGTAATGCCGCAATCTCTTCATCTGTCTTTTTAGCGAGTTCTTCAATGGTAAAGTTTTCATACAAGTATGCCTGTGCCAACTCGGTTGATTGAGAAAGTTTTTTGTTCTTTTCTGCAATAACAATCGACTCGGCAACCGCATTTGCGTTCAAAACTCCATTTTCACGGAGAACTGCTGCAATCTGTTCTTCTGTCGCATTGGCAAGTTTCTCGGAACCCATTTCATGTTCAAGGATTTTATATGTCAGGTCGGACATTGCCTGATTAAACTCAGCCGAACCCTTTTTTGCATCAAGAAGAGTGGATTCATATCCCGCCCATTCGTCATCTGCCAGCCCGGTAGCTGTTTTAATCTCGCCAAGAGTCTTTGTTGTAATGTGCCCGTCGTCTGACAGTTCTTTACATGCGCTTCCAAGAGTTTTAATTCCGTCAGACGCCTTTTCCAAGTCGCTTATTGAAACCGTCATTTTATTGACTTCTTTACCTGCATTGGCGATTAAAGCTTCAACTTCTGACCAGTCTTTTATACCATCAGGAGATATGTCTAAATCAGCAAGAATTTCCAACTCATCAAACTTGAGCTGACCAATTTCTTTGTCAAATTTTACCTTGAACTTATCTTTGACGTTCCTCACCATTGTGTCAACATCGGAAGACGCTGTACCATCATCATTGGTGGTTATGCCAAAAAGAAGTTTAATTGCTTTTTGTGTCTCATCTGGCAAAGTATCAATAAGAGATAAAAATGCAGTCAACTTTTCTTGATATTCAGCAACAGTAATATCACCTGCATTAAATTTAGTCTGCAAGTCAAACACTACACTAAAATCATTTACGAGACCTTTATTGCCGCGTAGTTTATCTATAACGTTTTCTTCCACCCAAGAAGCCATTTGGGCTTCAGAATCAAATTGATTGTAGAACTCAGCATCAAATTGCCCCACAATCTGTTTGACCATATCTTGAACTTTATCATCTGCGAGTTGAAACTTTTCGCTCTGTTCAAGATACGCCTGCATTATAGGTTTAATTTTTGCAGCTTGTGCCTCAACTTCGGTATTAAGAGTATTAAATAAAGATTGAAATTTTTTGATGTTTTCACTTATGTATTCAGCATCTTGCGTATTCCAATCAAACCAACCTTTATCTAATCCTATTTTATCAAAAACATCGCCAATTACCAAAGAGTTTCCGCCAAGGTCGTTTATTATGCCTTGGATTTTTTCTACGTCTCCTCCTGTTGCAACGATTTTATCTACAAGTTCTTTCATTTGTAACAAGCCAGACTCTTCCCATATATATTTGGGGTTTTTGTCTGTTGAGGCTTTAAATCCAGCAAACACCTCTGCGCTACCAACAATAATAGCATCCTGTGCCGCATCTTTTTGGTCTTTGTATGCCTGAGTTAGTTTTTCAATATCGCCTTTGCATTTGATTATGGCATTACCCTCATCGGTGTAACCCTGTACCATATGAGGGAACATATCTGCAATCTGATTAACTATTTCATTGTATCTTGCATATTCATCTGAGTTTAATGAAACGTTTCTACCAAGAGAGTCTACACCTTTAGCAAGTTTCTCGTAGTCGGATGACATAGAATCTATCGCCTGTTTGTTTGATGTAAGTTTATCTCTTTGTTCTTCAAATTTATTTATAAATTCATTAGCTTTTTCTATTGCATTTTCTTGAGCATTAGCGAGTGCTTGGAATCCCTTGATAATTCCACTAATTGCCATCGATATACCCATCATCATAAGCATGTTTCCTGCAACAGAGAGGGCTTTGAGACCAACGGTTGCAAGTTTTGCTTTGACTGTCATGTTTTGTGTAGCGTTGGCAATCGCCTGTTGAGACAATACAACACCACGACCGCTTCTAACAAGATTTTCTTGATTGTCAAATAATGCTTGTGCAGCACTACTACTTGTCAACATCGTCCTATTCCAAGCGGTTTGAGAAGATACACCTTCTACTCCAACAAGTCTATTGTACTCGTTAATGTTGGCTAAATCTTGACTTGTTATAAAGGATGATAAACTGTTAAGTCCACCTTTGATGCCGCCAATGCTTATTGCATGAGAAACTTCGGATAAGCTTCTATTAAAAATACCAATTTTGTTTATTGCTCCATCTAATGAAGTATCTAAAGTTTTGAATATCGTACTAATAAATTAAAGACAAGGCATTTGTGGAGAATGTCATACAAATATTATGGAGATATTTGTGCCTTAAAATCGGGTTTTGTGGAGAAACCCTTGAAAAAATACATATTATATGGTACAATAATACAAAAGAGGTGTTGATAATGAAACTTTGTCGTAAGTGTCTGACTGAACTTTTTGATAGAGATACTATCTGTTCAACATGCAAAAACAATAGTTTCATTGAGGATGAGTCCTTTAACAAAATAAAATCCGAAATAATGTCAGCAAGCAAACGAAAACTAAACTCACTGTTGAAAAATCCAGATTATCAGTCCGTTTATTATTACATACAAAAAAAATCAACCTGCAAACGACCAGACGTATTAGAACTTTCTGATGATAAAACCATAGATGTGTGCCCCTCGCTCCTTAAAGATGAACAACTGAAAGAATCAAATAATCATATTCCAAAATGCCCAACCTGTGGTTCACCTGATATAGAAAAAATATCTCTATCATCAAAAGTAGTAGGAGGAGCATTGTTTGGTTTATTCAGTAGCAATGTAAGAAAAACTATGCACTGCAAAAATTGTGGATACAAGTGGTAAACAGTCAAACCCAATCACTAAAATATTAAAGATCTGTCTCATAGCAGGTCTTTTTTAATTAAGTTGTAAGTCAGATTTTTAAAATGACATTATATAAACCAAAAGACACCCTCGACGAATCAAAAGGTGTCTTCGGAATACCAGCATGACGAGGCTGGCTTACTTGTGATAATAGTTTATTCAATTAGTTGAATAATATACCCAATTCTCAGAGCATTTTCTTGTATTATTATGATATCACATATTTTCAATTTTGTCAAGCATTTCTTGTAATTTTGCTAAAATATCGTCACTTTCACTAATTTGAAGTTTGTTTCGAATTGAAGACAATTGCATCATCATATCATAATATGGTTTATATATATCAAGTTGTTGCATTAATTGATTATCAATTTCTTTAACTTCTTTAGAGTCCAATTGACATATTTGCCCAGAAAGCCTACCTTTACTTATGCACATAATATTTGAAACATTAACCTGTCCATCCAGTATCCTTTTGCCATTAGTATCAAAATATTCTCTGATGGGAATTAAACAGGGGATAGTTCCTTTGTCGTGTGTGATAGGAGCAACAATAGTATTGGGAGAATTTTTATTTATAACTGTTTTTTGCAAGATAACACCGGGGCGAGGAGATTCTTTACTCATTTCGCTACCAATGCCAATTCCAAAATCGCACCAATATACCTGTCCTCTTTTTACGACCCTTGTTTTAGATTTTTCTGAAAGTTTATCCAAATATAATTTTCTTTTAAGCCAATCCAAATATTTTTGTGTTTTTGATAAATCTATATCCACCCAATTCTTCCTCCGCAATATTTTTCTATATCATATCACAAAAGTCGCTTTTTGTCAAATTGCGTCTTGCTAAATATAGGCAATTATGTTATAATAAAATTCAAATGGTCAACCCGCAACCCCAACAATAACCTGTCCCTATTGTAAATCAACCGACTGTAAGAAAATCTCAGGATTATCAAAAGCAGGTAGTGTAGCATTATTGGGTATATTTGCGTTGGGCAAAACTACAAAACAATTTCACTGCAACAATTGTAAAGCAGATTTTTAACCTACCCAAACCAATAGTCGCTACATCGACCAATTCATAAGAAAGGAGCAATAAAAATGGATAAGTACATAGAAGTTTTCTGTAAACAGAATCCTAAAATTTCTTTTCCTTGCGCGAACCCAGACTGCAAAAAAGAACACACCTTTAATACCAAAGATGTGTTCAAAAACAAAACATACAAATTCGTCTGTCCTTCCTGTGGTAATAACACCGAAGTAGACACGAGCAAATTTGTTAAGGATTTTGTCTCACAGTTAAAGAAGTTAGGCATTACTGTAAAATAGTATCAAATTTAAAGTCGAATGAACATACATTCTTCAACAGTTCTTCAAGACATTTTGTATGTTCTAAATCAACTGTGTTAGAGATATGTTGTAACCATTCGGCTTTATTTGATAATTCAAAAGTACAATTAAATGTATTCATAACAACTTCCTTTCATAAAAATTAACCAACCCACAAACTCAATAGGAGAGAATACATATGAGCGATAAACCAAACATTCCATACGGATTTATTCCAATTGAACCCGATGAGGCTATGCGTAATTTTCAAAAGAACATAGACCAATCGGTTATTCAGCCCAACTTTGACTATGAGAGAATGGAGCGAGAACAACGTAGTCAAATTGACAGTTTATCTACATACCGAGACAGAATTGAATATACTAATAAAGTGTTCAACAAAGGTTCTTTCTTTAGAGATTTTCTTATAGCCGTGTTAGGCGGTGCAGTAGTGCTTGTAATTGAACATTGTGTAGATATCTACAATCTTATCGTAAGCCTAATAAATATGGTGAAATAAATCCAATACCATACCATAAAACATAAGCAGTTATACCGCCTAATATACCACAAAGCAATAAGTAAGCGGTTTCTTTTAGTTTGCTCTTTAACATCAAATCAAATCCTCTCGTTAAAATTTCTATACATAATTCTTATCAAAATAGCACCCAAACAGGGTGCTATAGTTTTATTTGTGCATAAAAATAAGACACTGCTTAATTAGCGGTGTCTTTGTTGTTGTCATTATGTAATTCTTCTTTTAATCGCTTTTCGAAATCAAGTATGGGTGTAAAGGTTAATTTTTTGCCTTGTCTCGCAAATCTTAAAACTTTTCTAACCTTTGCATTGATTTCCTTCTGCTTATTTTCGTTAATTTCAATAGGAGTATTGCTATCTGCATAAGTGTATACTTTGTCAAAATATTTATCAATAATTGGAACCATATTTTGAATTAATGCAACGTTTTTATTACCTTTTACATAAACAAACGATATTGCATCACATACACCATATTTTTG
>ERZ1034952.3247-NODE-3247-length-11107-cov-3.354777_pt1 | contig 11107 bp, 8 predicted proteins | sample MGYA00520625_ERZ1034952 | MGnify/ENA primary metagenome ERZ1034952 (study PRJEB33766, sample SAMN09781773) | gut metagenome | biome: gut microbiome | host: Homo sapiens | place: Madagascar | study: EMG produced TPA metagenomics assembly of the PRJNA485056 data... | reverse complement strand
TCGAAGCTCTGCACACCGATCGAGAGGCGGTTCGCGCCGAGCGCCCACAGATCGCGCACGAGACGCTCGGTCAGGCTCTCGGGGTTCGCCTCGACGGTGAGCTCGACGTCATCAGTGAGGTGCATGCTGAGCCCGAGCGTGTAGAGCAGCTGCGTGAGGTGGGAGCCCGCGTGGGTGGGCGTGCCGCCGCCCACGTACACCGTCTCGATCGCGGCGAGCTCACCGAGGCGGGCCCAGCGACGCAGCTCGAGGATGAGGTTTTCGAAGTATTCCGCGATCGCGGGGTCGTCAGCGGGCACGGCGCGCGTGGCGAAGTCGCAGTATGCGCAGCGCTTCACGCAGAACGGCACGTGAATGTAGAGGGCTTTGTAGGGGTCGTGCGGCATGGGGCTCCTTTCGCGACGCTAGGCGTCCGGGTGCTTGGCGTGCGCGATGGCGAGCAGCTCGTCGAAGACGGCATCGAAATCGGCGAGCGTGGTGCAGTAGTTGATCTTTCCGCGCGCGGCGGCTGCGCCGGGAAGGCCCGCAAGGTACCACATCGCGTGCTTGCGCATGCGCACGATGCTGCGGCCCTCGCGGTGCGTGAGCAGCTCGGCGTGGCGGCGCGCCATGGCGATGCGCTCGTCGATGCCGGGCGCATCGGGCGCGGGCTTGCCGGCGAGCGCTGCTTTCACATCGGCGAAGACCCAGGGGTTGCCCTCGGCGCCGCGCGCGATCATCACGTGATCGCAGCCCGTCTCCGCGATCATGCGCATGGCGTCCGCGCCGCACTTGACGTCGCCGTTGCCCACGACGGGCACGCGCACAGCCTGCTTCACGCGTGCGATGGCGCCCCAGTCGGCGCACCCGCGGTAGAGCTGCTCGGCGAAGCGCCCGTGCACGCAGAGCGCATCGGCGCCGGCGTCCTCCATGAGGCGCGCGAACGCAGGTGCCGTTTCCTCTCCGAGCGCCCAGCCGCGGCGAAACTTCACGGTCACGGGATGGGAGACGGCCGCCTTCACGGCACGCACGATGGCGCAGGCGAGCTCAGGCGTCTTCATGAGCGCCGATCCGTCGCCTTTGCTCACGATCTTGCGCGCAGGGCAACCCATGTTGATGTCGAGGTAAGCAAGGTGTTCGCCGAGCGCGTCCTCGATCCACGCCGCCTGCGACGCCATGACGTCAGGCTCGTGGCCGAACAGCTGCACGCCCACCTTCTCCTCCCCTTCGGCAAGCGCGAGGAGGTGGCGTGTCTTCTCGTTGGCGTACGACAGGCCTTTGGCCGACACCATCTCGGTGAACGCGAGGTCGGCACCCTGCTCGAGGCAGAGCGTGCGGAAGGCGATGTCGCTCACGCCCGCCATGGGCGCGAGCAGCACCTTGTGCGGCTCGGAAAGCAGGAAAGGGGTCATGGCAGGCAGCGTCCTACGCCGATAGATCGGCGCCGACGAGGCCGAGCGCTACGATGGCTCCGACGATGAGCAGCACGCACACGACGAGCACGACGGCGAGGACGCAACCGAGCGCCTTCGATCCGCGCGCCTGCTCGAGCTCCTCGGCGTTCTTCTTGTCGTCGAACGGGTCTTCGAACCAATCGTATTCTTCGCGTTGTCTGCTCATGGCCTGCCTTACTCCAGATGAATCAGGCATGAGTATATCAGCAAGCACGCCAGCAACGCCGAGCGCCACAGGATGTACGCAAGCGTTCGATCGGAGGCGCACGGGCGCCCGTTCGAGTATGATAGGTGCCGTTTGGCGGCGTCGCGATGACGAAACGGAGGTGAGAGCGATGGCGGATACGGAAGGGCGTGCGCGCTCCTCGACGGTACGCGATCTTGCGCGGCTCGCCGTCCCCACGTTCGGCCAGCTCATTGCCGAGCCGACGTTCATCCTCATCGACACCGCCATCATTGGGCACGTGGGCACCTCGGCGCTCGCGGGCCTCTCGCTCGGCTCAACTGTCATCCTCACCGCCGTGGGCCTCTGCGTGTTCCTCGCCTACGCGACCACCTCTCAGGTGGCGCATCTGCTCGGCGCGGGGCGGCGCCGCGTTGGACTTCAGACGGGCATTGACAGCCTGTGGCTTGCGCTCGCGATCGGCGTCGTGCTCGCGGCCGCGCTATTCGCGTTCGCGGAGCCGATCTGCTTTGCTCTTGGCGGCGGTGGGCGGCGCGGTGGTGAACACCGTGCTCGACGTGCTCTTCGTCATCGTGTTCGGCTGGGGCGTGGCGGGCTCGGGCGTTGCCACCTGCATCGCCCAGTGGTTCATGGGGATCTTCCTTGTGGTGCCCGCCGTGCGCTGGGCGCGCGACGCCGGTGCGCGCCTGCGCCCCCGCCTCGCGGGCATTGCTGCGGCGGGATCCGACGGGCTGCCCCTCTTCCTGCGCACGCTTGCGCTGCGGGCGGGGCTCGTCGCCACGGTGATGGCAGCCGCCGCGCTCGGCACCGAGGTGCTCGCGGCCTATCAGGTGGTGAACGCCACGTGGAACTTCGCGCTCAACATCCTCGATTCGGTGGCCATCGCCGGCCAGACGCTCGTGGGCGCGCAGCTCGGCGCGCGACGCTTCTACGAAGCGCGCCGGCTCACGCGTGTGACGGCGCGTGCAGGACTTGCGATGGGCGTGTGCGTGGGGGCGGCGTTCGCGCTTGCAGGCCTCGCGGCAGGGCCTCTCTTCTCCCCCGATGTGCACGTGCAGCATCTTGCCGCCATCGGCATGGTCATGATGGGAGCGGCCATGCCGCTCCAGGGTTGGATGTGGGCGCTCGACGGCATCCTCATCGGTGCGGGCGACTTCCGCTACCTCGCAGCCGCCTGTGCGACGGCGGCTGCGGCGCACATCGTCGTGCTCGCCGCGGTGGTGGGGCTTGCCGCCCCGCTGCTGCCCGACGACGCGGCGCGCTGCGTCGCGCTCTGGCTCGTGTTTAACCTCGTGCTCATGGGTGGGCGCGCCGTTGCCAACGGCCTGCGAGCGCGCACCGACTGCTGGATGCGCGCGGAGGTGTAACGCGGCGCTAGTCGTCCACCTTGAGGATCGCCATGAACGCCTCCTGCGGCACCTCCACGCTGCCGATGGCCTTCATGCGCTTCTTGCCTGCCTTCTGCTTCTCGAGCAGCTTGCGCTTGCGGCTGATGTCGCCGCCGTAGCACTTCGCAAGCACGTCCTTGCGCTTCGCCTTCACCGTTTGGCGCGCGAGCACGCGGCCGCCGATGGCCGCCTGGATCGGCACCTCGAACAGCTGGCGCGGGATGATCTCCTTGAGCTTCTCGCAGAGCACGCGGCCGCGGTCGTAGGCCTTGTCGCGGTGCACGATGAACGACAGCGCGTCGATCGGCTTGCCCGACAGGAGGATGTCGAGCTTCACGAGGTCGGACGGCTTGTAGCCGAGGAAGTCGTAGTCGAGCGAGGCGTAGCCCTTCGTGTTCGACTTGAGCTTGTCGAAGAAGTCGAGGATGAGCTCGGAGAGCGGGATCTCCCAGAGCATCTCCACCGTCGTGGGCGACAGGTAGTTCATCGTGACGAACGTGCCGCGCCGCGCCACGGTGAGGTCCATGACGGCGCCCACGTAGTCGGGCGGGATGAGCACCTTCGCCGTGAGGTAGGGCTCCTCCACATGGTCGATCTCGCCAGGGTCGGGCATCTCCTGGGGCGAGTGGAGCGACACCATCTCGCCGCCCTTCTTGAACACGTGGTACTCTACCGAGGGCGCCGTGGCGAGCAGGTCGAGGCCGAACTCGCGCTCGAGGCGCTCCTTGATGACCTCCATGTGGAGCAGGCCGAGGAAGCCCACGCGGAAGCCGAAGCCGAGGGCGTGGGAGGTCTCGGGGTCCCACACGAGGGCGGGGTCGTTGAGCGAGAGCTTCTCGAGCGCCTCCTTGAGCGGCTCGTACTGGTCGCCGTCGATCGGGAACAGGCCCGTGAACACCATGGGCTTCGCGTCGCGGTAGCCGGGCAGCGGCTCGTCCACGCCGCCGTGGGCGAGCGTGATGGTGTCGCCCACCTTCACATGGCTCACGTCCTTGAGGCCCGTCACGAGGTAGCCGACCTCGCCCACCGACAGCTCGGGCATGGGCGTTTCAGCGGGGCGGCGGGCGCCCACCTCCTCGACGAGCGTCTCGGTGCCGGTGGCCATCATGAGGATGCGGTCGCCCTTCTTCATCGAGCCGTCCACCACGCGCACAAGCGCCACTACGCCGCGATAGGCGTCGAAGTAGCTGTCGAAGATGAGCGCGCGCAGCGGGGCGTCGGCGTCGCCGACGGGTGCGGGGATGTTGTACACCACCGACTCGAGCAGCTCGTGCACGCCCTCGCCCGTCTTGCCCGAGGCGAGGATCGCGTCGTCGGCGGGGATGGCGAGGCCCTCCTCGATTTCCTCCTTCACGCGCTCCGGCTCGGCGGCGGGCAGGTCGATCTTGTTGATGAGTGGGATGATCTCGAGGTTCGCGTTCATCGCCATCATGGCGTTGGCGACCGTCTGCGCCTCGACGCCCTGCGTGGCGTCGACGACGAGCACCGCGCCGTCGCAGGCGGCGAGCGAGCGGCTCACCTCGTAGGTGAAGTCCACATGCCCGGGCGTGTCGATGAGGTTGAACTGGTAGGTCTGTCCGTCGTCGGCCGTGTAGTCGACGCGCACTGCCTGGCTCTTGATCGTGATGCCGCGCTCGCGTTCGATGTCCATCGAGTCGAGCAGCTGCTCCTGCATGTCGCGCGACGCTACGGTGCCTGTCAGCTCGAGGATGCGGTCTGACAGGGTTGATTTTCCGTGGTCGATGTGCGCGATGATGGAGAAGTTCCTGATGTACTGCGGATCGGTGCTCATAGCTGCTTTCTCTCGGTTGATCGTGTCGTGCGGGGCGTATGCTAGCATAACTCTGAACTGTATATGATAACGCGATAACGCGGCCGGGCGTGAGGAAGGCGGGCGGTGTGGACGTGCGGCAGAACAGAGACGCTTCCTTGAACGGTGCATCCCTCGTGCTGTCTGTCGACGGCGGCGGCACCGCTACCGATGCATGGGTGATCGACACAGCTGGCGAAGCCGTGCTCAAGCTGCGTGTGGGGCCGCTCAGCGTCAAGTCGACGAGCGCGGAGGCGGTGCGCGGGGTGCTCGGCGAGCTGGCGCGTGCGCTGAGCGCGGTGAGCCTTTCCTTCGACGACTTCGCCCTGACGGTCTGGGGGCTCTCGGGACTCGACACCGCGCAGACGCACGCCGCGTACGAGAAGCTGCTCGACGATGCGGGCGTTCCGCGTACACGCCGGCTCATCGTCAACGATGCGGTGCTCCCCCTGTTCGCCGCAGGTCGTGAGACGGGTGTCGTTCTCGTGGCGGGAACGGGCAGCATCGCGCTCGGCATCGACGATGCAGGCACGGTATGGCGCGCCGGCGGCTGGGGGTACGCGGCGAGCGACGGGGGCTCGGGGTATTGGATCGGGCGTGCGGCGCTTGCCTACACGCTGCGGTGCGCCGACGGGGTCGAACGCGATGACGGGCTGGCCGTCGCGGTCGCGCGGGCGTATGGCGCGCCATCGCCAGAAGCGCTCAAGCCCGTCGCAGCCGACGGCCTCGACCCCGTTTCGATCGCGGCGGGAGCGCGCACGGTGCTCGAGCATGAGGGGTCTGAGGCGGCGCGCGAGATCATGCGCGACGGCGCCGGGCTGCTCGCCGACCTCGTCACGGCCTGCGCACCGGGAAAGGCGGAAGTGCCTGGTGCGTGTGCTCGCGCGCCGGTGCCGGTGATCCTTTCGGGCGGGTTGTTCACGAGCGCGACCTTCGAGAGCTTCGTGCGTGAAGCCGTGCTCGCCCGCTGGCGGGAACGGGGTTGCGCGGGTGCGGCGGATGTGCAGCGTGTCAGGCAACCGCCCGTCTGGGGCGGTGCGGTCCTCGGCCGCTACGTGCTCGCGGGGCGCCGTCCGTTCGATCGCTGGCTTGCGGGAGAGGTGTCCATCGGCTGGGTCGAAGGCGAAGCGCACCGCTGATCAGGCGCGCGACGATGCGCTACCAGTCGATCTCGATGTCGAACTCCTCGCGCAGGATAGCGCGGAATTGTTCCTCATCCTCGATTTCGACGTTCTCCTTGCCTGCAGGGCCCACGCGCGTGAAGGTGTCGCTCGTAATGGACGCGTTGCCGTCGGGCGTGCGGCGGTTCACCATGCGCCATTGCGTGAACACCGATTGCGGGCTCGTGGCGCAGAAGTGCATGAGCACGGCGTAGTCGGTGAGCTGCATGCGCTCGTCGAGAAACGCGGTGACGGGTTCGGGCTCGCGCACGGGCTCCCCTGCGGCACGCGCCGCCTCGAGGGCGTCGGTTCTTCCGAGGTAGTACAGGTTCCACCACGCCCCCTCGCCGTGTTCGATGCGGAAGCGCTGTCCGTGGGAATCGATCTCAAGGCCGTCGACGAGCGGCACGGCGCACGGCGGCATCGGCCCGCCGTAGCCTACGTCGCAGAAGAAGCGCTCGCCGTCGATTTCTGCGATGGTAGCACGATGGGTGAACGGATACACGTAGCCGCGATTCTTGAGGCTGCGGCCCACGCACGGCGTGACGTCGAAGCCGGTTTCTTTGAGCAGCGCGTAGAAGATGCCGTTGAGCTCAAAGCAGCATCCGCCGCGCTTGCCGCGAATCACCTTGTCGAACACGTCAGCAATGCTGAGCGAAGGGATCATGCGGCGATCGTAGATGTCGAGGTTCTCGAAGGGGATGGTGCATTGGTGCGCGTAGATGATGCGGTCGAGCAGGTCCTTGTCGAGCGGTCCGGCAGGCGTTTCCATGCCGAGCTTCGCGAAGTACAGATCGCGGTCGGGCAGCGGCTCATACAGCTCTTCGAACATGCGGTTCCCCCCTCGTTTGCAGTAGCGGTGACGCGGCATGGCACCATGAATGTGCGCCGTGTCTCTCGGTTGCGTCAGGCAACGCACCATTGTACAACTCCCCCTCCATTTCATCCCCACAATTCGACGTGTTAAGGCGGTTTGGCAAAGTTTATCTGGATTCGCATCGGCGAGTCCGGTATGCTTGCAGATCGTGTCCAGCGATACGCGCACGTGACCGTTTAAGGTTCGTGTTTGCAGACGTGGCTGCGCTTAGACTTTACGCAATCGCTGGTGACCGAACGGTCAAGAGGCGGAAAAATCCCGACTGCCTCCCGCGCAACGCGCTGCGCGCCTTGCGTTCTGTTCTGTCGCCTGCTTTTTGTCCTGCCAGCCGCCCGTCGCCCGGCATGAAAACGAGATGCTACGAGCCAAGGCTTACAGGAGGAATCATGGCGAACATCAAGTCTCAGAAGAAGCGCATCATCACCAACGAGAAGTCCCGCATGCGCAACCGTGCGGTCAAGTCCGAGCTCAAGACGGCGCCCCGCCGCGTCAAGGACGCCGTGGCTGCCGGCGACGGCGCGACTGCCTACGCTGCCGCCCTCGCCGCGTGCCGCCTCATGGACAAGGCCGTGTCCAAGGGCGTCATCCACAAGAACCAGGCTGCCAACCGCAAGAGCGGCATCATGCGCATCGCCAACACCATCGTGACCGATGCCGATCGCGCTGCGTACGTGAAGCCGGAACCCAAGGAGCAGAAGACCGGTTCCAAGAAGGCTGAGAAGAAGGCCGCCCGCCTCGCCGCCTACGAGACGAAGAACGCAGAGAAGGCCGCGCGTCGCGAGAAGCAGCAGAAGGAAGAGGCCGCCGCTGCCAAGCGCAAGGCTGAGGAGGCCGCCAAGGCCGCTGCTGAGGAAGCCGCTGTCGAAGCCGAGGGCGCCGAGGAGGCTGCCGAGTAACGCTGCAAGCGCTGCTTACGTCGACCTGCGGTTAACGTCATACCGTTCCGCCTTTGCGAAGGGGAGCCGATCAAGCGATCGGCTCCCCTTTTCTGTTTCAGGATTTGATAAAGCGGGATGAGCGATAAGCGCCGGCATTACCTGCGCAGCGTGGCGATGAGCCAATCGACGAAGGCTCCCTGGGCGTCGGCACCGGTTTTCATGGTGCGTTCGGCATCGCGTGCGGTCGAGAGCGCGCGGCGCAGCTCGGCGGGCGCGAACTGACGCGTCCATACGCGGAAGTTCTTCACCTTCCATTCGGGGATGCCGATCGTCTTCGGCAGAGCGGCGATGCTCCCTCGCGCCATGAGCGACTGGGCGCAGATCAGGTCGCGGATGCGGCTCACACAGCGTGCGATGAGCGCGTGCGGTGAGCTGGATTCCATGTGCGCGAGGTACCTGAGGCACTTCGTGAGGTCGCGCGCGGCGAACGCGTCGGTGAACTCCCATACGGAGATCTCGGTGGTGCGGGCCACGAGTCCGATGACCTCGTTCTCGTTGACGGCGTCGCCGCCGCGGTGCGCAAGGGCGATCTTGCGGATTTCGCCGTCGAGGCGCACCGTGTCAGCGCCGACGAGATCAACGAGCTTGGCGGCTGCGCCCGGCGTGAACGTGATGCCGTGGGTGGTGGCCATGGCGCGCACCTGGTTTGGCAGCTCGCGCTGCTTCGGCAGGGTGCAGTCGATGACGGACGCTTTCCCTACGGCGGCGAGCGCCTTGTACAGACGCGTCGACTTCGCGAGCTTCTCAGCTTCGACGGCGAGCACGGTGGAGGCGCAGGGATCCTTGAGGTAGGCCACAAGCTCCTCGGAGTCGGCCTTGCGCAGCTTCTCGACGTTGCGCACGTACACGAGGCGCTTCTCACACGCAAAGGGAACGGTGTTGCAGGCCGAGACGATGTCGCCTCCGAGGGCCGTCTCCCCGTCGAACTCATCGGAGTTGAACGCGATGTCGCCGAGCTTCGCAAGGCGGGTGCGCAGACGATCGACGACGGTTGCGCGCTTGAGCGCGTCGTCGCCGACGATGAGGTAGGCAGGGAGCAGTTCGTTGTTCTTCTGTGCGGTCATGTTGCTTATTCTACCCGAGCAGCTGGCTCGGCGCTCCGCGCGTCCTCAAAGTGACACTTGAGCGGAGATGGCGATGGTTTCTTCCGTGAAGGTGAGTCGCACGTCTCCCCGCTCGTCGGTGCGCAGAATGGCAGCGCCTGCGTGCTCAAGGCACGCGAGCGTTTCAGCATGGGGGTGTCCGTAGCGGTTGTTCGCTCCGCAGCTGAGCAGCGCTATGCGCGGGCTCAACGCTGCGGCGAGGTCGTCGGTGAGTGCGGCGCGTGATCCGTGGTGCCCCACCTTGAGCACGTCGACTGCACCGAGGTTCTGCTGCATGCGTATCTGTTCGAGCTCGGCGGCCTCGGCGTCACCGCAGAACAGCGCGGTCCATTCCGTTTGGCCGTCGTCGTTCGCGTCGTATGCAACCTCGAGACAGAGGCTGTCGGCGTTGCCGCCCTCGTCGGCAAACGATTGAGGCCACACCGTGCGCAGCGTGAAGTTGCCGATTTCAAGTTCGTCGTTAAGGGCGAGCCCTGCGATGCCCTGCGGAGATCCGACGGTGCAGGCGAGATCGCCGCGCAGCTCGTTGCAGGATGCGCAGGCGCAGGTGAGCGCGTCGGAGGCAACGAAAGCGCGGTTCACGGCAACGGTGCGTCCAAGGGCGTCGAGCGCGCCGCAGTGGTCGTCGTCGGCATGTGAGACGATGATGCCGTCGAGACGGTAGACGGCGTTGCGTCCGAGCGCTGCGAGCAGGCGCGCATCTTGATTCCCCGTGTCGATGAGCACGCTGCGTCCTTCACTGCGTACGAGGAACGCGTCTCCCTGTCCCACGTCGAGCATGACGATCTCGTCACCGCGCGTGAGCGGAAGTGCGGCGATAGCGACCGCGCATGCTGCGACTGCGAGCGCCGTAATAGCGCCGAGGTGCGCAGGGCGCCACGACGGCCAGGCAATCCAGAGCGCCGCTGCAGCGAGTGCCGAAACGCCGAGTGCTGCACCGAGCGGAATGCTGACGGCGATGCAGCAGAACGGCACGCTTGCAAGCGCCTGTGTGACGCATGCGAGGGGTGCGATGCAGAGAGCCGCCGCTCCCACCGCAACGGGTGCGGCGGCGGGGCATGCGAGGCCGATGACCGTGCACGCGAGGCCGACGCCGCAGGCGAGCGTGAACAGAGGCGCCGCTGCGATGTTCGCAACGGGAGCAACGAGCGGCAGCTGGGAGAAGAGCGCCGCCGAGAACGGCTGGGTGAGCAAGGCGGATGCGCTCGTCATGGCGACAGGCTCGGCAACGAGGGTGCGCACGGGGCCGGATACGTTGCCGAACCATGAGATGAGCAGCGGGCAGAACAGCACGATGCCGCACGTGGAGGCAGCTGAGAGAAAGAGGGAGACCGACACGGCGGCCGCTGGATCGGCGGCGATGAAGCCGACGATGACGAGAGCGAGGGCGTTGAGCGTGGCGCTGCGGCGGCGGGCGACGTACGACGAGAGCGCCACGAGCGTCATGGCGGCCGCACGCACCGCTGAGATGGGAACACCCGCGAAAACGGTGTACGCGATGACGAAGAACGCCGAGACGGCGACGCATGCCGCCCTCGGCAGGCGTATCAGGCACAGAACGCCGCAGAAGAGCGCCGTCACCACAACGAGATGCGATCCCGATACCGCGATGATGTGAACGAGCCCTGTGGCCGTGAAATCGGCGTAAAGCTCGGTGTCGACGACATCGGCGCGGTATCCGCAGATGAGAGCTTCGAGAAGCCCCGCTTGCTCTCCCCCGTGTTCGCGGAGGAGGCCGATGGCATCACGGCGGAGATCTCGCAGTGAGTCTGTCGTATCATCGGGCAACGCGAGATCGGGGGCGCCGCTCAGATGGACTTCGGCGACGATGCCCTTCGACCAGGTGTAGGAGCTTTCCCGCGCATTAACGCCTTTCAGGGTTGCGCGAGCTTCAAACCCGTCCCCTGCGAGGAGCGGAACGAACTCATCGAGGTAGATGGCGCATCGTACGGCGACACCATGAGCGCTTCGCGCCTCGGCATACGCGGTGGAACCGTATGCGCTCGGTGCAGCGTCTTCGATGAGCGTGAAACGCCAGTCTCCGGCAACCGATTCCTCGGGGAGGGCGGCGGCGTCGAGCCGATAGGCGGCGGACGCGGCGCAGGCGATGCCGAGCGCAATGCCGAGCATGAGTACGCCAACGAGGGGAACGCGCCGCGCGAAAAGCAGCACTGCCGACGCAATGCAGATGACGCTTGCAAGGGCGAGCAGGTA
>ERZ1034952.3241-NODE-3241-length-11130-cov-27.106637_pt1 | contig 11130 bp, 8 predicted proteins | sample MGYA00520625_ERZ1034952 | MGnify/ENA primary metagenome ERZ1034952 (study PRJEB33766, sample SAMN09781773) | gut metagenome | biome: gut microbiome | host: Homo sapiens | place: Madagascar | study: EMG produced TPA metagenomics assembly of the PRJNA485056 data... | reverse complement strand
TATATAGTATAGACGGCAAGACTTGGATTCCTGCCATCAAGGATTTCAAGATGCAGTATGATTATCGCCGCCTCTTCATGGGTACCCGCATCGCCATCTACAACTATGCCACAAAGGCTGCTGGCGGATATGTGGATGTAGATTCTTTTGAGTATTCTAAAAGAAAATAGGTTTAAAGTTTGAGATATTTTTAATTTTGACGGCACAAAGTGATGGAAAATCAAAAAGTTTCCTTATCTTTGTGCCGTTTTTAATTACTAATCAATGCTGATTTTATGAACAGAAATAAGATGATTTTGGGGGCTTGGGTCTTGGGACTATTGTTTCCGGTAGAGATGATTGCTAAGGCAAGTTGCACAGATAATAGCACCCTTCTTTGGTATAACGCCCCAGCCCAGCAGTGGCTGGAAGCTCTGCCTATCGGAAACTCTCATCTGGGAGGTATGGTATATGGCGGAACCACGGATGAGAATATCCAGTTGAATGAGGAGACTTTCTGGAGTGGCGGTCCTCATAACAACAATAGCAAGAAATCCCTGGAGAATCTGCCAAAGGTGAGGGAACTCATCTTCAATGGCAGGGAAGAGGAGGCAGCGGCTCTCATCAACCAAACCTTCATCCCAGGACCTCATGGCATGCGCTTCCTGCCGATGGCAAATCTGCATATCAGAATGCAGAACCAGGGAAAGGCTGAGCAGTTTGAACGCAACCTGGATTTGAAGAGGGCGATTGCCACGACTTCTTTCGTGATGGATGGCGTAAGATATACCCGTACTACCTTTGCTTCGCTGGCTGATGGCGTTATCGTTTGCCACATCAAGGCGAGCAGAAAGGGCGCTTTGAACATCGATGTTACCCTGGATTCGCCTTTTGAACATCAGACTCAGAAAACGCCTTCAGGAGTTATGCTGAAGGTGAAGGGACAAGACCAGGAGGGCATCAAGGCGGCTCTCGCTGCTGAATGCGTGGCAGATGTAAAGACAGATGGCACCGAGGCAACCATCCTCGTGAGCGCTGCCACCAATTTTGTGAACTATCACGATGTGTCGGGCAATGCAGCCCAACGCAATGCCGACTATATAAATAAGGTGAAACTGATGAGCTATGCACAGTTGGAGAAACGCCATGTGGAGGCCTATCAGAAACAGTTTGGTACTTCTTCCTTGACTCTGACAACTGATGCCAATGCTTCGTTGCCTACCAACCAACGTCTGGAAAAATTTGCCGGCAGCAAGGATATGGCGATGGTAGCACTGATGTATAACTATGGTCGCTATCTGCTCATTTCCTCTTCACAGCCAGGTGGACAGGCGGCAAACCTGCAGGGTGTTTGGAACAACAGTAAAAATGCGCCTTGGGACAGTAAGTATACCATCAACATCAATACGGAGATGAATTACTGGCCTGCCGAGGTAACGAATCTCGGTAACACCACGGAGCCTCTGTATTCGCTGATTAAGGATTTGAGTGTAACGGGAGCACAGACGGCTAGGGAAATGTATGGCTGCCGTGGCTGGATGGCACATCATAACACCGATATCTGGCGCATAGCAGGCCCGGTAGACGGTGCGCAGTGGGGCATGTTCCCGAATGGCGGAGCCTGGCTCACCACCCATCTCTGGCAGCATTATCTCTATACGGGCGACAAGGCTTTCCTCAAGCAGTGGTATCCGGTAATAAAAGGTGCTGCTGAGTTCTATCTCGACTATATGCAGAAGTTGCCGGGCACCGAATGGAAGGTAACCGTGCCGTCGGTGAGTCCGGAACAGGGACCTATGGGTAAGAGAACTGCCGTAACGGCGGGATGCACGATGGATAACCAGATAGCCTTCGATGCCCTGACCAATGCTGTGAAGGCTTCTGAGGTATTGGGAGTTGATGAGGCTGAGCGCAAGGAGATGCAGCAGCTGATTTCTCAGATTCCGCCGATGCAGATAGGAAAGTACGGACAGTTGCAGGAGTGGCTTGTGGATGCGGATGATCCGAAGAATGAGCATCGCCATATCTCGCATCTCTATGGATTGTATCCATCCAATCAGATTTCTCCTTTCTCTCATCCGGAACTGTTCCATGCCGCAGCCACCACTCTGAAGCATCGTGGCGACCAGGCTACGGGCTGGAGTCTGGGTTGGAAGACGAACTTCTGGGCACGCATGCTCGATGGCAATCATGCTTTCAGAATCATCAGTAATATGCTTCGTCTGTTACCATCTGATGCGCAGGTAAAGGAGTATCCTGATGGAAGAACCTATCCGAATCTCTTCGATGCCCATCCACCTTTCCAGATAGACGGCAACTTCGGAGTAACAGCCGGCATCGCAGAGATGCTCCTGCAGAGTCATGATGGAGCCGTGCATCTCTTGCCTGCCTTGCCTGATGCCTGGAACAAGGGAAGCGTAAAGGGACTTCGTGCCCGTGGCGGCTTTGTGGTGGATATGGACTGGAAGAATGGCAGACTGATGAAGGCGAAGATTCGCTCCACCATCGGAGGCATCCTGCGTCTCCGCTCCTACGTTCCGCTGAAGGCGAAGAATCTGAAGAAGGCGGAAGGTGGCTGTCCGAATGCCTTGCTGGCACCTGCTGTAGTAAAAACAGCGATGGAGCAGCAGAGAATGGAAGAAGGCGTCAAGGCGAATATCCCAGCGGTGTATGAATATGATTTGGAAACAGAGCCAGGAAAGACTTATCAACTTTCAGGTTTAAAATAGGTGTTTCAAGTCTTATAATCGTATTTTATATAGGTAAATATCAAAAAAAGCCGTAAAAGTATCGTTTTGTCCACCGATAATTGGATAAAAAGTGGTACTTTTGCGGCTATATTATTAACTATAAAATTTTAGACCAGAGAATTACAATGAAGAAAGTATTAATTGCAACCTGCTGCATCGCTCTGCTGAGCGGTTCCTTGAGTGTTTCGGCACAGACTTTGGCTGGCAAGTCATGGTCGGCTGATAACGGGAATGGTACCTTTACCAATCCCTTGTTTTATGATGAATTTTCTGACCCGGATATCATCAGAGTGGGGGAGGATTACTATCTGGCAGGTACTACGATGCACAGTGTACCGGGACTGGTGGTGCTTCATTCCAAGGATTTGGTGAATTGGGAATTCTCCTCTTATTGCTTCGACCGTTTTGATGATTCCGATGATTTCAATCTCCGCAATGGCAAGGAGGCATACGGTCAGGGCATCTGGGCTCCTGCCATCCGTTATCATAATGGCAAGTTCTATATCTTCTCCAATATCAATGGACATGGTTTGCAAGTCTTTATCTCAGACAGTGCCAAGGGACCTTGGAAGCATCATCAGATCAAGGGAGACATCTACGACCTCTCCGTGCTCTTCGATGACGATGGCAAGATATATGCTATCCATAAATATGGCAATGTGACCGTAACCGAGTTGAAACCAGACTTGAGTGGACCAGTGGAAGGCTCCAGCAAGGTGGTCATCCCTGAGGGGAATGCAATGGGAGAGGGGCACCATATCTACAAGATCAATGGCATGTATTATATTCTCTCTGCGGATTATTCACCGATGGGACGTATGCAATGTGCCCGAAGCAAGAGTATCTGGGGACCTTACGAGACTTGTGTCATCAGTGAGCGAGAGTCGTTTGGCTATTCGGCTGCTTGGACGGTCAATAATGTAGGCTTAGGTCGCCCTGTGCCAGAGGATGGATTTAAGTTTAAGAATAATAAACCTTCTGATGAAACCTTGATTTGTTCAACCATCCATCAAGGTGGCATCGTGCAGGCTCCTGATGGTAAATGGTGGGGAGTTTCCATGCAAGACTTTAACGCCGTGGGACGTACCGTTTGTCTTTCTCCTGTAACATGGGTAGATGGCTGGCCATACTTCGGCTTGGAGAAGAACCTCGGTCGCTCACCTCGCACCTGGTTCAAGCCAAATAATGTGGTAAAGACTCCTGTGGCAACATACGACCGCTGTGATGATTTCTCTGGCAAGACCTTTAAGCCTATATGGCAGTGGAACCATAATCCGAATGATAAGATGTGGTCGCTCAACAAGGAACGCAAAGGCTGGCTTCGCCTTCATTCCTTGCCTGCCAAGCAGTTGCTTTGGGCTAAGAATTCACTTACCCAGCGTGCGATAGGTCCTGTGTCTTATACATCGGTAAAACTGGATGCTTCTAAGCTGAAAGCTGGTGATGAGGCTGGTCTTGGTGCCATCAACATGCCATACGCTTCCTTGGGAGTCGTAAAGACGGATAAGGGCTTGGCATTGAGATGCTATGACCAGAATACCAACAAGGAGGTGGTTCAACCATTGGATAAAAAGGTGGTTTGGCTTCGCCTTTGGGGTGATTACGACAAGAGCCAGTTGCAATATTCTTATTCTCTGGATGGCAAGAACTGGGAAAATATCGGCGAGCAGATGATTTCACCTTATCAGTTGAAGACCTTCCAGGGTGTTCGTGTGGCACTTTATGCCTTTAACAAGAAGGATGTGAATGGCGGTGTTGCTGATTTTGATGATTTCAAGGTGGAGGAGCCAATGGCTGACAGAACCGCCAATCTGCCTATCGGAAAGACTGTGAGATTCTTCAATCTTGCTGATGGCAATTTGATGAATGCTACCCGACACGGAGTGATGCACAACTCATGGAACAAAAAGGATATGAGCAATCAGGTGAAGTTTGTTGTGGAAGCTAGAGGTCAGGGTAAGGTGGCATTGAAGACGGCTGACGGACGATATGTCTATATTGCAGGAGCCGGACTGTCGGGAGATGTCCGACTGACCGCAGATGCAGGCAAGGCTGAAGAATTTGTATGGCAGGATATGCTTTATAACCATTGTATGCTGCTTTCCTTGAAGACTCAGCGATATGTGGGCAAGCATCCTAAGGATGGAAGTCCATATTCTGCAGATTTCCAGGGTGCTGATGCTGGAATGAAGAATGGCTGTGTCTTTGCTTGGGAGATTGTGGAATAAGATGATTTGGTTATGATAAAACATAAGAGCTTGACTCTCCGTTGCAGGAGTCAAGCTCTTTTGTTTTATCTTCTTGTTTAAAATCTATTCCTATTCTTATTCGAAATAGAAGGTCAGGGCGATGATCTTGCTGTGTGCCGCTTTGGCGGCAAGGGCATAAGGCTTCTTGCTGTCGTCTCGGACGTTTTTTACCTGATTACTGTCGAAGGTATCTGTGATGCCATACATAAACTTGAGTTCAGGGCGCAGTTTGAAGTAAGGCAGATAGAAATCGCATCCCAATCCCAATTCCAGGAATACTTCTGATTTCTTCAGTTTGATGAAACCGGAAGTATTTCCGCTCAGATTCATCATCGGGGTGATACCTGCCATCATATAAGGGCGGTGGTTGTTGAAGCGTTCTGCGGCAAAGATAAGGTCGAAGGCACTGGCTATATAGGCTGTCTTCATCTCCTGTCGCTGTTCTGTAGGCTTCTCTTGTCCATCTTTCTCTGTGAGATTATGGAAGGTGAGATGGCGGGTTCCGAAGTACATGGCTGGGGCTACACGGAACTGGAAGCTCTTGTTGAGGCGGAATTCTCCCAATACGCCGACAGTGAAGCCCAGGTCGTACTTATCCTGGTCTACAGTGACCGTAGAATGCTGCTCCACGCCGTCGTTATCAGTATAAGTAACGGGGCCAACATTCTGAAATTCAATATCCTGGAAGTGGGTACCCACCACCACTCCGAAGTGGAATGGACGCAGGTCGGTATAAGGGCGGTTCTCCACCGTCCTTTCCTGAGCCATCGCCTGTATAGCGATGATGATGCCTATCCATATTGCTATAAGTTTCTTATTCATATAATATAAACGTGAGTATTTGCATCTTATTGTTTAGTATTTTATTTCGATAATGTATAAATTGAGCAAAAAACTAAAAAAAAGCATACCTAAATGTAGGTATTCCAAAAATAATTATTATCTTTGCACCATCAAAAGTAGGTAGTAACAATATTATTAACATTATAAAAACATTAAGAATTATGGCATACGTAATTGGTGACGATTGTATCGCATGCGGTACATGTATCGATGAGTGCCCATCAGGCGCTATTTCTGAGGGCGAGAAGTATTCTATCAACGCAGATCTCTGCACAGAGTGTGGTACTTGCGCAGATGTTTGCCCTAACGAGGCAATCAGTCTTCCTTAATTATAAGGATAGATACTTTTAGTTACATAAAACATTGAGAGCGGTTCCTTCCAAGGAGTCGCTCTTTTCTTTTTGTGGAAAACAGTAGGAATATGTTTCCTTAAGGGAACATACAGTTTCACTTAAGGGAACAAATATTTTCCCTTAAGGGAAAATATAGGCATGTTTAAGCCTATAGAAAACTAGGTATGTTTGTGCCTGCAAAATTTGGGCTTGTTTAAGCTTGCAAAAAATAGACAAGTTATGACCATAAAAAAGCGGTGAAGAAATGAATCTTCACCGCCCAAATTTGCTTATTACTTGATTTCATTATATTGATGTCGCTTTCGAAAAAACAACCTCATTACTTAGCTGTCTCTTCCTCCAAGCCCAAAGCCTTCTTGGCAAGAGCATTGTTAGGATCGAGACGAATCAACTTCTCGAAGTATGGCTTAGCTGTCTCCAAGTCGTTCTTAGAACTCCAGTAGATGTAACCGGCGTTCTTGTATGCCTGCATCAGATAGCCCTTCTCATCCTCATCATACTGCTTGTTCTCTACCTCGGTGATAACCTTCTGGTAGTTCTCAAGAGCCTTGTCGTCCAACTCGTTCTGGAATGCGATGTTTGCAGCCTGCAAATCAGCGTATGCCTTTAACTGTGGATACTTAGCTGCGAATGAGTTATATACAGCGATTGCCTTGTCTACGTTAGCAGCCTTAGCGTCGCCACCCTTCTGTGCCTTTGCATTGTAAATCTCTGCCATCTTCACGTAGTCTGATGGAGCAACATTAGGGTTCTTGTCCATATAGAGCTGAGCGTACTCAATAGCCTTATCCTCTTCGCCCATCTGCTTGTAGGTTTCAGAGATATACTGGTATGGCTTGAAGTCTTCCTTGTTAATCTCCAATGCCTTGTTATACTGTGCCAAAGCCTGTTCATACTGCTTGTTGCCAGCCAGAGCCAAACCATAGTATGCATAGATACTAGAGTTCTTCTTGATGTCAGCGTTGTTCATCACAGCGTTGGCATAGTTGAGAGCGTCCTCAAACTGCTGAGTATCTACTGCAGCACGCATAGCCAGAATCTGGAATGCTGTATCCTTAGGATACTTCTGGATACCCTGCTTGCACAACTTGAGAGCATCTTCCTTCTTGTCCAATACGTATGCTGTGAAGCAATACTCGTAGTAGATGTACTCTTCCATGGTATTGAGGTTGGCCTTTGTGAAGTTCTCGTAGGCCTTCTCGTAGTTACCGATAGAGTAGTAGTTGTGACCAGTCTCAGCCTCGATAGGGTAGTTAGGATCTACCTCTCTCAACTTGTTCAGAGCCTCTGCAGAAGCCTGTGGGTCAATCTTGCGGTATACGTTAGCGTAGCTGATGTAACCCTGAGGATTCTTAGGGTCCATAGTCATACACTGACCATACCATGTAGCTGCCTCACCACCATTGTCCTGCATAGCGTAGATGTCACCCTTCAGGATGTAGGCATCACCATAATTCTTGAACTTAGCGATGACAGCATCTGCTACAGCCAAAGCATTGGTGTAGTCTTTGTTGATAACAAGTGCATTACCCAAAGCAACGAGTGCCTTAGGATCTTTCTTATACTCCTTCTGGTACTCTTTGAGGGTCTTGGCAAATGCCTTGGCATCTACATTGCCGGCCTTCAAAGTTGTCTCTATTGGCTTAAGAGCGTCCTTGTAGTTAACGTCCTGAGCCATTGCAGGAGCTGCCAAACCCATGACGAGCAAACCTGCTACTAAATATTTAACTGCTTTCATAATTCTACTTTAATTACGTTTCAACTTTCAGTGTATCAGCTCTTTGGCGTTTCCGCCTCTTAGCGTTTCACATTTACTGTTCTGATTGTGATGTCTCCACGATATGGGAGCAATCCTGTCTTGAACAGGATGAGCTGACCTTTAGGGTTGGAGATGTAGTTGGCAAAACTCCAAGGCAAAGCCTTGTGAGGATCTACCACGATAGCGTATATAGTTCTTACGAATGGATATCTTCCATCCAGCAAGTATGCCTGATATGGCTGCCAACTGTTAGAAGGTGTAGCCTTATCCTTGACGGATACTCGCATCACATGAATATTCTTCTTAAAGGTAGTGTTTGTGGAATCTCTTCGGTCGTTCAACCAATTTGATCCGATAACACCAATAGAGCCTGGATTCTGGTCTACAAAGTCAATCACCTGCTTGCTTGTCTTGGCAGCCATGATCTTTGCACCCATCTTTTCGCCGTGCAGAATGGAGTCTACAACGAAGTTGGTGGTAGCCGAGCGGGTATTGTCGAAGATAACCTCGATGTCACCTCTCTTGGATCCAGGAACAATATCACTCCATTTGGTAGCTTTACCTGTCAGGATACGCTTGATGTCGTTCACCGTGATACAAGTATCTGTGTTGTTCTTGTTGGTGATGAACGCCAATCCATCGTAGCCGATAGGGAAAACGGCAGGAATTATATTGCTCTTCGACTTCAAGTATGCAATCTCACTATCTTTCAGGTTTCTGGTAGTGAAGAGAAGTGCTGTCTTGAAATCCTTAATCATCTGAAGTCCTGTGACTTCATCTGTGTATTTTGGTTTGAGCTTGGCTTTAGGGAACTCGAACTCAAACTGACTTCTTTCTTCGTCAATGATAGGACTCAAACTCTCGTCAGCCACAAATTCAATTGTGCCTGAAGTAGGAGTATCAGTTCTACCATCTTTGGCTTTCTTCTCGCCACATGACGAGAAGAAAGCCATTGATAGTACTGTTAATCCTATACCTAAAAAAATATAAGATGTTCTTTTCATTCTATTACTGCAATCTAAATACAACTGGTACAGTATACTTAACACGTACAGCAGAACCGTTTTGCTTACCTGGTGTCCACTTAGGCATGCTCTTAACGACGCGCTGTGCCTCACGGTCAAGTGAAGGGTCAACAGAACGAGCTACCTTTACATCAGAGATAGAACCATCACGCTCTACCACGAATGAAACGATAACACGACCCTGTACGCCGTTCTCCTGTGCTACGACAGGATACTTGATGTTGCTAGCCAGATACTGCATCAAAGCGCCTTGTCCACCAGGGAATGAAGGCATCTCCTCTACAACATCGAAGACCTTAGTTGCAACCTCAGGTTTTGGAGCTGGTGGTGGAGGTGGAGCTGCTACTGCAATCTCACTTCTTACAGCTTCCACTGTACGGTCCTTCACACCTTCCTTGTCTTCAGCACCTACAGCTACCTTATCGTCCAGTTTATCCATCTGCTTAACCTGGTTTTCCTCTTTTACGAGTTCATCCTTCTTGATGACAGGTGCAGTAAACTTCTGAGTTTCGCGAGCCACAGGTATCTCCTTCTTAGGTTCAATCTTTGGCTTCACTGGCTCCTTCTTCTTTTCTTCCTTCTTAGCCTGCTGCTGGAGTTTAGCCAACTCCATAGCTTCCATATATGCCTGCTGTTCTTCAGCTTGTTTCTGTTCGATAACTTTCCAAGCCAAGAATCCACCCACGAGAGCTGCAGCAATGACCAAGATCAGAAGAGACTTGATGTTTCGACCGGAAGTACCCTTACGGAGCTGGTATGCACCATACTCCTTGTTCTTTCCGGCGAAAACCATATCGACCCATTTAGGATCGTAAAGATCTATTTTTGCCATTTCTTTCTTGTTTAAAATTGTTTGTTACTCATCTTACATCTTAACGTGTCTAGACTCGAGAAGCTTCTCATCGTCTGCGTTAATCTTATCGATGACGTAAGTACCAATGTTTGAAATCTGCATTTCGTCGAGAGCGTCAACCATATTCTTGTAAGAAGCGTTGTCGGTTGGCTTGATGACGATGGTCAGAGTAGGGATCTTACCATCCTTCAAGTTACCAGCCTTCAAATCGCTGAGCTTCTTCTGATAGATGCTATCAGGATACTGCTTAGGATTCTTCTGACGATCCATGTTCAACTCCTTAACAGCGAGCGAAATTCTTTCTACTGGTCTTGTACCATTCTCTGTAGTGTGCTCTCTCAAGACCTTACGGATTCCCTGGCTGCCCCATGTAGTTTCCTTGATCCATGTAGGATCATCGTATTTAGGGATACCAGCACCGTAGTAAATCTTGTTATCAGCTGTTACATAGAGGGTAACAGTCTCAGAAGCTTTCGCCTCGTTCTTCTTGTCCTCTGGTTGGTTGTCATCATTACTTGGCATAGTCAGCTCCATTGTCTGAGGTTTGCTCAAAGATGTACACAGCATGAAGAACGTGATAAGAAGCATGAGCATATCCACCATAGGCGTAAAGTCTACGCGGACATTCATTTTCTTTTGTTTGCTTTCTTTCTTTGCCATTTATTCGTCCCCCTGTTGTTTTAACTGTGTAATCATATAGTAATGACTCTCATCCATGTCCTGGAGTTCGTTCATCACTCTCTTCACTGTTTTATAAGGTGTAGAAGCATCTGCCTTGAGGGCTATCTTGATGTCCTCGTTAGCGTTACGAGCAGCGTCTACCCACTGCTGGAATTCGCTCATACCACCCTTGATACTGTCGAGAGGAATACCCTTAGTCTGGAGATACTGTGGACGCTTTGCTGCGTTCATAGTCAGATAAGTGCTCATGTCACTCATTGGAACACCAAACAAACCCTCGCTCTTGAAAGTTTCAATCTGCTTAGGATTCAATGACACACCGAAATTGCCTGTCATTGTGCTCAGTGTTGCTCCCAACTGATCGGTATTATCAATACTCATAAATACTTGGCCTTCGCCAGTTGGTTTACCAGCCTTGTCCTTTTCAGGACTTACCAAGATAGTCAAGACGCCGTTCTCTGGCACCTTAATCTCAGACACAGATCCTGGTGTGTTAACCTTTACAGGCTCATTCTTTACGAATGTAGAAGTGAGCATGAAGAAGGTAAGCAACAGGGTCATAACGTCTGACATAGGAGTCATATCGATCCAGACGTCACTCTTCTTAATTTTTACTTTACCCATAGCGATAAAATTTT
>ERZ1034952.3240-NODE-3240-length-11139-cov-13.003699_pt1 | contig 11139 bp, 7 predicted proteins | sample MGYA00520625_ERZ1034952 | MGnify/ENA primary metagenome ERZ1034952 (study PRJEB33766, sample SAMN09781773) | gut metagenome | biome: gut microbiome | host: Homo sapiens | place: Madagascar | study: EMG produced TPA metagenomics assembly of the PRJNA485056 data... | reverse complement strand
ACGGCACCGGCATGTGCGGCGGCTGCCGCCTGACCGTGGGCGGCGAGACCAAGTTTGCCTGCGTGGACGGCCCCGACTTTGACGGTGACCTCGTCGATTTCGACGAGGCCATGGCCCGCGGCACCATGTACCGCCCCTTTGAGGCAAAGGCCCGCGAGAAGGCCTGCAATCTGTTCAAGACTGAGGAGGCAAAGTAAGATGGCTTTCAATATGGATCCCAAAAAGTGCCCCATGCCCACCCAGGACCCCAACGTCCGCAACAAGAACTTCAAGGAAGTTGCTCTGGGCTACACCGAAGAAATGGCCATCAACGAGGCCAAGCGCTGCATCCACTGCAAGAACAAGCCCTGCCAGACCGGCTGCCCCGTGGGCATCGATATCCCCGAGTTCATCGGTCATGTGGCCGAGGGCGACTTTGAAGCCGCCTATCAGGTCATTGCCCGCTCCTCTTCCCTGCCCGCCGTCTGCGGCCGTGTCTGCCCCCAGGAGAGCCAGTGCGAGGGCAAGTGCACCCGCGGCATCAAGAACGAGCCCGTGGGCATCGGCCGCCTGGAGCGCTTTGTGGCCGACTGGCACCGCGAGAACGTGCACACCGCACCCGTCGTGCCCGAGTGGAACGGCCACAAGGTGGCCATCATCGGTGCAGGCCCTGCCGGCCTGACCGCTGCAGGCGACCTGGCCAAGCTGGGCTACAAGGTGACCGTGTACGAGGCCCTGCATGTGGCCGGCGGCGTGCTGATGTACGGCATCCCCGAGTTCCGTCTGCCCAAGGCCATCGTGCAGCAGGAGATCGACGGCCTGAAGAAGATGGGCGTGGATTTTGAGTGCAACATGGTCATCGGCAAGGTGCTGACCATTGACGAGCTGATGGGCGAGTACGGCTACGAGGCCGTGTTCGTAGGCTCCGGCGCCGGTCTGCCCCGCTTTATGAACATCCCCGGCGAGAGCCTGAAGGGCGTGTACTCCGCCAACGAGTTCCTGACCCGCTCCAACCTGATGAAGGCTTACCTGCCCACCAGCAAGACCCCCATCCGCACCGGCAAGAAGGTCGCCGTTGTGGGCGGCGGCAACGTGGCTATGGACGCTGCCCGCAGCGCCCTGCGTCTGGGTGCCGAGAGCGTGTATATCGTATACCGCCGCGGCATGGCTGAGCTGCCCGCCCGTAAGGAAGAGGTGGAGCACGCCGAGGAAGAGGGCATCATCTTCAAGACCCTGTGCAACCCCGTGGAGATCCACCCCAACGACGAGGGCTTCGTCAAGTCCATCACCTGCATTGAGATGGAGCTGGGCGAGCCCGATGCTTCCGGCCGCCGCCGTCCCATTGAAAAGAAGGGCAGCGAGTTTGAGCTGGACGTGGATACCGTGATCATGAGCCTGGGCACCAGCCCCAACCCCCTGATCCGCTCCACCACTCCCGGCCTGGAGACCAACAAGCACGGCTGCATCGTCACCGAGGGCGACGAGGGCAAGACCAGCCGTGAGGGCGTGTACGCCGGCGGCGATGCCGTGACCGGTGCCGCCACCGTCATCAAGGCCATGGGTGCCGGCAAGGCAGCTGCCAAGGCCATGGACGAGTACATCCAGAACAAGTAACCTTGATCCCTGGCTTCCCTATTAGGGGAGCTCCGCAGGGCGCTGGCGCAGCCATACCGAAGCGGTGAGAGATTCAGCCGACATTCCATTGTGGAGTGTCGGCTTTTTTGGGGAATATTCCCGATGCTGGCAGAAGAACGATTCAGCCTGATCCTGGATCTGCTGGCGCGGCAGCGCACCGCCACCGTGCAGGAGCTGTGCGAGGCGTTGAACGCAAGCGAATCCACCATCCGGCGCGACCTGAACGAGCTGGACAAGCAGGGCAAACTGAACAAGGTGCACAGCGGTGCCATCCTGACGAACCGGTGCCCCAACCCCAAATACCGGCAATACACTCTGATAAAGGAGACCGAGGTATGATCTACACTGTAACGTTCAATCCTGCCATCGATTATGTGGTTCGTCTCGACAGGCCCCTTGAGGTGGGCGAGGTGAATCGCGCCGCCGGGGAGGACTGCGTGCTGGGCGGCAAGGGCATCAATGTTTCCGGCGTGCTCCGGGAGCTGGGCTGTGAGAGCGTAGCTCTGGGCTTTGTGGCCGGTGAGACCGGTGCCTGGCTGGAGCGTGGTCTGGCCGCGCAGGGGCTCCGGACCGATTTCATCCATCTGGCCGAGGGCATGACCCGCATCAACGTCAAGATCAAGGCAGGCACCGAGACTGAGCTGAACGGCGCAGGCCCCAGCATCCCGGAAAGTGCCATGCAGCAGCTGGAAGCCCAGCTGGACACCCTGCAGCCTGACGACATCCTCATTCTGGCGGGCAGCATCCCCAAGAGCCTTTCCCAGAGCACCTACGAGCGGCTGCTGGCAGGGCTGGAGGGCCACGGCGTGCGGGCCGTGGTGGATGCCACCCAGGATCTGCTGGTCAACGTCCTCCCCTATCACCCCTTCCTGATCAAGCCCAACGATCACGAGCTGGGCGAGATCGTGGGCCGGGAGCTGAAAACGGACGAAGAGATCACCGCCGCCGCCCGCGCCCTGCAGGAAAAGGGTGCCCGGAACGTGCTGGTGAGCATGGCCGGGAACGGTGCCCTGCTGGTGGATGAGCACGGCGAGGTGCACCGCATCGGCTGCCCCAAGGGCAAGGTCGTGAACAGCGTGGGCGCAGGCGACAGCATGGTTGCCGGTTTTGTGGCAGGTTATCTGCAAAGCGGCAGCTATGAGCAGGCCCTCAGGCTGGGCACCGCCTGCGGCAGTGCCACCGCGTTCAGCCTTGGGCTGGCAACGAAAGAAAAGATCGAAGAATTGTTTGGTCAAATTTAAGGCAGCTCACCCTCTCCGTCATTGCTCTCGAAGGACCGCACCGACGCAGCCTGATCTGCCATCCTCCTTCTTCCTTTACCATATAAAAAGGGCCCGTCTGCGCGCACCAAAATGCGGCAGGCGGGCCCTTTCGTGTTTATCCCTTGATGATCCGGAGCAGGGTCTTGTCCAGCTGAATGGTGCGGTTCCAGGGGTTCAGGATGATGCCCTGGATCTCCGGCACCTGCAGTGCGGCATCCAACAGCTTTTCAAGCTCCACCAGAAAGGTGGACTGCACCGCTTCCGCGCCCTTCATCTCCTCTTCAAAGCTGGTAAAGGCATACCACCAGCTGGCCCCATCGGCCGTGCGGAGAGCCCGCAGCTGCATCTGCTCACTGGCCGGGTTCGGCTCCACCGCCACCACGACCTGTCCGTTTTCCCGCATCCGCCGCCGGATCACGGTCAGGGTATGCGCCAGCTGCTCCTGTGTAGGCTCCTGCTGTAACTGGCAGACCGCCTGTTCGATCTTCTCGTTGCCGTTCAGGCCCTCGTCCTTCTTCTGCGCCATAAGCTCTCCCATTCTTTTTGTTGTATTTTATGCTTGTATTATATCCGGACTTTACGAAAAATGGAAGCGCTGGCCAGAGATTCTTTCTTTTTTCGTCTGCTTTCGGGTGTTTTTTCAAAAATCAGTAGCCCCCGCCCCGAAAAAGTGTTACAATGTTTTCGTCTGGTATCATTTCAGAAACGACAGGACGCGCCGCTTTTCCGTGCGCCGTTTTGTCGGAATGGGAGAGATAAGGTAATGAAACGAATCCTTCGTTCTGCCGTCAGTCTGCTGCTGTGCGCCGCCGTGGCGCTGGGCGGCACTGCCTGCGGCCGAAGCAAGCTGCCCACCACCATCACGATCTGGACCTACTACAACGGCGATCAGCTGGAATGTTTCAACCAGCTGGTGGAGCAGTTCAACTCCACCGTGGGCAAAGAGAAGAACATCCGGGTCGAAAGCTCCAGTCAGGGCAGCGTGAACGACCTGGAGACCAGCGTGCTGGCCGCCGCCGAGGGCAAGGTGGGTGCCGAAAAGCTCCCCAACATCGTCTCCTCCTACGCAGACACCGCCTTTACGCTGGATCAGATGGGCCTTGCCGTTGACCTGAGCCAGTACCTGACCGAAAAAGAGAAGTCCGCCTATATCTCCGGTTTTCTCGAGGAGGGCGACCTGATGAACAACGGGGAGCTCAAGGTCTTTCCCATAGCAAAATCCACTGAGCTGCTCTACCTGAACGTCACCGACTTTGCCCCCTTTGCCGAGGCCACGGGCGTGACCTATGCGGATCTTTCCACTGTGGAGGGGCTGAACGAGGCCGCACACAAATACTACGACTGGACCGATGCCCAGACGGCTGCGCCTAACGACGGCAAGGCCCTGTATGGCCGCGACGCGCTGACCAATTACCTGCTCTGCGGCGCACAGGAACTGGGTACGACCATCTTTGATGCCGAGAACGGCGTGATGACCCTGCACTTTGACAAGCCGACCCTCCGCAAGCTGTGGGATAACTACTATGTCCCCTACATCAAGGGCTGGTGCAGTGCCAGCGGCAAGTTCCGCAGCGACGATATCAAGATCGGCAGCCTGCTGGCCTATGTCGGTTCCTCCTCCAGCGCTTCCTTCTTCCCCACCCAGGTGCTGACCAGCGACACCGAGAGCCACGGCATCGAGATGGCCGCGCTGCCCTGCCCCAGCTTTGCAGGCTGTGAGCCGGTGGCCGTCCAGCAGGGGGCCGGCATGGTAGTCATCCCGGGCACCGAGGACGAGATCAGCGCCTGCGTTGCCTTCCTGAAATGGTTCACCCAGCCGGAAAACAACCTGCAGTTCTCGGTGCAGTCCGGCTATATGCCCGTGACCTATGCCGCCAACAGCATATCCGCCCTTGAGAACAGCGGCCTGACGGTCTCCGAGGGCATCCACAAGGTGCTGAGCCTGTCCATTGATGCCATCGATCGCAGCAAGCTCTACACCACCCATGCCTTCCCGGATGCCCTGCGCGCCCGCAATACCCTGCAGTACGCGCTGGAGGACCGTGTCACTGCTGACCGTGCCACGGTGCTGGAGCGGCTGGCTGCCGGGCAGACCCCCGAGGAAGCCGAAGCCGAGTTCCTGACCGATGCCTATTTTGATGCCTGGTACGACCAGACTCTGGCCGCTCTCAGCGCCTTTGCGGGCTGAGATGCCCTTGGAACAACCACAAAAGGAGAGCCCCTCAGATGCAGAACCGCAAACCGCACAGTCAGAAGGCCCCTCAGACGGGCCATTCTATCTTCGGCACCATCTTTTTCTCCCTGCTGGCTGTGCTGGCGGTGGAGATCCTGTTGCTGACCTTTGCCGTCCACGCCACCCGGCTTGGCGCCCAGCTGAACCAGAACGCCGAGGATATCCTTGCCATGCAGGTGGACAACCGCAGCCGGTATCTTCAGTCCATCTTCCACGATGCACAGGAGCTGACCAGCCTTTCCGATGCCGTCAATGGCCTGACCCAGCAGCTTCTGGACGAGGGAGAGATCAGCCTGAGCACGCTGGACAGCAGCAGCGACGCGGCCTATCCCCTGCTGGAAGCCGCCGCGCCGGAGCTCATCAGCACCCTGCGCATCAAGTCGGTGACCGGCGTGTTTCTTATCCTGAACACCCATGATCTGGACGAGCGGAAGCAGGACAGCCTCATGCCCGCCATCTACCTGCGGGATCTTGACCCGGATGCCGCTCCCTCCCAGCGCAACGCCGACCTGACCTTCGTGCGGGCACCGGCCCAGCTGGTGCAGTCCCTCTCCATTGCCACAGACAACAGCTGGTCCCCCACCATCCGTTACCGGGCACTGGGAAACCGCGGCTTCCTTTATCCCCCTTTCCAGGCTGCCTATAAAGACGGAGCCAGCCTTGCAGCCTCCGATTATGGCCACTGGACTTCACAATCCTATCTGGTGCCCGGGGACACCCACGAGGCCATTGCCTACAGCCAGCCCCTGATCCTGCCGGACGGCACCGTTTACGGCGTGATCGGCGTGGAGCTGCTGGCCGACTACCTGTGGGAGAACCTGCCCTGTTCTGAGCTGCAGAACAACGGCACCTATTTCCTTGCCGTGACCGATACGGAGGAGCTCTCTGCCTCTGAACTGCAGCTGCGTCCGGTGCTCCGTTCCCACTGCGACGGGCAGCCGGGTTCTGCGGACGAAAGCCTTACGCTGCGCCTCCACAGTGCCCAGACCCGCCGCTACCTCTTCAGCGATGCTCTCTACATTGCCTCGGTCTCCCCCTTGGACCTCTACAGCCGGAACGCTCCTTTCTCGGGCGAGCACTGGCTTCTCGTGGGCTCCGTTCCCGCGGTGCAGCTCTTTGCCTTCGCCCAGCGGCTGCAGCAGCTGTTCTCCTTCATCATTCTGATCACGCTGGTCGTTGGCTTTGTTTGCAGCTGGCTGATCAGCAGGCGGCTGGCCCGGCCCGTTGCCAAGCTCTCGGCTGAGGTAGCCGCTGCCGAAGCGGATTCCTCCGCCATCCCGCATCTGTCCGCCACCGGCATCCGGGAGCTGGATCAGTTTTCCTCCGCCTTCACCCAGCTGAGCAAGGACGTGCTGGACTCCTCCACCCGCTTTTTGCGCATTATGAAATTGGCCAGTGCGGAGCTGGGCGGCTATGAGCTGCGCGATGACAGCGTTTATGTGACTGATAACTTCTTCTCCATGCTGGGCCTTGCACAGGAGCAGCCCGATCCGCTCACGCCAAAGGCTTTCCGCGCCCTGATGGGCACACTGGAGCAGCGGTGGTTCTACCGCCTGTCCCCGGCCAACAACAAGGTCTTTGCCATCCCCCAGCCCGATGGCAGCACCCACTACATCACCCTGCGCATCACCCATATCCTGGGTGAAAGTGCCTCCGAGGTGGGTCTTGCTGAGGATATGACCACCACGGTGCTGGAGCAGCAGCGCATTGAGCACGAGCGCGATTACGATACCCTGACCGGCCTGTACCGCCGCCGTGCCTTTGACCGCGCCTGTGACGCGCTGTTCCAGCAGCCCGAAAAGCTGGGCTGTGCCGCCCTGCTGATGATGGATCTGGACAACCTCAAGCAGATCAACGACACCTACGGCCACGACTGGGGCGACCAATACATCCGCCAGACCGGCCAGTGCTTTGCGGCCAATACGCCCGCCAACACCATCTGCTCCCGCCTTTCGGGCGATGAGTTCCTGATCTTCTTCTATGGCTACCAGGATCAGGCACAGCTCCGCGCCCAGCTGGAGCTGCTGAGTGCCGCCCTGCAGCGCAGCGTGTCCATCCTGCCCAACGGCAAGCAGCTGCACATCAGCATCTCGGGCGGCATCGCCTGGTACCCCACGGACGGCCACGACCTGCTCACCCTGAAAAAATATGCCGACTTTGCCATGTATCAGGTCAAGCATTCCCACAAGGGCCGCATGTGTGATTTTGATATCGGCAGCTACCATCAGGAGGCATACGCCGCCCAGACCCAGCAGGACTTTGAGCTCCTGCTGCAGGAGGAGCTGGTGTCCTACCACTTCCAGCCCATCTGCTCTGCCCGTACCGGCCGGATCGCGGCCTACGAGGCCCTCATGCGGGTGGATCTGCCTACCCTGCACTCCCCCGCTCAGGTCATGCAGCTGGCCCATGAGACGGGCCGCCTGTATGAGGTCGAGCGGCTCACTGTGTTCCATTCCAGCAAGATCTTCCAGCGCCTGCAGGCACAGGGCCTGCTCCAGAGCGATGCCCTGCTCTTCATCAACTCCATCGCCAATGTCAGCCTGACGGTTGAGGATGTGGAGGAATATGCCCAGCGCTACCCCGAGCTGCTCAAGCGGCTGGTGGTGGAGATCACCGAACAGGAGGATCTGGACCGCGCATGTCTGGAACGGAAGCGGAACGTTCTGGGCTTCTCCGGCTCCTTTGCGCTGGATGACTACGGCAGCGGCTACAGCAACGAGCTGAACCTGCTGGAGCTCTCGCCCCGGTATATCAAGATCGACATTTCCATTGTGCGCGGGATCGACACCGACCGTGATAAGCAGCAGATCGTCTCCAACATTGTGGCTTACGCGCACGCCCGCAGTATGCAGCTCATCGCCGAGGGCATTGAGACCGAGGCCCAGCTGCGCACCATCATCGGTCTGGGCGTGGACCTGCTGCAGGGCTATTACCTCAGCCGCCCCGCCGCAGTGCCCGCCCCCATTGCACCGGCAGCGCAGGCGGTGATCGACCAGCTCGAACACCAGCGGTTTGATCCCCTCGGTTTATGATCTTTCCGGCTCCCCTGCAGGGGAGCCTTTTGTGACCCCATCCAGAGAAAGGAGACACGATGAACCACGAATCCAGTTCCGCTCTCCCCGCCGCCATCCGGGTGCGGGGCGCGCGGGTGCACAACCTGAAGAACATCGACGTAGACGTGCCGCTCCACAAGATCGTCGGCATTGCGGGCGTGTCCGGTTCCGGCAAGTCCTCGCTGGCGCTGGGTGTCCTCTACGCCGAGGGCTCCCGCCGCTATCTGGAGGCCCTTTCCACCTATACCCGCCGCCGGATGACCCAAGCCGAAAAGGCGCAGGTGGACGAGATCCGCTATGTTCCCGCCGCACTGGCCCTCCACCAGCGGCCCGGCGTGCCCGGGATGCGTTCCACCTTTGGCACCATGACCGAACTTTTGAACAGCCTGCGGCTGATGTTCTCCCGGCTGTCCCACTACCCCTGCCCCGGCTGCGGCTGCATGGTGCCGCCCAGCCTGAACATTGCGGCCGAGATCCCGCTCTACTGCCCCCGGTGCGGCGCGCAGGTGCCGGTGCTGGGCGCGGAGCAGTTCGCCTTTAACAGCACCGGAGCCTGCCCAGGCTGCGAGGGCACCGGCATCGTGCGGGTGGTGGACGAATCCACTCTGGTGCCGGACGAGAGCCTTTCCATCAACGAGGGCGCGGTGCTGCCCTGGCAGACCCTGATGTGGTCGCTGATGAAGGAGATCGCCGAAAAGATGGGCGTGCGCACCAACGTTCCCTTCCGGGAGCTGACCCCGGAAGAGCGCGACATGGTGTTCCACGGCCCCGCCAAAAAAGTGCACCTGCTCTACCAGAACAGCAAGACCGGCGCGGCGGGCGAAATGGATTTCACCTACTTCAACGCCGTTTATACCGTAGAGAACGCTCTTGCCAAGGTGACGGACGAAAAGGGCATGAAGCGGGTGGAGCGGTTCCTGAAGCAGGGCCCCTGCCCTGCGTGCGGCGGCTCCCGCCTGAACGCCGCGGCCCGGGCTCCCCGGCTGCGGGGCATCGGGCTGGCCGATGCCTGCCGCATGACGCTGGACACGCTGGTGCAGTGGGTGGAGGGGGTGCCCGCCTCCCTGCCCGTGGAGATGCGCCCCATGGCTGAGAGCATCTGCGAGTCCTTTCAGGCCACCGCCGCCCGCCTGCTGGATCTGGGGCTGGGCTACCTCTCCCTTGACCGGGAGGCCGCCACCCTTTCCACAGGGGAGCGCCAGCGGGTGCAGCTGGCCCGCTCGGTGCGCAACCGCACCACCGGCGTGCTCTATGTGCTGGACGAGCCCTCCATCGGCCTGCATCCCTCCAACATCGAGGGCCTGCGGGGCGTGATGCACGACCTGATCGCGGACGGCAACTCCATCGTGCTGGTGGATCACGACACTGAGATCCTGCGGGATGCCGACTGGCTCATTGAGATGGGCCCCGGTGCCGGTGAAAACGGCGGCACCATCCTGACACAGGGCACTGTGGAGCAGGTGGCCCAAAGCCCGGCCTCCCGCATCGGGCCCTTCCTTGCCGATCTGCACACCCTCTCAGCCCGCACCCGCACCCCGGAGGCGGAGCTCTTTGCGCTGGGCACCATCACCCTGCGCACCCGGGCCATCCACACCGTCAAGCCGCTGGAAGTCCGGCTGCCCAAGGGGCGGCTCATCGCGGTGACCGGCGTGTCCGGTTCCGGCAAGACCACGCTGGTGCTGGAAAGCCTGATCCCTGCGCTGGAGGCCGCCGCCAAGGGCGAAGCTCTGCCCGCCCATGTGGAAAGCATCACTGCACCGGGCATTGCGCAGGTCAAGCTCATTGACGCAACGCCCATCGGCATCAATGTGCGGTCCACGGTGGCCACCTATGCCAATGTCCACGATGAGCTGCGCAAGATCTACGCCCGCTCTCCCCTTGCCAGGGAGAAGGGCTACAAGGCGGGCGATTTTTCCTACAACACGGGCCGCCTGCGCTGCCCCGGCTGCGACGGCACCGGCACCATCAGCCTGGACATCCAGTTCCTGCCGGATGTGGAGATCACCTGCCCGGACTGCGGCGGCTCCCGCTACCAGAAGGATGCCGCCGCCCTCTACCGCACCCGGAAGGACGGCACCCAGGCCGAGAGCCTGCCCCGCCTGATGGAGATGAGCGTGGACGAAGCTCTTGCCGCCTGTGCCGACCTCAAGCTGGTGGCCAGCCGGCTGCAGACCCTTTCCAGCCTGGGGCTAGGCTACCTGACTCTGGGCGAGGCCACGCCCAGCCTTTCGGGCGGGGAGGCCCAGCGGCTCAAGCTCGCCAGCGAGATGGGCAAAGGGCAGGCCGACACCGTGTTTGTATTCGACGAGCCCACCATCGGCCTGCACCCGCTGGATGTGCGCACCCTGCTGGGCGTGTTCCAGCGTCTCATCGACAGCGGGGCCACTGTGGTGGTCATTGAGCACGATCTGGATGTGATCCGCAACGCCGACTATCTCGTAGACCTTGGCCCCGGCGGCGGCGAGAGCGGCGGACGCATCGTGGCCTGCGGCACACCGGAGCAGGTGGCCGCCGATCCCGCCAGCATCACCGGAAAATATCTGCACCTGTAACCAAAAGAGGGACCCCGCCCAACGGCGAGGTCCCTCTGACATTTTATGACAAATTTTAGGTATCCTGCAGCTCCCCGCGGCTGGCAGCCTTGAGGTAGGCAAAGATGAAGCCGTCCAGATCACCATCCATCACGGCATCGACATTGCCGGTCTCGTAGTTGGTGCGGTGATCCTTGACCATGGTGTAGGGCATGAACACATAGCTGCGGATCTGGTGACCCCATGCGATCTCGTTCTGCACGCCCTTGATGTCGTCGATCTTATCCATGTGCTGCTGCTTGGCGATCTGGTAGAGCTTTGCCTTCAGCATTTCCATGGCGTAGTCACGGTTCTGGAACTGGCTGCGCTGGGTCTGGCAGCTGACCACGACGCCGGTGGGCTTGTGGATCAGACGGACAGCGGAAGAGGTCTTATTGATGTGCTGG
>ERZ1034952.3233-NODE-3233-length-11163-cov-13.204807_pt1 | contig 11163 bp, 9 predicted proteins | sample MGYA00520625_ERZ1034952 | MGnify/ENA primary metagenome ERZ1034952 (study PRJEB33766, sample SAMN09781773) | gut metagenome | biome: gut microbiome | host: Homo sapiens | place: Madagascar | study: EMG produced TPA metagenomics assembly of the PRJNA485056 data... | reverse complement strand
GTTAACGCCCGCAGACGTCACACCGCATACCCATAGAAAGGTCTGGTGGAAATGCCCGGCCGGCCACCGTTGGAAAGCGGCGGTTTACTCCCGCGCCGGTGCGCAGGAGAACGGCTGCCCGGTCTGCGCCGGAAGAACACACGGGCGCAATATAAAATGGTGACGATATTGGAAATGCCGGTGCGACTGCGGCAAGGAAACCATTGTAGGGTAACCCCTGCCACAAGCCGGAAAGACAAAAAGCTACGGCTGTCTTGATATGTACCCCCAATACTGGACACCCAGTATTGGGGGTATATATCACTGAAAGGGTGCTTTTGGTTTATCTCGCGCTGGCAATGCTGGATCGCTGCATACCCGTAGCCCCCCCGATTGTTTCCCCGCCAAAAACAATCGGAGGTACATACAATGCACGATAGGAAAAGCCTGTATTCACGAAACAAGCGGAACAGCCGCGCCATTCTCTGCCCGGACGCCTTTGAGCAGGATCATCCGCTCACGCCCGAGCAGTTTTCGTCTGAGGAGGAGTTTCGGTTCTGGAAAATGTGGTCAGACGAGAATTACCACGGCTGGGAACTCGCAGATCACATGCTTCTTACTCGTCCATTGTACAGAAAATTGTTGTTCCCTATTTTGAGAAGATGGCGATCCCACTCGCCGAACTGAAAGCCATCGACATTCAAGCATTCTATTTGAAGTAAAGGTGGATCGTCCAAAAGCCGCCCCATTCGTCGGCAGCTTTTACGATAGTGCCGAAGTCCAGAATCTCTTTGAAGCTGCAAAAGGGAGTAAGCTTGAAATCCCCATCTTTCTCGGAGCGTTTTATGGTCTGCGCAGAAGCGAGGCCATCGGCCTGAAATGGGACGCCATCGACTTCCAGAATGACACGATAACCATCCGGCATACGGTTGTATCCTGTTACATTGACGGAAAGCAAGTACAGAAGGCTCAGGACATAACCAAAACGAAATCCAGCATGAGAACGCTGCCCCTGATCCCGGCTTTCAAGGAGCTTTTGCAGCATAAAAAGCAACAGCAGAACGAATTTCAGCGTATGTGCGGCAAAAGCTATAACAAGGACTATCTGGGGTACATCTGTGTGGATGAAATGGGACGGCTGCTCTCCCCGCATTATCTCACCTAAGCCTTTGCAAAGCTTTTAAAGAAGCACGGTCTGCGGAAAATTCGCTATCACGATCTTCGTCACAGCTGTGCCAGCTTACTGCTGGCCAACGGCGTCCCCATGAAGCAGATTCAGGAATGGCTCGGTCACAGCGACTTTTCCACCACCGCCAATGTCTATGCGCATCTGGAATGCAATTCCAAACGGCTCTCGGCAGCGGCTATGACAAACGGTTTGCAGGGGGCTTTGAATGTGATTTCCTGATGCGGCAAATAAAAAATCAGAGCAAAGCGAACCTTGCTCTGACTGGCGGAGATGGAGGGATTTGAACCCCCGCGTCGGTTTTCTACGCCGACCTCACGGTTTTCAAGACCGGTCCCTTCAACCGCTTGGGTACATCTCCAAATGTATTCCCGCTCCAACGTTTCTCGGAAAAAAGGAGAGAAACTTGGAGAGAAATCCCGATTTTCTCTTAATTTCTTACAGCCGCGACCCGTTGAAAACACAGGGGAAATTGGAAAACGGCTTCCAAAATGCTCTCCCGTTTTCAAGACTTTTCGGTTAAATGGACTTGGGTGGATCTTGGTGGAAAATGGCTCCCTGTTTTGGAAGGCTAAAAGTGGCTGGAACGCCTTCATTTTTCAGGAGAAATTTGCCTCAACCCCTTGCGAGGCAAGGAAAAGCGAACTCACGGCCACGAGAGCGAAAAAACGCTTCAATCAGGAGAAAAAGGAGAGATTTAGGAGAGAAAAAGCGAGATTTTGGGAAATTGGAGAGAAAAAGGAGAGAAATTCGGCCCTTGATTTTAGCCCCAAAATGAGCCCTTTAACAAGAGAATCAATGATACATTTTCTTCTGCTGTTGGCGAAAAAAACATAGGTGTATCACATGAAAACAAACCATTATTATTCCGATCTCCTACGACAGTACCCTGCATACATGACAAAGGAACAGATGTATCAGGTGTGCCATATCAGCAAAAAGACATGTTTGTTTCTGCTGCAAAGCGGCCTTGTCCCCTGCCTTGACAGCGGCAAGAAAACCCGAAGATTTAAGATCGAGACGGCCAATGTAATCCGTTACTTGGCGGATCGTGAGCTCCACCCCGACCGGTACAAGCCACCGGATGGATTTTATAAGCGGAAGCGAGTGAAAGGAAAATCTCGAAGAAAGAAACGCCGCAAGCAAGGGACGGACACTCCCTCTCCCTCGGTTACCGGCGTTGATCCGTGCATCATGCGTGAATACTACAGAGCAGAATTGGAGCTTTATCCGGATGATGTATTAACTACCAGACAGATCTCCGAATTTACAGGTTACAGTCATTCTTCTGTTGTGCGGTGGTGCAATAAGCAGTACCTCCAAAACTTTTACATAAGGCATCGCTTTTATGTCCCGAAGGAATACCTGCTTGATTTTTGCACGAGCAGGCACTTCATTAACATATCTGTGAAGTCCAAACTCCATAAAGAAAGGAATCAACGGCTAATCCAATATCAAACGGAGTCGCGTTCTGCAAAGGTCAGCACTCCACAGCCAAGCGAGAAGAGGACGAAGAATAAAGTATATCAGGGGAGCTAATTGTCTTTAGCTCCCTTGGTTCATGTGTCTGTATCTTGAATCTGCTCATGATCTCTGCTGCATGGCGATTCCGATCAGGCGATCTGCCTGATCCGCCATAAACAAGGGAATGTTCAGCACATCATCATCCAGCTTCAGATTGTCCAGCGAAAACCGCACGCGAAGCTTCACCTTATCCGGGAACAGATCTTTGAACTTTTTCAGGCTTTTGCTGGATATGTTGGCTTCGGATTTGACTTCTACCGGGAAAATATCATTCTCCCTCTGGATCAGAAAATCAACCTCGTATGGCGGATTGCTCTGGCTCCAATAGCGGGGCACGACTTCAAACTGTGTGATCAGCGTCTGTAGAACGAAGTTTTCCGTTAGTGCTCCCTTAAATTCGGTAAACAGGCGGTTTCCCTCGCCGAAAGCTGTGGGAGCAAGCTGCGCCAGACGACGGAGCAATCCCACGTCTACCAAATATATCTTGAATGCAGATAGATCATCGTAGGCGGCCATCGGCAACCCGGGGGCTGTGCTGCGGTAAATCTTATGCACCAGCCGGGCATCTACCAGCCATTGCAGAGCGTCCTCATATTCCCGTGCTCGTGCCCCCTCCTTGACAACCTTGTACAGGAACTTCTTGTTCTCGCGGGCAAGCTGGGATGGGACAGACTTCCAGATCATCGAAATCTTCGGAAATTCGCTCCGGTCAGGATGCTTTGCAAAATCGCGCTCATAAGCGCCGATAATGTCCGACAAAGCCTCCTGCATCGCGGAAACGTCGCGCGCCTCCGTCCACATCTGCACCGCCTCGGGCATGCCGCCGGTGACATAGTACATTTTCAGTTTCTCATAGAGCGGGTTGAAAAAAGCGTCCGGGATCGGCTCAAGGGTGTCCACGCTATCCAGATAGGTGGCAAGATTCGCATCGCCGTTGGCAAGCAGAAACTCCGAGAATGTCATGGGGTCGATCTGCATGAAATTCACCTTGCCCACGGGAAAAGAAGAGGGCTTGGCCAGAGCGATCCCCAGCAGAGAGCCGGCGCAGGCAATATGATACGCCGGTGCGTTCTCGCAGAAGTATTTCATGGAGTTGATGACTTTAGGGCAATCCTGTACTTCATCGAAGATGATAAGCGTCTTCTCCGGCACGATCTTCTGGCCGCTGGCCAGCATCAGATTCTGCAGAATGCGGTCAACGTCTTTGGTCGTTTCAAAGAACTGCTTGTATTCCTCGTTCTCGTCAAAGTTGAAATATGCTATGTTTTCGTAGTGCCGTCGGCCAAACTCCTTTAGGACCCACGTCTTGCCAACCTGCCGCACACCCTTGAGTATCAGCGGCTTACGATAGGGCGAGTTTTTCCATTCCAGCAATTTTTTCAGAATAAAGCGTTCCATGAGTGCCTCCATCACATTTTTACGGCGGTTTCTGTGTTAAAAATCACATCTTTATTATATTCAGCTATCGCGAGAAAAACAACCCTAAACGCTAAAAAATTGTTTTTCAGGTGCCGTATCGGTTGCTGCTCTAGTATGGCAGCCAATTTTAATTAATCCTTTGCTGTGTTTCATGCTCAGCTATGTGTTTTTTCTATTGTTAAGATAAATAGCAAAACGCATAAAGTCGACCAGTTGTGCGTTTTATAGTCTAAAACTTTTGTGCAAACTCACGCAGATAACGAATAAACCCAGGATTTGATAAAACACACGGAATCATCGGGAGTAAATGTGCGAACAAGCTGACCGTTGCCTGGCTACTGACGATACTCGAAATTCCGCATGCATCGTACCATCTGATTCACGCAAATGTGGTCACAGATGAAAGGTCATATATGTCAGCAAGCACATAAAAAATAATCTCTGCAAAAGCAGAAATCCCAGACCATCAAAGCTGATGGTTTGGGATTTCTGTTTTTACTCTGCTGTATACCAATCAACTGGTACTAGATTTTTATCACTAGGCCACCAATTTTCAAGAATAAACTCTCTAAAAGAATCCCCTTCAAGATCGGCGTGATCCACGATGATAACTTGCAGTTGATTGTGAAGTTCCGCTGTCCGATCAATAATGAACTGATAGATTCTATTGACCTCGTTCCAATCAGTCTTCTTTTCATCGCGCTCAGACGGGAAGTAAACCTGAGAAGGTTGATCGAGAAACATGAAACTTGGAACAGGACGCTTTGCACCAATATAAAAATGCTGTAACGCAAAATAGGCGATAAGATGGACACCTACCCAGTTCGACCCACTCCCCAGTTGCTTAAGGGGAACAGGGCGCTCTGGCTTATCTACAACAACTGTGACCTTATTTAGATCCAGCCTGTAAGGATTATCGCAGTGTTCAAGTTGCAATTCTCGCGCCCATCTGGTCATGTTCACTTGTATTCTTGAAAGTGCAGACTGTTTTCGTTCATCTACAGAGTCTTTATCAAGAATAGAGTCTATCTCTTGTAAGCGCCGTTCTATTCCTTGGATGACTTGTTCTTGCCGTCCAGAGTCCGTATCGTTCTGTACACTTTCAACCCAAAGGCTTATTCGTCCAACGACCTTACCTCTTCTGGCGTTTAAATCCCGCAGTTGTGATCGTTCATCCTTTTGCTGATAGATTCCGTCAATTTCAGCTCTAAGTGTTTCTATTTCCTCTCGCTTTTTTTGCTGGTCCTGCTCCAGTGCTGAAATAAATGTTCGTAACTTAGGCTGTTCGCGAGTAACGCTTGCAATAGATTTGTCAAGATTAGCAATAGCGGTGCGTATCATCTCTACACTAGGTATGGGATTCTCAAGCCTTCCAGAACACAGCGGGCATTTTCCAGGGTCAAAATTTATATGCTCAAAAAGGCCTATGGATTCAAGGCGTTTTTTTTGATGCTGCGCTTCTCCAGAATACCCAGATGCTTCACCAACGAATTTACGAGCATTTTCAAGACTTGATCCGATGTCATCACATTCATTTTGGACATCCTGAAGTTTGCTTTGCAAAAAAGTTAATCTATCCATTCCGCTTCCTGAACTCACCATTTGTGGTGTCCAGTTTAGAGTGCCTTGAAGCAGAGAAAAAATTTCCTGATAGTTTTGATAGTCGATTTGAGTAGATGAATCAATCAGTCCAACCTGTTTTGCCTCGCCAATCAGCTTTATTGCCCGCTCAAAGCCTCCGCCCATTAAACTGCGGTTTTCTTCAAGACGGCGGCGTTCAATGGTCAACTTGCGTTTGAGTACGGTTCGCTCATTTTCCAATGCCAACGCTTCTTCGCTGACTGCGCCTAAAAAATAAGGAATGGTATCCTTAATTGCCTGTGTTACGAAGCCATCGGATTGGCGATGAAACAAGAAATTTTTTGCAGCAATTTCATCCTGCCCCTGAAAACAATAATACAGAGCATGGCGAATATTTGCAGCAAGCGGCAGTCTGCTTTGTCCATCTGGCGGCATGTTTAGGTTTTCAGAAATTCCAATCCGTTGAGTTAGCGCCTTTTCAATCCCAGCCGAGTTTGTATTAGCAGAGAAATTGCATGACTCTGGAACTTCAATTTTATCGCCGACTTCGATATACGAAACGGAAGTTGTTTGCTGCCCCTTATCGGGATTTTTACGTGCCACAAAAACTCGCTCATTATCAAACTGAAGAAGTAAGCCATACCATGATACATTATCGCGGACAATTCCATCGGCAATATTACAGGATTCTCCGCCCATACAATAGTCAATAATATCGCCTATTGCTGACTTTCCGGATTTTGATCTACCGGTAATGATATTTACTTTGCCTAATGCGAACTGCAAATGGCGAACTTTCCCGTTGTATCCATAAAGCACGAGTTCTCGTATTTGCATCATGGTCTCACCCCCAATTCAATATATACGTTTTCAACCTTCCCAGCCGCCGCAAACCACTTTGCAACATGTTCACATTTTTGAAAACACTCTTTTATTTCTGAATCGATATACCTTGTTTTACTCAAATTACACGAGGTCGGAGATGTTTCCAGTTCAGCATTTGGAGTTAGGACAAGTTTCTCAGTTTGAAGGAGAAATTCTATTGCTTCGTTCGTAATCGGAATTAGGTCGGTTGCGCGTTGTGAAAAGTCTATCAATAACTGGGGATACTGTTGAACCCATAAATGCAGTTGTTTCCGACTGTCGATACTTTCTCTCGTTTCTTTATGTAGCACGAGCGGAAGAATCAAGTAAACTAACGGAAACGGAAATGCCCGTTGCGTTCTTGCGCAATAGGTTCTTATTGTTGAATACAGCATTCTCCCACAAAAGGATGGGTTGAGCAAATAAGCAACCTCATGTGCGCGCTTATTCCAGCTATTCACAACTACACCGCCTCCTATGTAATGAGTAACTGCTTGAGACGCTCGAAGAAATCAACATGCCAGCCGATTTTTAATTGATTCGCCAGAATGTGATAGCTTCCACGCATAATGAATGCTTCTTGGCACTTTGGACGAATCCGAATATCTTTGTCTTCCATATTGGAAAACAGTTGCCGTCCTTCTCTCACTTTTTCATCTTCTGTAGCATTGATTGCTGTGGAGAGATTTTCTTCCATTGTAGCAAAGGCATGTTCCCACTCATCAATCAACCTATGCTCATATTGCTCAAGTTCATTGATATACAGCAGATTATTTCGTATCCAACTTGCTCTTTGTCTAAAGGCCCGGTAGTAATCACGTAAAGCAATTTGCATACGACGGTTACTAAAGCAAATGAGTCTTAATTGCTCATAGAAGATTTTTTCATTATCGCTGAAACTACTCTCTTGCAGGTCATCACTATCTATAATATCTATTGGCAAATTGTCATCTGCATACTCCTGACTCACAGCAACAATAAAAGACCGCACTTGGTTTTGACTTACAAAAACTGGTGTATTAGAGCATAGTGCATCGATTGTTTTTTTGAACCACCAGCCTTCAAGACGCTCGTATATCATTTTTTGATATTTAGGAACACAACTGTATCGGATTTGCTTTAGAATATCTTTTTCTACATTGGTTACATTGCTAGCATAATCAATGATATATAGTTGCCTGATTAACTGCTTAACAGTATTTTTGCTGGTGCCCATAAATGCGGCGTAATACTCTTTATGCGCTTGATTTGTTGAAGTGGAGCAGACTAATTTTAACTTCTCGTATGCAGCATCTGGATTACGATTGTTATCATTTTTCAGCAAAAATGCTGCTGAATCAATTGGCGCAGCGGCCGTAGTTATTATCAAAAAGTTTGTCCCGTTTAAAATATCTGGAGATTCAGAGATAATATCTAACCATACCTTTAAGGTTCTCCACATGTCGGTACTTGCATCTGTTAAATTTCCCTGATGTTGAATGTGGTGCTTTAACTGAATGAGTTGTATTGGTATATCATCTTCACCGAAAGCAACATCGTCAAACTTCTCTATACTTATCTGACAGTCAGAGTTATCATTACCCAGCAATAAAGCTAACGCGTAACGCACCTGATACAAATACCCTAGCATTTGTTCGGAAGCCTGATGATTAGACACCGATAACCGCCTCCTTATTTCATCGCTTGAGCATACCTTCGCGGTATGCAAAAATGTCAAAACTGTGAATTTCAACAAATTGCGCTGGTCGAAACTCGAAAAATGATGCTTATATTATAGCGCATAAAATTAGAAATGCGACATATTTTTTGTATTTTTTTCCCGTCTCATCACGAATCAAAGCTTCTCTTAGAAACACACAAGGCTTGTCAACTTCATCGGGGAGAACAAAGCCGAAGTCCTGTCCATCCACTCTGCATTTGCGTTCCAACACCCATAGAAATCTATATAGCCGCCGAGAGGTTTTCATTACGAAGGCTTCTCTGCAGTTTTATACCTGAACAAAACAAGTTTTTTCTTGCGCCGTCTATCCATTTTCGGATAGGCGGCTTTTTCATGTCCTTACATAGCCGTTGGTTCACGCAGACGGCGAATTCATCAAAAGGAGGAAAACCAATGGACAACGGCAAAGTAATTGCCATCACGAACCAGAAAGGCGGCGTCGGAAAGACAACGACCACTGTGAATTTCGGCGTTGGTCTGGCGCGGTTTCAAGGAAAGAAAGTGCTGCTTGTCGATGCAGATCCGCAGTCGAGCCTCACCGTTGCGCTCGGGCACAAGAATCCCGATGCGATCGATGTGACGCTTTCTGCGGTCATGGATGCAGTAATTGAAGACCGACCGATTGAGAAGGGCGCAGGTATCCTGCACCACGACGAGGGCGTAGATCTGCTTCCCTCCAACATTGAATTGTCCGGCATGGAAACCGGGTTATTCAATATTATGAGCCGTGAGTATGTTCTGAAAAACGCCATCGAAAGCATGAGACAGGATTATGACTATATCCTGATCGACTGCATGCCGTCGCTGGGGATGATGACGGTCAACGCCTTAGCTGCCGCAGACAGCGTAATCATTCCCTCCCAGCCGAGTTTCCTGTCAACAAAAGGTCTGAATCTTCTGCTGCACTCTGTCTCAAAGGTGAAGCGCAGCATCAATCCAAAGCTGTGGATTGACGGGATTTTGCTGACGATGGTGGATAACCGCACAAACAATGCCCGAGGGATTATTGAATCGCTCCGCAGTACAGTAGGACAGAACATCAAGGTATTCGATACCGAGATCCCGCACTCGGTTCGTGCGACGGAATGTGCCCTGACCGGTGAGAGCATTTTCTCCCACGATAAGAACGGCAAGGTCGCTGCCGCCTACGAAATGCTGGCAAAGGAGGTGACCGAACTTGAAAGAACGGCCGTTGATCGATCTGGGCATGACTGGGTACGATGAGCTTTTTATGAACGACGCAGAGCGCCGGGAGGCAACGCTTCCGAAGATTTATAACATCCCGCTTTCGGAGATTGACGACTTTCCGGATCATCCATTCCAGGTTCGTCTGGATGAGGACATGGATCAGCTTGTGGAGAGCGTCAAGGAACGAGGCGTTATTACCCCCATCACCCTGCGGCAGAAGGCAGACGGGCGGTATGAGATTGTGTCCGGTCACCGGCGTCGAAAGGCGTGCGAGCTGGCAGGCCTCGCAACCGTCCCGGCAGAGATCAAAGAGCTGACGAGGGATGAAGCCATCATTTTAATGGTGGAATCCAATTTGCAGCGATCTACGATTCTGCCAAGTGAAAAGGCTTTTTCGTACAAGATGCGGCTGGAGGCAATGGCAAGGCAAGCTGGAAGACCGTCCAAAGATAATCTGACACCGGTGGTGTCAGATTCAGAAAAACTTAGAACAAATGAAAAAATGGGTGAACAAGTTGGCGAAAGCCGCGAGCAAATTCGGCGGTATATCCGTCTCACAGAGCTCATCCCTGACCTCCTCGCGATGGTAGATGAAGGCCATATTGCCCTGCGGCCGGCGGTCGAACTCAGCTATCTGGGCAAGTTGGATCAGCAGGACCTCGTTGCGGCAATCGGCCTTTCTCTTGCAACGCCATCTCACGCACAGGCTATCAAGCTGCGTACATTTTCCAAAGAGGGCAAGCTCTCTCCGGCAGTCATCGAATCCATCATGTGCGAGGAAAAGCCGAATCAAAAAGAAAAGATCAACATCAAGTATGCGGAGGCGAGAAAGTACATTCCCTCCAGCGTTCCCTATGAGCAGACCGGTGCGTATATTTTGAAAGCGCTTGAACACTACCACCGGCATCTGGAACGCCAGAGGGGCGACGCAAGATAAAATGCCGGCCACGCCAAGGGAGCAGTCTGCCCTTTTCGCAATGGTGGCATTGCGCTCCCCCTCTCACACTCTCCCCCGTTTACCAGCAATACCAGCTCAAGAGAGAAGAACATAGCAAAGGGAAAAACACCAACGGGCGGCATCCGCAGAAAGACGCCGCCCGTTTTGTGAAAGGAAACATTATGGACGAAACGAGAAAAATCGGAGGCTATTCCGTTAAGTATTCCATGTATATCGGGCACAAGGATATTGCGTTGGGTGAAAATCCCAACGCCGACAAGAATGAGCGGTATATGTGTTGTTTTGTGGAGAACAACGCCATTTTCGAGCGCTATTCCGAGGTACTTGTCAGCGACGATTTTGCAGAGATCGCAAAGGCGTTCGGTCAGCGTGTAGCAGACGCAGCGGAGGAAATCATCAGGGAAAATGAAAGTGTCGGCAAGGCGCTTGGCACGAACGAAGAAATCACGGCAGAAGGCTGCGACCCTATTTCAAGTGAGGATTCCATCGAGAACAAGGTGGTTGTCGTCAAGGGTAGCATTCTCCGGCCTGAGTTCCGCCATGCCAATCACCAGCTTATGCTGTGTACCGGCGGCTTCGGCGCGCAGGCCAATGCGCGAGGTCGTACCTGCTACTGCATTTCTCTGTACGACGGGAGAAAGACCTCCTTTTATCGCACGGATTTTCTCGGTGTCACGGAGGAAAAGCGCCTTCCCGAATGGGCGCAGAAGGGCTTGGAGAAAGCGAAAGAGATGCACGCGCAGG
>ERZ1034952.3231-NODE-3231-length-11171-cov-7.883141_pt1 | contig 11171 bp, 10 predicted proteins | sample MGYA00520625_ERZ1034952 | MGnify/ENA primary metagenome ERZ1034952 (study PRJEB33766, sample SAMN09781773) | gut metagenome | biome: gut microbiome | host: Homo sapiens | place: Madagascar | study: EMG produced TPA metagenomics assembly of the PRJNA485056 data... | reverse complement strand
AGCTACACGGCATTTGAACTGACAAATAAAACCGTGCTCAATGCCAAAAATGATATAACCGCGTCATTCGCTCCGGAAGCGCGCGGAGATGTTGTTTTCTTCGGAGGAGACGGAAGCGGCGTATATTTAAAAGATGATATCATATACTATGACAATAAACCTATTATAAATAAACATGATATAAGACTTCCGGGTGAGCACAATGTTGAAAATTATATGGCTGCCATTGCGGCTGTCGGAAAAAGAACAAATGTTGAAAGTATAAAAACCGTTGCGCAAAACTTTACCGGAGTTGAGCATAGAATAGAATTTGTGCGTGAAGTGGACGGGGTAAGTTTTTACAATGATTCAATTGCAAGCAGCCCTACCCGTGCAAAAGCAGGACTCTATGCTTTTGACAGAAAGGTTATTTTAATCGCCGGCGGTTATGATAAAAAAATACCTTTTGATGAATTCGGCGAAGTTGTAAGAGACAGGGTAAAAAGGCTTTATCTTTTCGGCGCAACCGCTCCGGCAATAAAAGAGGCTGTTTTAAAAGCTTATGAGCCAGGGAAAAGACCATTGCCGATAATCACACAGTATACAACACTTGAAAGCATTGTGAAAGAGGCTTATATGGCCGCCGAAGCAGGCGATATAGTTTTGCTTTCGCCGGCATGTGCAAGTTTTGACATGTTTAAAAACTTTGAAGAACGCGGAAAGAAATTTAAAGAAGTTGTTAAAAAGCTTTAAAGGATACTGATTTTATGATAGAAACGGAAAAAATTCTGAGGGACCTGTGTTCCTGCGGAGGTGTATCAGGCAGCGAAAATGGTGCATCGGATGTGTTTTTAAAATACGCAAAACCGTATTGCAGCTCTTTTTATAAAGACACTCTCGGAAATCTTATTATAAAAAAAGGCAGCGGCAAAAAGAAGATAATGGTTGAAGCTCACTGTGATAAAATCGGGCTTATGATATCGGGTATAACGGATCAGGGATTCTTGCTGTTTACTGAAATAGGCGGGCATGACAAAAAGATAATGCCGTCAACAACCGTTACGGTTCACGGAAAAAAAGAAGATATTTTCGGTGTAATCGGATCTGTGCCGCCTCATCTTAAAAAGAAACAGTCTTTTGATATATCGGATTTATGTATAGATGTCGGTCTTACACGCGATGAAACTTTAAAAGCTGTTTCTGTAGGAGATATTGCCGAGTTTAACACGGAATATGAAAAGCTTTGCGGAGATTATGCCGCGGCATCGGCTCTTGATGACAGGGCGGGCCTTGCCGTGTTGCTTGAAGTTATGAAAACAGAGTGCCCAAAAAATTGCGAAATTATTTTTGTGGCATCAACTCAGGAAGAAGTCGGATTGCGCGGTGCAAAAACGGCTGCTTTTGCCGAAAATCCCGATGTTTATATTTGTGTGGATGTATGTCACGGCAAAACTCCCGATGCTTCAAAAAATGTATATCAGACCGGCAAAGGTGCGGTTATAACCGTAGGCCCCAATGTGCAGCCTTATGTATCACGTGCATTGATACAAACGGCGCGCGAAAAAGGGATACCGTATCAGATTGATGTTGACGGCGGATGTACGGGCACAAACGCATGGACGGTGCAGATTGCACGCCGCGGTATTCCAACGGGTCTTTTGTCAATATCACTTCGCTACATGCATACAAGATATGAAGTAATTTCACTTAAAGATATAGACATAACGGCAAAACTTATTTGCGAGTATATAAAAAAAGAATCGGAAAACGGTGATAAATAGATGAATGTTCTTGAAGATTTGTGCAAAGCTTCCGGTGTTTCGGGAAATGAGGATGAAGTCAGAAACTATTTGAGAGGACTTTGCAGTTACTATAATCCGACGGTGGACGTAATGGGAAATTTGCTTGTCAGCACCGGAGGAAAAGGCAAAAAAATACTTTTTGCCGCACATATGGATGAAGTCGGACTGATTATTTCCGAAATTGAAGACAGTGGATTTTTAAGGTTTAAAACAGTCGGCGGAATTGATACCGGTGTTTTGATCGGGAAAAAGGTTTTCATAGGTGCAAAAAAAACAGTTGGCATAATCGGCATCAGAGCTGTGCATTTGCAGGGCAAAAACGATGAAATGAATGAGGAATCCCTTTATATTGATATTGGTGCCGAAAATAAAGAAGATGCAGAGAGCGTTGTTTCGCTCGGCGATTATGCGTGTTTTGAACATGTATTTAAAAAATTCGGAGATAATTTGCTTGCCGCAAAAGCGCTGGATAACAGAGCCGGCTGTGCAATAATGGCAGAACTTTTAAAGCGGGACGGAGCATACAATCTTTGTTTTGCGTTTACTGCCCAGGAGGAAACCGGATGCCGCGGTGCGGCGGCTGCGGCCGATTACTTTGAACCGGACTTAGCAGTTATAATAGAAACCACAATTTGTGCGGATACATATCCGACGGAGCCTCACAAAACTCCTACAAGCGTGGGCAAAGGTCCTGTTATCACTTTTCTGGACAGGACGAGCGTTCCTGACAGGGATGTGATGAATTCTCTTATTGAAATGGCGAACATGCAGAATATACCGTGGCAGTTTAAGAAGACAAATATGGGAGGAACCGATGCGGGAAGTGTATCCCGCGCCCTGGACGGTATACCTACGGCGGTTGTTGCTCTTCCGTGCAGAAATCTTCACTCACCCGTGACGGTTATCAGCATGAACGACTATATGAATCTATTCAGACTGCTTGATTTATGGATAAAGGATTTGGGATAATGAATGATATTAAGGAAATTGCCGTAAAACTTTACGGCTTGTGTGCCGCAGGCGGATGCGAACGTGAAATGTCGGAATGTATTTCCGAATATTTAAAAGATATTGAAAGCTTTAAAGACGCTCACGGCACAATAGTTTTTCATAAAAAAGGTACAGGTACTCCTGCGGTGATTTTGACAGCTCTTGATATTCCGTCACTTTTTACAACGCACAGAGATAAAGATGGTTTTATGCGTTTTTGCACTTACGGAGTTGATCATAAAAAAATTAAAGGTGCCCGCGTTCGCTTTGAAAGCGGAAAGTACGGCACGGTTTTTTCGGAAAAAGACAAAGACGATATGACAGATTTTTTTATTGATACAGGCGGAGAAAATATCGGAGAAGCGGAGCCTGTTTCAATCGATACGGGACTTTATTTTGCCGGTGATACGGTGCGTGGTTTTTCGGCAACCGATTACCTGCTTAAATCGGTGTTGATTTCGGCGGCATGTGCGAAAACTGCCAGAGATTGTTATTTTGTTTTTGCGGCAAAAACCGCACTTCCGAGATTTTCGGCAGGTTTTATGCATAAAATTCCGCGTGAATGCGAAATTTACGTACTCGACAAAAGTGAAGTGCATGATGTGCCCGGAAATGATAACGTTCAAACTAAACTTGGCGGCGGGGTTTGCCTGCGAGTTGCGGACAAAAGTGTGATTTCGTCAAAACGTCTTGTAAGTAAAACCGAAGTAATTGCAAAAGACATAAAGATTCAAAGAGAAGTGTCGGGCAGAACAGGTCTCGGCGGTTCGCTTCAGTCATATGAACTCGGATATGAGCTTGTTTCACTCGGACTTCCGGCACGATATGCAGATGAACTTTGTGAAACCGCGTCACTTTCTGACGCTGAAGAACTTCAAAAACTTTTGATTAAATATTTAGAGGTGTGAATATTGGATAAGCTAAAGATAGAAGGCGGCAAAAAACTTTTCGGAAATGTCAGAATAAGCGGAGCAAAAAATGCGGCTGTTGCCATTATTCCGGCAGTACTGCTTGTTGACGGGGTATGCAGAATTGAAAATGTACCGGATATTCAGGACGTTTCCGCAATAACCGAAATACTCACTTACTTGGGAGCAAAAGTATCGTTCCCTGATAAAAACACATTGGAAATAGACGCAGCAACCGTAAAAAGCTATATGGCAGATTGCGAAAAGGTTCGCTCTATGCGTGCGTCGTACTACCTGCTCGGCGCTCTGCTGGGCAGATTTCATAAGGCACATGTACGCCTGCCCGGAGGCTGCAATTTCGGAGAACGTCCCATAGATCAGCATATAAAAAGCTTTGAAGCTATGGGTGCGGATGTGAAAATTGATTATGACGTTGTGGTTGCAGAAGCTCCAGAGAGACTTCGTGCAGCATCCGTATACCTTGATGTTGTAAGCGTTGGCGCAACTATCAATGCGATGCTTGCCGCATGTCTTGCCGACGGGCTGACGGTTATAGAAAACGCTGCAAAAGAGCCGCATGTTGTTGACCTTGCTAATTTCTTAAATACGATGGGTGCTTCCATTAAGGGGGCAGGAACCGATGTTATAAGAATCAAAGGTGTTGAAAAACTGCGCGGAGGCACATACAGCATAATTCCCGATCAGATAGAGGCGGGTACATTCATGATAGCCGCAGCGGCGGCAGGCGGAAATGTTTTGGTTGAAAATGTTATACCGCGCCATATGGATTCGCTTTCGGCAAAGCTTCTTGAAGCAGGTGCAATAATCACAGAATACGAAGACTCAATCCGGGTTGAAAGTGATGGGATTTTAAAAGGTGTAAACGTTAAAACAATGCCTTATCCGGGATTTCCGACAGATCTTCAGCCTCAAATAGTAACGCTTCTGTCAATTGCCAAAGGTACCAGCATGGTTACGGAAGGCGTATGGAAACAGAGATTTCAATATATTGAAGAACTCACGCGTATGGGCGCTGATGTAATCATCGGCGGTGACAGGGCGGTTATACACGGAGTTGATAAACTGCACGGAGCGGTTGTGCGTGCTACCGATTTAAGAGCCGGAGCATGTCTTGCAATAGCCGGACTGATTGCTGACGGTGTTACATATATAAACGAGCTTAAACATATAGACAGAGGCTATGAGGACTTGGAAGGCAAGCTTTCATCACTCGGAGCGCAGATTACAAGGATTGTTGACTGATGATAAAAGTATGTCCGCTTTTCAGCGGCAGTAAAGGTAATTCTACATATATAGAAATAAACGGGAATGGGGTTTTGCTTGACGCAGGTGTGTCTTTTTCTCGAATTTCTCAAAAACTTGATGCAGCCGGAATATCTCCGTTGCAGGTTAAAGCAATATTGATAACACACGAGCACAGCGATCATATACGCGGTGCAGGTGTGGCGGCGCGAAAACTCGGCGTTCCCGTATACGCTACCATACCGACATGGTATTCTATGAAAAAAATGCTCGGAAAAATAGAAAAAAACAATATTCTTCCGGTGACACCGGGCAAAGAAGAGGAAATATGCGGAATATGTTTTAAAGCTTTTGAAATTCCGCATGATGCATCCGCTCCGGTGGGTTATAATTTTTTTGACGGCTCAAAGAAATTTACCGTTGCCACGGATCTCGGTGAAATGAGCGAAAAACTGTTTCTTTCGCTTTCGGGGAGCAACGGTATAATTTTAGAATCAAACCATGATGTTAAAATGCTTTTAAACGGCGGATATCCGTACCACCTTAAAATGAGAATCCACGGCAAACTCGGTCATTTGTCAAACGATGAAGCCGCTTCCGTTTGTGCAAGACTTGCAAACCTCGGAACAAAAACCATATTGCTCGGTCATTTGAGCGAGGAAAACAACAAGCCTGAGATAGCCCTTGCACAGACTGCAGACATGCTGCGCAATGACGGTGTACGCCTTGATGAAGATGTTCTTTTAAGGGTTTTGGGACAGAATCACAAAACGGAGATTTTTGAAATATGAAAATAAAAATAATTGCCGTGGGCAAACTTAAAGATAAGTTTTTAAGAGAAGCGTCGGGAGAGTTTGAAAAAAGACTTTCCCGTTTTTGTAATTTGGATATTGTTGAAATACCTGATATTAAAAATCCCGATTTGTCATCAAAAGCTCTTTGCGATGAAGTAAGACAGAAAGAGGGAAAGACTATTCTTTCCAAAATTAAAAACGAATATGTTGCCGCAATGTGTATAGAGGGCAAAAAATTGTCAAGCGAAAAATTTGCGACGCTTTTAAGAGATTGTACAATGCGAACACCGGATGTTACTTTTGTAATAGGCGGTTCGCTCGGACTTTCGGATGAAGTTAAAAACCGCGCGGATATAAAACTTTCCGTATCCGATATGACATTTCCGCACGGTCTGTTCAGAGTAATGCTTCTTGAGCAGATTTACCGTGCTTTTAAAATAAATTCTGGGGAGGATTATCATAAATAAAATGAATATTAATGAATTGAGAGATAAACTTAATTATCACAGTTACCGTTATTATGTACTTGATGATCCTGAAATATCGGATTATGAGTATGATATGCTAATGAAAAAACTGAAAGATATGGAAGAAGCGGATCCGTCGCTTATAACGCCCGATTCTCCGACACAAAGAGTCGGAGGTGCTCCTCTTGTACGGTTTGAAACGGTTGAACATGAAGTAAAAATGGAAAGCCTTAACGACTGTTTTGATAAAGGCGAAATTTTGGCATTTGACGAACGTGTAAGAGGAATACTGGGCTTTTCGCCCGAATATGTTGCTGAGCCTAAGATTGACGGTCTGTCTGTATCGCTTGAATACCGCGACGGTGTTTTTTTTCGCGGTTCAACACGCGGAGATGGTCTGGTGGGCGAAGATGTTACGCAGAATTTAAAAACTGTCGGTTCAATTCCGTTAAGACTTAAAAAAAATATACCGTATCTTGAAGTACGCGGAGAAATATTTATGCCGAAGGCGGCTTTTAAAAAATTAAACGAGCAAAGAGAAATAACGGGTGAAAGTATATTTGCCAATCCGAGAAATGCTGCTGCCGGTTCACTCAGACAGCTTGACCCGGCTGTTGCCGTCAAGCGCAAACTCGATATTTTTGTTTTTAATATTCAAAGAGCAGACGGACTGGAGGTCTGGACGCATTCGGAAGGAATTGCCGCACTGCATGAATTGGGATTTAAAGTAATACCGATTGACAAAACTTATAAAGATATAGATTCGGCATTTGAACGTGTATTGCAGATCGGGGCGGAGAGAGATTCTCTTGCATACGATATTGACGGCGCTGTTATAAAGGTAAACGATATTTCCCAAAGAGAGAAGCTCGGCAGTACGGCAAAATGTCCGAGATGGGCGGCGGCTTTTAAATTTCCGCCGGAGCAGAAAGAAACAAAACTTCTCGATATTGTCTTGCAAATCGGCAGAACGGGAGCGGTCACACCGAATGCTGTTTTGGAACCCGTTACAGTTGCGGGCAGCCGGGTAAGCCGCGCAACTCTTCATAATATAGATTATATCCGCGAAAAGGACATAAGAATAGGGGATACAGTTATTTTGCAGAAGGCAGGAGATGTTATTCCGGAGATTCAAAGGGTTTTAAAAGATAAGCGTGACGGAAGCGAAAAAGAATTTCATATGCCCGAAAAATGTCCCGTTTGCGGAGCACCGCTTTTCAGAGAAGAAGGCGAAGCGGTTTTCAGATGTACTGATGAGATGTGTCCGTCGCAAAGGAGCAGAAGAATTATTCACTTTGCATCAAGAGATGCCATGGACATTGAAGGTATGGGACCGTCGCTTGTTCTTAAACTCCTTGAAAACAATGTGATAGACGATTTCGGAGATTTGTATTATATGCGTGCCGAGCAGCTTGAGGTAATGGAAAAAATGGGAGCCAAAAGCGCATCAAATATTATAAATGCGGTAAATGAATCAAAAAAACGCGATTTGTCAAGACTTCTTTTTGCATTCGGCATACGCCACGTCGGAAAACGTGCGGCAGAGATTGCGGCAGAGCACTGCAAAACGCTTGACGGTGTTTTGGCAGCGTCCGAAGATGAGCTTGCGGCGCTCCCCGATATCGGAGAAAAAATAGCGCACAGTTTATGTACATCTCTTAAAAACAAACGTTTGTTAAACAATATTGATAAACTCAGAAAAGCAGGCGTTAACCTGACACATAATGAAAGTGAAGCAGGTACTAAATTTGCCGGGAAAACATTTGTTTTAACAGGAACACTGCCAAACCTTACAAGAAACGAAGCATCGGCAAAAATTACGAAAAACGGAGGAAAAGTCTCCGGGTCGGTTTCAAAGAAAACAGATTATGTTGTTGCGGGTGATGAGGCAGGTTCAAAGCTTTTAAAAGCGCGTGACTTTGGAATTACAATTATAGACGAAAGCACATTTTTAAAAATGTTTGAGGAGGACTGACATGAATTTTAAAGACGAATTTATAGAGATTTACAATGAAAATATTACAAGGGACGGAGCGGATAAGCTTTTGGAGTATCTCAAATCTCCCTCAAGTGATTTTTTTACCGCTCCCGCAAGCACAAGATTTCACGGCTCGTATGACGGAGGACTGTGCGAACACAGTCTGAATGTTTATCACTGCCTTGCCGATTACCTTGAAAGAGAAAGTGTTCAGGATTTGTATGGTCTTTCGTATTCACCGGAAACTGTGGCTATTGTATCTCTTCTTCATGACCTTTGCAAAATAAACTGTTATAAAAAAGGAACACGAAATGTTAAAGTAAACGGTGTTTGGGAGCAGGTGCCCACATATGATTACGCAGATGACCTGCCGTATGGACACGGAGAAAAATCCGTTTACATCATAACCGGTTTTATGCGTCTTACAAGAGAAGAAGCTTTTGCAATCAGATATCATATGGGTTTTTCGGGAAATGAGGACAAAAAGCTTGTCGGAAGCGCTTTTGAAAAATATCCACTTGCATTTGCCGTTTCCGTGGCAGATATGGAAGCTACATATTTTCTTGAAAGCAATAAAAACTGATTGGTTACATTTTGTTAATAAAATGTAACAGATAACATCAATGCAATGTGATATAATTATAAGAAAAGTAGGATTTATTGATTTTTAAGTCATAAGTCCCCGTTGAAAGGATTTGATTAAATGGACAGAGTGTATAATTTTTCCGCAGGTCCGTCTATGCTGCCTTTGGAAGTTTTAAAAAGAGCTCAAAGCGAGATGCTGAATTATGATAATACAGGTATGAGTGTTATGGAAATGAGCCATCGTTCCAAAGCGTTCGAAAAGATTATTCGCAGAGCAGAGGAATTGATGAGAAAGCTCATGAACATACCCGATAATTATAAAGTAATGTTTCTTCAGGGAGGAGCATCAACTCAGTTTGCGATGGTTCCGATGAATCTGCTTAAAAAAAGTAAAAAAGCCGATTATGTTATCACCGGAAACTGGTCAAAGAAAGCTGCGTCCGAATGTGAAAAATACGGAGAAGTTAACCGCGTGGCTTCAAGCGCGGACAAGACTTTTACGTACATACCCGAGCTTCATCCGAGCACTTTTGGCAAAGATGCCGATTATTTTCATATTACGTTTAACAACACCATTTACGGAACAAGATATACAAAGATTCCGGAAACCGGCGATGTGCCTTTGGTAGCGGATATATCTTCCATGATTCTTTCTCAGAAACTTGATGTTTCTAAATTCGGTCTTTTGTATGCCGGTGCGCAGAAGAATATAGCGCCTGCAGGACTTACCGTGGCAATTATGCGTGAAGATTTAATCGGCGATACACTTCCCGGAACGCCTACAATGCTTAAGTATTCAACACATGCCGAAAACGGTTCTATGTATAATACTCCTCCTTGTTACTGCATCTATATTTGTATGCTTGTTATGGAATGGCTTGAAGAACTCGGCGGAGTTGAAGAAATGGAGAAGATAAATGTTCGCAAAGCAGGTCTTTTCTATGACTTTTTAGACAACTCAAAAATGTTTAAAGGTACGGTTGAGAAAAAAGACCGTTCGCTTATGAATGTACCTTTTGTCACGGGTAATGCTGATCTTGATGCAAAATTCATAGAACAGGCGACAGCAGCAGGTTTTGTAAATCTCAAAGGTCACAGAACGGTGGGCGGAATGAGAGCAAGTATCTATAATGCAATGCCCGAAGAAGGTGTTTTGAAGCTTATCGACTTTATGAAGAAATTTGAAAAAGAAAACTGATTTCCGAAAGGATTTGAAAAAATGTATAATATTAAAACGCTGAATAAAATATCCGAAAAAGGACTGAAATATTTTTCTGACAGCAAGTACACGGTATCAGACAGTGTTGAAAACCCCGATGCTATAATTCTTAGAAGCTTTTCCATGCATGATATGGAGCTTCCGGAGAGTTTGCTTGCTGTAGGCAGAGCGGGAGCAGGTGTGAATAATATTCCTATTGACAAATGCGCCGAAAAGGGTATAGTTGTTTTCAATACGCCCGGAGCCAATGCAAATGCGGTTAAAGAACTTACAGTTCTCGGTTTGCTCATTGCATCACGCAAGGTATGCGATGGTGTGGAATGGGCAAAAACGCTGAAGGACGATCCCGATGCGGCAAAAAAAATCGAAAAGGGCAAAGGTCAGTTTGCAGGTCCTGAGATCATGGGCAAAAAGCTTGCCGTTATAGGCTTGGGAGCTATTGGAGTTATGGTGGCAAACGCTGCGTATAATTTAGGCATGGATGTTTTGGGGTATGATCCTTATATATCTGTGAAAGCAGCACTTGGACTTTCGCGTCATGTTGAGCTTGTTCAAGACCTTAAAACGCTTCTTTCTGATGCGGATTATGTTTCAATCCATGTTCCGCTTCTTCCCGATACAAAAGGAATGATTTCGGAAGAACTCATTTCATATATGAAGGACGGAGTAAGAATTCTGAACTTTGCACGCGGACCGTTAGTTGATTTTGAGGCTGTAAAAAAAGCTCTGCAAAGCGGTAAAGCAGCTGCGTATGTAACAGATTTTCCCGATACGGATACTTTATCTTTGCCAAATACAGTGTGCATTCCTCACCTTGGAGCGTCAACAAATGAGTCTGAGGAAAATTGTGCGGAAATGGCTGCAAAAGAAATTATTGATTTTCTTGAAAACGGCAATATTACAAACAGTGTGAATTATCCGAATTGCGAGCTTGCAAGAGAAGACGGAGTGCGTATAACCGTTGCACATAAAAACATACCCAATATGCTCAGCAGATTTTCCGGTCTTTTGGCAGATAACGGTGTTAATATTGAAAACCTTGTAAACAAAAGCAAAAAAGAATTTGCATATACAATTCTTGATATTGGTGCAGATACACCTGAAAAGACAATAGATGAAGTTGTAAAAGAGATAAAGAAAATAAATGACGTTCTTGCAGTGAGAGTTATCAGATAGAGCATTATTC
>ERZ1034952.3225-NODE-3225-length-11194-cov-7.620882_pt1 | contig 11194 bp, 8 predicted proteins | sample MGYA00520625_ERZ1034952 | MGnify/ENA primary metagenome ERZ1034952 (study PRJEB33766, sample SAMN09781773) | gut metagenome | biome: gut microbiome | host: Homo sapiens | place: Madagascar | study: EMG produced TPA metagenomics assembly of the PRJNA485056 data... | reverse complement strand
TCCTGACCCGCGATCCTCGTATGAAGGAACGTAAGAAGTACGGTCTGAAGGCTGCACGTCGTGCACCCCAGTTCAGCAAGCGCTGATTTACCCGAAAGATGTACTTTCAACGGCTCTGCTTCGGCAGAGCCGTTTTTATTTTGCGATTTTCATAAAGAGTGCAGTCGAGTATGGCCAGCCGCCGTTTTTTGAAAGAAGGATTGCCGCCAAAGATGTTCTCTTTTGCCACCAAAAGAGAACCAGAAAAGTGCCAGCGATTTCGACGCGCTGGATCCACGAGAAAGGGGCTGCTCGCCCCTTTCAACCCCAAAGAGGTAGGCTATGACCGAAAATGCTGGAGATTCACGCCGTTCGGCGTGAAAATCTCATGAGCGTGGGGAATCTGGTGAACAAGCACTCGTACCTGGATCTGGAATATGTGTACGGCGCCCTGAGAATGGAGCAGGCGGGCACAGGGTGCGTCATTGCGCCCGACAGCACCGAGGGCATATCCACCCTGACCAAGGACAAACAGAGCCTGGAAGCCATGTACCGCAAGGGCTGGCAGGACGCCGAAAAGCTGGTGCAGTGGTACCGCGCTGCCAAAGCGGAAGCATAAGCCGAACACAACACGAAAGGGCCTCCCCGGAATGGGGAGGCCCTTTCTATGCGTTTACGACTTGACGTGGATCGCGTTAGGTGTGGGAAGCATCAGTGCTTTTCCTTGTACTTGAGGCTGGCGAATGCGCCTGCGATGGTCAGCAGCATGCCGCTGAATGCCATGCCCAGAGCGGCCATCCAGTTCACGCCGGTCTGCGGCAGTGCGGTGGCGTCCTGCACAGCGGGCAGGACCGCGTCAGACGGCAGGACCGGAGTTTCCGGAGCAGCATCATCCGGGGCAGCATCCTGCACAGCAGGCAGCTCGGGGGTCTCCGGGGTCACGACTTCGTCCGGGGTCTCATCCTCCACGGGCGTTTCCGGCGGGGTGACGGGCGGGGTGACGGGCGGGACGATGACCGTCTCTTCGCCATCCACGGTGACCGTGCGGGTCTCGATGGAGGTATAGTTGTAGTCCACATGGGCGTCGGTGGTGGTCACGGTCTCCTTGGACACTGGCGTGGTGTCCACATTGTCCGTGGTGCGGTAGGTGTAGGAGACGCTGCCCTCATCGTGCTCCTTGCTGCCGGAGCCGGTGAAGAACTTCTTCAGCACCTCGGTAAAGGTCTTGTAGCTGTTGCCGGTGCCGGTGCCCTCGGCATCATTGAGATTCTTAGTGTAAGAGACTTTGTAGTCACCGTACAGGTCACTAACCGGCTTGGTAGTCACATCTTCCTTCTGGGTGACAGTATGGAGGTAGTCGTTGGTCTTCAGATAGCCGCTGGTGGTATCAGAAGTCTCACCGTTATGGATGGTCTCCATGCCAATGGAGTACTTGGCACCGTAGTTGTTCTGCATCTTGTCGCCGTGCATGACCAGGCCCTGGATGCGGAGGTCATAACCGGCCAGATTGGAACTACCGTTATAAGGAGTGTTTTGACTATTACCGGGAGTCCAACCGTTCCGGCTGCCATCAGAGTTGGCACCAGCATTGGTATTGGCAGAAGCGGTCATATAACCGTAGGCTTCGACATCAACAATGCGCTCATAAACCTTGTAAACGCTGTTGCCGTTCTTATCCTTGACTTCTACCCACGTTGCAGTGCCGCCCAGTTCTGCAACTTTCCTGATTGCAGCGTCCTTTGTGAAGGTGCCGGCGACCTCATTGCAGGCAACTTTGCCGGTAATGTGATAGAACCGCTTGCCGGAGAAAGCATTCGGGTTGCTATCCTGATAAACGTAAGTCAGCTTGCTGACAGGCTTATATCTCCCTTCGTCTTTGTCCCAGACCAGACCATCAATTTCCTTTGCCGTATCCTGCAGCTTAGCAGTCTCGGCACCGCCTGTTTTGTGTGCGTCTTCCTTCTGAGATTTGTCAGTGTAATAATTTTTGTTGGTGCTGCTCTTATCGGGATATTTGTTCAGCTCCACATAGTCAGCAATCTGCTCCTTGCGGCCATAATCAAATGTGAGGTTCTCTCCCAGAAGCAGGCCCGTGCTGGTCGTTGTGGTTTCATTTCCGTTGGCATCCTTTACAGTTTCGGTGTAGGAGACCTCGGCATCCAGGCTGAGATGACCGAAATTGGTCGTCTCCTGGCGGCCCTCACCAATGAGGTTGCCGTCCTTGTCCTTTCTGGCGACCCAAGTGCCGGTGTTCTCATCATACTCGCTCAGAATGTTTTCATATTTCTCTTCCGGCCAGTAGGAGTCCGTGCCATTGGAGAATTCGTTCCGGCCAGCGTCACCGTAACCCTGCTGCAGATCCAGCAGCTCCCAGATGTCCTTGCCGGTCAGGTTATCGTAGCTGGCGTAGTTGGAGATGATCTCATTGACCTTGGAGGTAACCTCAGTAATGGTGGCAACATTATCCACCACGTCGCCAATGTTGTCCGTCATGCTAAATTTGCCGGTGGCATCTTTGGTAATGGTGTACTTCGTTTTCTGGCCGTTCTGTTCGCCGGTCAGAATAAGGGTCTCGCCAGGCTTGAGATCCGTGAGTTTGGTCTGCACGGCACTCACGACCTCGTCCTTCTCCTTCTGGTTGATGGTGGTCATCGTGGACTCGGTTTTGGTCAGAGTTTTGATATAGGCGGAGGATTTATCGTAGTACAGCTTTACATCCTTGTCGTTGCTGTCCTTCCAGGTAGCAAAGAAACCAGCCTTGTCTTGGCCGAACGTAACAGCAGAGTGGTCCGTAGGCAGAACAGCCTTATAATCGGGTTTCTCATACAGGGCGTCCCGGACTTCATCCGGGGTCATTTCACGCTGATCGACCTTGATAGTGATCTTGTTGCCTGCCTCATCGACCTTGATATAGGTGTTGCCGCTGGAGTCCGTGGCGTCCTGCTGGAAGCCGCTGATCTTTTTGCCGTTCACCGTGACGGTGTAAGAGTCGTCGTCTTCCTTCTGAAGGAAGTTGTTACCGAAGTAGATGTCAGAACCGGAGAGATCAACGTCCTTTTCCACAGTTTCCGTAGTCGTGGTGGTGGTCTTGGTCCAGGAAACGGCGGTCAGGTTATTCTGAATCTTGCTTTCATCAAACGTCCAGCCATTCTTCTCGGCTTCAGCACGCAGCTTTTCAAGCTCAGACTCAGGCAGCGAAGCGTTGTCGGTATAGGTGAACTTATACACATCGTTGCCAATGGTGATCTTGGTGATGCGGCCATCAGCCTTGCCACCCTCGCGATCAACCTGATCTTCGGTAACACCGTCCGGCAGCTTGGTGAAATCGTTGCCCAGAATGGAACCACTGCCAGTGATTTCCTTGGTCTCACTCCAGCTTTCCTTGCCGCCGGTCACATAAGCGGTGCCGGTGACGGTGTTGTTGGTAACATCCTCAGCATCCTTGCCGCCGACCGTGGTCTCGCCAGTCTTGTCATAGGCAGTGGAAACCGTTGCACCATCATACTGGAAGGTGACGGTATGCTGGTTGCCATCATTATCGGTATAAGTGAAGGTGATGCTGTCTGCACCGGTGGAGCTGATATCCTTCAACTTTGCCTCAAAGTCGGTGCCAGTGGTATCAATACCAGCTTCCTCGGCAGCCTTCGTCAGGGCGTCCCTGATGGCGGCCAACTTGGCGTCGCTTTCGGCCTGCTCCTTCTTTGCATTGCCGCCCTCGATCTGGCCGGGGGTCTTGGTGACCTCGGTGACCTCCACGGTGTAACTCAAAGTCTTGCGGACGGCTTCCATCTGGTCAAAGTTCAGCTTTTCGCCCTTGTAGTAAACACCGTTGTCATCGGCGGTAAAGCCATCGCCCAGACGCTTTTCCAGCTGCTCGTAGGTAAGCGGCGTGGAGTCTTCCGTTTTCTTGACTTTATAGGTATATTCCTTGCCGTTTGCATCGGTTTCCGTATAGACATACTCGCCGGTAACGTTGTTATAGTACTCGTCCTTGAGCATTTCGCCCAGCTTCTCCGAAGAAATCTCAATAACATCCGTCTTGGTCTCGTCGGTGTTCTTGGCAATAATGCTTGGCAGCTCGACCTTGGTGGTCAGGTCCTTATCATCAACATCAACAGTGCCCTTTTCCACCTTGAGCTTCAGGGTGGTCTCAGTGGTGGTCTTGACCGTATTGCCGGTGATCTCGTAGTAGGTGACGCGGGTGACGGTGTTGCCGTTCTCGTCGGTGGAGGTCTCTTCCTTTTTCAGGGTATAGGTGGTGTTGCCCTCGTCGTCAGTCTTTTTCTCCACGCCGTCCTCGGGGACATCCAGCAGCTTGGCAACGTCCTCAGCGGACATTTCTATTTCCTTCGTTTCGGGCTCGCTGGTCTTTTTCAGGGTCAGCTCCTTGGAGTTGCCGTCCTCGGCGGGCTCGACCTTGTCCACGGTGTAACCGCCCAGCTTGTCATCTGTCTTGGTTCCCCAGGTCGGCTTCTCGACCTCGCCGTCCTCGTTCTTGAGCTCCTCATTCAGGTCAATCTTGTCGCCCTTCTCGGTGTCAGTGATGGTGGTTTCGGAATCCGCCTTGCCGGTGCCGGTGGTGGTAGTGGTCTGGGTGCCGGTGGTCTCGGTGGGGGTGGTGATGGTGGTGTTGCCGTCCTCGTCCTTGCCCACCACGGGGTCACCCTTCTTCACCTCGGCGTCGGGGTCCACAACGGTGGTGCTGGAAGAGCTGTCGGGGGTCTCTTCCTTGGTGGCCTCGCCGATCTTGCCGTCCTTGCCGGTGGCTTCGTCCTTCTTGCTGTTGTCGATCACGTCACCCTTCACATAGGTGCCGTCGGGGTTCTCAGTCTCGTCCGTCTCGCCGGAGCCCTCAGAGCCGTCGGTTTCGCCGTCCTCACCGGATTTGCCGGGCTCTTCCGGCTTCTCAGCAGGCTTGTAGTCGATGATGATATCATCGGTTTTGGTGCCGGGGCCGAACGCGGGAGCCTGCTCTTCTTCCTTGGCCTCTTTGTTCACCGGGGGAACAAACTCCTCCTGCTTTTCCTCTTCGCCCTCGACCTCGCCTTCTGCGGTCTTACCTTCCACAGGGGCGGGTTCGGCCTGCGGGGCAGCGTTATCCTCGACAGAGTCGGGGCCTTCCACAGCATGGGCGGCCATGGGCTGTGCAGCGACACAGGCGGTCAGGGCTACGGACATGGCAGCGAGTTTCAGCTTTTTATTCGTCATGATTGATGGCTCCTTTCAAATGGTGTCAAGTCTTTTACGCATTACAACTGTCCCATATAATGGACATGTTTCGAGGCTTGCTATCCTGCTTCCGTTATACCATTTTCTGGTGCAGATTGTCAAGAAAAAATGTGTAGAAACGCATAATTTGTGAAAATATTCCAAAGTCTGAATTAGATATTTTGCACAAATCACAAGAATTTGTTGCAGAAAAAAGAGAAACTGTTGCGGACGTGAAATGATGCAGTTGCGGTACTGGTGCAGAGTGTGCGGATTGTTGCGGAAAACCACTTTTTGAGGGACGGAATTTCTGGCAAAAAACCGGCTGGAATTTCTCCTGCCGCCCTGCTGCAGACGAAAAAGGCCCCCGGAAACCTGCGTCTCCGGGGGCCTTGCCCTCTACCTTATATAGGGCAGTCGGCGATCACTGCTTCTGCTTCAGCTGGGCCAGGTAGCTGTCGGCGGCCACGGCGGCAGCGGTGAAGCTGTTGTTCTTCCACCAGCTGATGAGGGCGGCCACGGTGGTGATGCCGGCGGTGACCAGCTGCTCCACGGTGGTGCTCTCGATGGGCAGCACGGGCTTGCCCATTGCGCTCAGCACCTGATTGGTCAGGGCCAGCAGGAGCACAGCGGTGCGGGCCAGGGTAGCGGCGGAAATCTTGTTGCTCAGTTCCATAAATCAGTTCCTCTCTTTCATTCGTTCATGGTTCTCAAGGTCGGCGATGCGGTGGTTGGCCACCTTCATCTGCTCTTCCAGAATGGGCACGCGGCGGGCGAAATTGTTGTGCTCGCGCACCTCGCGGGTCAGTTCTTCCAGTTTGGTGTCGGTCACGGCCTGACTGCGGCTGTTGGCGATCAGCACCCCGATCAGGGTCACGGCACCGGCGATCAGGGCGGACAGGATGCTTTCCATTGGGTTCACCTCCTTCTTAACCTGTCCAGCGGCTTTTGGCGGGGCGGGTGTCCACATGGACCCAGCCCACAGCCCGTCCGGCCCGGGGCGGGTACCGGCCGATGCCGCCGGTGCCGGGCAGGCAGGTCTCTGCATAGGCGGCCAGTTGCTCCACCGGGATGCCCTGCACCCGGATGTCGGCAGCGCGCCCATACAGATGCTGGCTGTAGGCGGCCCCGCCCACGGATTTGTTGTGGGCGGCGGTGCGGTAGCCGCTGGTGATGACTACGGGGCGGCCGAAGTGGTCGCGGATCTTCTGCAGCAGGGCGGCAAGGCTGCTGTCCACGAACACAGGGTCCGAGCCATCTTTGCAGGCAAACTCAGCCACGGTGAAGTTTGCGCTCAGCTTCCGGGTGCCGTCCCGCGTGCGGGACCAGGCTTCAATCATCGGCTTCCACCTCCGCCAGCAGGGCTTCCACGGTGCTGCGCAGACGGGCGGGCACCTCGTCCAGCGTCTTGATACCCTTGCGGATCAGGGCTGCATAAATTTTCGCCATCAATTTTCCTCCTTTTCTTCGTACAGCTCGCACAGGGCCACCTGAAGATCGGTGACACTGCTCTCCACGGCGGTCACCTGCGTCAGCAGGTCCGCCAGGGTGGGGTAGTGGTAGCCGGAGAGCCAGAGCTCGATGGCATAGCTGTAGCTCATGTTGCTGTAAGGGCCTTGCACATGCAGCGTACCGTCTGCCTGGAAGGTCATGGTGCATACAACCTCCGCCGGCGTAGTATCAAAGACATGGCTGGTGTTGCCGCCCCGTACCAGGTCAAATTCGGCCCCGGTATAAGTGTCGCATTTTGTCTTGATGTGGACATAGTCCACCCCGTCGGGGATGGAGACATCATAGGTCTTCCACTTGGTGGGGCTTTTTGTGTGGTAGTTCCACACCAGCCGAGGCTCCGACTTTACCGCCACGGCGGCAGCGATCTTGTCATTGAGCGTTTTGGCGCTGAGGGTGCCGTCCGGGGCGATGTCCAGCGCTTCGCCCACTTTCACGCCGCCCAGCTGGTCCGCCGTAGCGGGCGGCAGGCTGTAAGGCGTGCCGAACTTGGCGTCGGCCTCCAGCCGGGTATAGTAGGCGGTCAGGTCGGCACCCAGCGTGCGCAGGGCGGCCGTCTTTTCCGCACCGGTCCACCCGGCGGCAGTGCTGGCGGTGGTGAGCGCTTTTTTCACGCCGTAGGGCAGCAGGGCCGGGGTGAGCGGCGCAAAGCCGTCGGTCATGCTGTCCAGCTGCTCGGCGGAGGCAGGCACAAGGGTCAGGGTGGCGTCCTCCCGCACAGCCACGCCGTATTGCGGGTCGATGCGCACCGGGCCGGGGGTCTTTGCGTCCGGCAGGGTGCTGCTGCGCACATAGGGCGTCAGGTCGGGCGGGGGCGTAGTGTCGGTGAGCAGGGCACCGGTGTCGGGGTTCACGCTCAGAACCCGCAGCAGGGAGCCGGCTACCGGCTGCGCAGGCCGGGGCAGGGCACCTACGTCCTGCGCACGCAGGACCACTACACCGCTTTTGCCGTTCACGCTCAGTACCTGACCGTCTGCCGGGGCCAGCTCTTCGGCGCGGGCGGCAGCAGCCTCGGCCCGGGATGCACACCCGGCCGCCGCGGTGCTGCTGGTGCTGGCCTGCCGGGCAGCAGTCTGTGCCTGTGCGGCACTGGAAGTGCAGCGTTCGGCGCTGGCCGAGGCGCTCTGGGCCGCCGTGGCGGCTGTGCTGGCACTTTCCAGCACGCGGGCCACGAACTGCTCGTACAGGGTGGGCGGCAGGTCCTCGGAGCCGCCGTCGGTGGGCAGGGTGGCATAGGTGTCGTACCGGCCGGGGCGGGTGTAGGCGGTGTAGCCGGAGCCGCTCACGGCGGCCAGCATCCACTGCCCACCGGTGCAGCCGGTGAGGCGGCGGTCCACCGTCACGCAGGCATCGCCGTCCAGCGGCACCGGGGCCAGCTGGGTGCCGTCGCTGCGGCGCAGGTACAGGGCAATGGTGCAGTCGGCCCAGCTTTCGGGCAGCTGGAACTGCAGCCGGTCCACGCCTTCCGCATTCTGTGCGCCCAGGTGCAGGCGGCTGGGCTGCGGCAGGAATTCGGTGCCGCCGCAGGCTCGATGAATGATTTGGATCTTCATGGTTTTGACCTTCCTTTCCGGTTTTTTATTTGATTGTACGCCGGGGCGCGCGGCAGCAGAAGTGTGTTCTTTTTCTCCGCAGATTTCTGGGCTTCGGCATTTTGCCGGAGGGGTGTTTTTGGGGGTAATTCGGGGGCAATTCCGGGTGCGGAAGATGCCCGGCGGCGGGCCTGATTTTGTGCAGAAAACTGCGGTATTTGGCCGCTTGTTTCCGTGCGGGAGGGCCAGAAACGGGTCGTTCCGGGGCGTCCGGGACGGATGCAAATGTTAAAAATTCATGAACAGGACGTAGACGAAAAAGAGCGAAAAATCCGGAGGAAATAACTTAAAAACCAATATTTTGCAGGAAACACTGTTGAAATTGCACAAAAAAGAATGTCAAGTATCTAACAAAGTGGAGACGCCCGATTTGACAAATCGGCTCCGGTCTGGTAAGATAATACCGCGCAACGGAGCAACGGACGTTGCAGCGTTTAAATTTTATCTGGATGAAGTGAAATGCCGTCTGAGCGGACGGTACGGTGCAGGCAATGGGGGCCTGTGCCGGGGGACGGAGCAATGTCCCGTTGGAACGGATTCCGACGCAATACGATGCTTGGCTTCCACAGCCGGAAAAGCATCGTATTTGATTGTGGAGCCCTTGGTGCTCCGCAGTCCCGGCGGCCGGGGTGCAATGCAACATCCGCGGCCGCACCAAAAACAAGAAGAGAGGAGTTGTCTCGTATCGCTTCCGTAAACTTGAAAAAAGCATCCTCGGGCTGCAGATCTGCAGTCTCTTCCCGCGTGCTGGCGTTTTGTGTCATGGTCGTGTGCCTTGTGGCTACCCTTGGTGTGACCGCTGCGAATCTGCGGCTGACCTACGTCACCGACTCCAATGGGGCCAAGCAGGTGATCCTCACCTCTGCCACCGACCCCGCTAAGGTCATGAGCCTCTCCGGCATCCAGTCCGAAGAGGGTGACCAGGTCTATTACACGGCGTTCAGCGGCAACCTTGCCACCCTGAACATTGAGCGCGCATTCTCGGTGAACATCCAGGCCGACGGCCAGACCTACCCGGTGAAGATGGTGTACGGCACTGTGGCCGATGCCTTGCAGCGCGCCGGCATCACCCTGGAGGGCGATGACTACACCGAGCCTGCCCTGGACCGCCTGGTGACCGCAGGCACCCAGATCGTGGTGCACCGCGTGGACTATCAGGACCGCGTGGAAACGCAGGCCATCCCCTATGATACCGAGTATGTCTATACCAGCCTGTACTTCCGCAACACCGGGCGCACCACCACCGTGCAGCACGGTGCCGAGGGCCAGCAGACCGTGACCACCCGCGACCGCTATGTGGACGGTGAGCTGGAGAACAGCATCGTGGTGGATTCCACCACCACCGTGCAGCCCACGAACCATGTCATCAAGACCTACGGCGCGGGCGCACCCGTCTCGCCCCTGACCGGCCCGGACGGCACCACCAATGCCCCTGCTTCCTACAGCAAGGTGCTCACCGGCAAGGCCACCGGTTATTATTCTAAAACCGGCAAGGGCTCTTCCGGCCTTGGCCTTGGCTACGGCACCGTGGCCGTGGACCCGGATGTGATCCCCTACGGCACCAAGCTGTACATCACTTCTACGGACGGAAAGTTCGTGTACGGCTACGCGGTGGCCACCGACACCGGCATCGCGGTGCAGAAGGGTCAGATCCTGGTGGACCTGTTCTATGAGACCTACGCCGAGAGCGTGATCAACGGTGCCATTCAGGTGAATGTGTATGTGGTGGGCTGACCGGTCCGCCGTATGACCCCCATAACAGAAAAGGACCCCGCAGAGCGGAGCATTTGTACGTTTCTCCCAAAAGAGAGAGGTGCAGAGGCTCCGCTTTTTTCATTGCATTGGTAAGATTCACGATAAATTTTGCAAAAAATTGGCGGGTGTGTATATAAGGGAGAAATATTGAAGAAAAGATTATGGGTATTTTTCCAGAAAAGGCCTTGAAAAACCGGTCGGAATTCTTTAATATAAAAGAGTAAAAAGCTACAGGTGCGCGTATGCGGATCTGTACGGGGAGGAGCAGTCTATGAAACCGACCGAAGAAAAGATTCAGGGCAATGCATCGGATCTGCCGGTGTATCTGTTCAAGCAGGGCAACAACTGCGAGGCCTATCGTTACTTCGGCGCACATCTGGAAACACGCGCAGGCGAGCCCGGCGTCGTGTTCCGCGTATGGGCACCGCACGCTGTGGCCATCAGCGTGGTAGGCGACTTCAACAGCTGGAAGCCCGGCAGCCACCCCATGCACAAGGTGGATGGGGATTCTGTGTGGGAATTGTTTATTCCTGGCATGAAGGAATTCGACGTTTACAAATACTGCGTGACTACGCGTGCAGGCGACCTTGTCTACAAGGCTGACCCCTATGCGTTCCACGCCGAGACCCGGCCGTCCAACGGCAGCAAGGTCTATGATATCTCCGGCTTTGCCTGGCACGATGAGGCCTGGCAGGCCGCCCAGAAGAAGGCCGATGTGATCAACGGCCCCATGAACATCTACGAGATGCACGTCGGCAGCTGGAAGATGAAGGAGGGCAACAAGCCCTACAACTACGCAGAACTGGCCGACCAGCTGATCCCCTACATCACCGAGATGGGTTATACCCATGTGGAGCTGCTGCCCGTGATGGAATATCCCTTCGACGGCAGCTGGGGTTATCAGGTCACCGGCTATTTTGCCCCCACCAGCCGCTACGGCACCCCCAAGGACTTCATGTCCTTTGTGGATAAGCTGCACGCAGCCGGCATTGGCGTGATCATGGACTGGGTGCCTGCCCACTTCCCCAAGGACCAGTTCGGCCTGTACAACTTTGACGGGGAGCCCTGTTATGAGGACCCCAATCCCAAGCGCGGTGAGCACAAGGAGTGGGGCACCATGGTGTTCGACTTCGGCCGCAACGAGGTGCAGA
>ERZ1034952.3224-NODE-3224-length-11199-cov-6.851490_pt1 | contig 11199 bp, 10 predicted proteins | sample MGYA00520625_ERZ1034952 | MGnify/ENA primary metagenome ERZ1034952 (study PRJEB33766, sample SAMN09781773) | gut metagenome | biome: gut microbiome | host: Homo sapiens | place: Madagascar | study: EMG produced TPA metagenomics assembly of the PRJNA485056 data... | reverse complement strand
ATCCCCATCGCCGCCACCATGGCTGACCCCTATGTGCTGGTCATCAGCGCTTCCAACCCCAACTACTCCAACCTGGAGGAGTTTGTGGAGTACGCCAAGGCTAACCCTGGTGTTGTGAAGATGGCTGACTCCGGTGTGGGCGCTGCCCCCAACGTTGCCGCCAAGGCGTTTGAGAAGTATTTTGACATCTCCTTCGATTTCTACACCTATGACGGCGCTCCCGAGTGTGTCACCGCTGTTGAGACCAACGAAGTGGATGCTACTTTCCTGCAGCCTACGCCCGCTACCGCCTCTGTCAAGGCCGGTACCCTGTCCATGATCGGCGTCCTCAGCGATGAGCGTCTGGCCAGCTTCCCCGATACCCCCACCATCATGGAGACCTTCGGTGAGGAGTACAACCTGGTTATGAAGGGCTTTGTGGCGCTGTCCGCCCCCGCCGGCACCCCCGATGATGTGGTCGCCGCCCTGCGCGATCTGATGGGTAAGGCTGTTGAGAGCGACGAGTACAAGACCCAGATCGAGTCCCTGGGTATGCAGTACATCACCCTGTACGGCGATGAGCTGAACACGTTCATCAACGAGCAGATGGCTTTCTATAAGGATATCTGCGCCGACATCGATATCAACGGCTGATTTGGCTGCGGTATGCTTCATCGCGTAAAATAAGAAGAGGTGCCTGCCGCATATATGTTCGGTAGGCACCTCCTTGTTTTGCGGAGAGAGGATCCCCTATGTTCTGGAGGTCATTTGCATGAAAAAATACAACTATATCGTATCCGTGGTGATGCTGCTGTTATCCGGATATATCTTTTATGAATCCAGTGGTTATACCATTGGATCTTCGGCGCAGAAAAACCCCGCGGTATGGCCTTGCATTCTGGCCGGTGCGCTGGCGCTGCTGTCTGTGGCGCTGATCATCGAAACGGCGCTTAAAAAAGAACCCGGCGAGGAAAAGAAGGCTATCGACTGGAAAAGCCCCGGAATGATCCATGTGTACATCATGTTGGGAATTGTTGTGGGCTTTGTGGTGTTGATGAAGATCGTCGGTATGCTGCTGGCGCTGCTCATTATGATCCCTGCGATCGAATATCTGATGGGCTGCCGCAGCAAGGTCATGCTGATCGCGCTGCCTGTGGGCATGGTGGCCTTTGTGTACCTGTTCTTCGTGGTAGCGATGAAGCTGACCCTGCCCGCGCCTATCTGGGCTTGAGAAAGGAGGAAAACAATATATGGATACTTCCGCATTGTCATTTGCTTTCAGCGCTGTTTTCACTCCGATCAATATGCTGGTCATTCTGGGAGGTACGATCCTGGGCATTTTCATCGGCGCTATGCCCGGTATGTCCTCTCCCATGGGCCTGTCCATCATGCTGCCCTTTACCTTCCAGCTGCACGGCTATGCCGGCATCATGATGCTGCTGGGTATTTTCTGCGGCTCCATTTACGGCGGCTCTATTTCCGCCTCGCTGCTGAATACGCCGGGTACGGCTGCTTCCGCTGCCACGTGTCTGGATGCCTACCCCATGTCCGTGCAGATGCGGCAGCCAGGGCGGGCGCTGGGTATATCCACCTTCTCATCCCTGTGCGGTGGACTGTTCAGCTGCGTGGTACTGGTGTTCGGCGCTACGTATCTGGCCAAGGTTGCCCTGAACTTCAAGTCCCCGGAGTACTTTGCGCTGGCCTTTTTCGGCATTAGCATCATCACCAGTGTGTCCGGAAAATCCGTGATCAAGGGTTTGATGGGCGGTATTCTGGGCCTGCTGTTTGCTACCGTGGGTGTGGATAACTTTACCGGCACGTACCGCTTTACCTTTGGCAGCTCCTTCCTCAAGGGCGGTCTGGCTATGATCCCCATCTTGATCGGCGTGTTTGCTTTTGCACAGGTGCTCAAGACCATTGAGGAGAAATACAACGAGCAGCCGCTGCATGAGCGCGTTAAAATCGAACGGGTCTTTCCCCGCAAGGATGACCTGAAGACCATCGCTCCCACGGTGGTCCGGTCCTCCATTCTGGGTACCTTCATCGGTGCTGTACCCGGAACCGGCGGCGATATTGCCTCCTGGGTGGGCTATAACATGGCCAAGCGCTTCTCCAAGCATCCCGAAAAGTTCGGTCACGGCTCCCCCGAGGGTATCGCAGGTTCCGAGGCCGCCAACAACGCTATCGCCGGTGGTGCGTTCGTGCCCCTGCTGGCTCTGGGTATCCCCGGCGATGCCGGTACCGCGGTCATGATGGGTGCGCTGACGATGCAGGGTATCGTCTTCGGGCCGTCCCTGTTCACCGAGGAACCCGGCAAGGCTTACATCGTGTTCATTGCTCTGTTTGTTGCCAATATCCTGATGGGTATTTGCGGTTTCTCGATGATTCGTGTTTTCGGCAAGGTCATCGATGTACCCAACAAATATCTGGTGCCTGTCATCATGACATTCTGCATTACAGGCACCTTCGCATTGAACCACTATCTGGAGGAAGTTTTCCTGATGCTCATCATGGGTGTGATCGGCTTTGTCCTGATCAAGCTGGACTTTGCTATGCCGCCTATCATTCTGGGCCTGGTCCTCGGATCCCTGGCAGAGAAAAATGCCCGCCGCAGTATTGACCTGCTGGGTTCCTCCGAGACGATTTGGCAGCACCCCATTGCCATTATCTTCATCGTGCTGGCCATTGCGTCTCTGGTGTCCCCCGCGATCAGCGCGGCAATCAAGAAGCGCAAGGCCGCCAAGGCTGCGGCTGCTGAGGAGAACTGAAGACAAACGGCGCAGCTTTCCTGTTCCGTTTATGCCAGCAGGCCCGGGACGGTCATCCGTCCCGGGCCTGCCGCAGCAAAAGAATGGATGCCTTTCTGTAGACATCCGTTCTTTCTTTTGCTTTGCTTGGTTTTCGTATATTGTGGGCGGCACATCACTTTTTGAGCAATGTCTGTACCACCTGGCACAGAGTACCCTCTGTGCCCACATTACCGGGGAAGATGATATAGGGCGTGTGCGGGAAGGTGCTCTCCTCGCCGGTCTCCCAAACGGGAACGCCGGGGGCGATCTGACCACGGACCCGCGCACAGTGTACCCGCAGCGCCTTTACGCCTACATCGCTGGAGGTAATGCCTCCTTTGGCCAGCACAAAGGCAGGCCGCACTGTCAGGTCGGCAACCAGTGATGTGAGCGCATCCGAGATCTTCACACTGATCGCCAGATTTTTTTCCCGCTGGTCATCCTCAGAGCGCAGGACCATACGGCTGGTGTATACCGCCACGGTCGTGCCGTCTGCCAACAGTGTGTTGGTACGGTCCAGAATACGCCGACGCTCCGCCGCCAACGCGGCATCGTCAAATACGGTGTTCACATCAAAACAGATGTATTCGATCTCCGGGCAGCCCTTTTGCAATGCTTCCAACTGCATTGTGGTTTTGCGAACGTGGGAGCCGACGACAATGATGCCGCCGTTCCGCTGGTCGGCGCACATAAGATCCTCCCGCTGCAGCAGAGGCTGATCGCTCACTGCGCCCAGAACTTTGACCACGGCTGCCGAGCCGCGGAACATAAATACCTTGCCCTGGGCTGCCGCGCGCAGATAGGCGGTAACGAACACCGCTACATCGTCATAGCATACGGCGTTGACCACCACTTTGTTGAAGCCGGAAACGCCCATCAGCTTTTCACAGACGGCGTCATAGTCGCAGCGGCGCAGCTCGTCAAGCGAGATGGATACCACCTGCTCCGCAGGGTAGGCGCCGCCGGTTTTTTCTTGGCACCATTCCGTCAGGTCGGAGGCGCGATAGGCGAAAGTGGTGTCCCGGGCGAATTCCGTCTCACCGGCAGGTACCAGCGTGTCACCTTCACGGACATAGTGTACGTTGTCGATGGTATATCTGCCGCCCTCCAGGAAAAACGGCAGGAGTATCTCGCCGTCATAGCGCTCCGGCAGCAGCGCTTCCAGCTCTGTACGAAGAGTTTCCGTTTCCAGAGGGAAGTGTCCACGAAGCGTGGAATCGCTGCGGCTGATGAGGACAAAGGGCACTCCCGTTTTTTGAGACGCGGCAGCCAGGTGCTCGGCGATCTCACGATGGACGCGGGTCGTTTCCCCCGCGGAGAAGCTGCGGGAGTTGGTCAGTACAAAGAACAGCCGATCGTTGCTCTCCAGGCCGGCGCGGAAGGTCTCCTCCGTCCAATCGGTATATACACTGACGTCATGGACGGTCTGCACGCCGGTGGGGTCGTCATCCAGAACGACGACCTTTCGGTCAAAGCGGCGCAGCTCCTCCCGCAGCGCCTGATGCACGGCATCAGTATCCGGTGCGGGCCAGCTGTCCAGCAGGGAGATAGGTTGGCGTTGTACGGCTCTCATGGCGCTTCCTCCTCAGACGTTCTCTGCCTGAATTTCCTCGGGGCGGATGTTCGTCACCTGGCCGTAGATGCACAGGGCATCCAGATAGCCGCCCTCTTTGTAGCCGAACACGTGCCACTCCAGGGGAGGGAAGTGCATCAGGTCGCCCTCGTGCAGCTCCACCGTGTGCTCCAGAGAGTCCTTGCCGCTGCCCCACTTCACATAGGCATCCTTGCAGGACAGCACCACCACCGATTCCTCGGCGTGGTTGTGGGGCTCCATGGGACCGCTTTCGGCGGAGTAATGGCAAAAGCTGACCGTCATCTTTTCGCTGAGCACAGCGGAGTTGTGCCCTACGGCGTTCTGTACGACTCGGCCAGGCAGAGCGTTTTTCTTGATGTCGTCTCTCTTGATGAAATCCATGTGGTTTTCCTCCTGAGTATGAAATATGGCAAAGGCTTCGCCTTCGTTGCAGTGGCAAAACCGCCTCAGCGGATCAGCTGTGCCAGCTCTTCGCTGGTGGGGATGGAAAAATGCGCGCCGAACCGGCTGCCGCACAGATTTGCGGCATCGTAGGCGATCTCGGCGGCCTGCTCCACGTCAAGCCCCTTGATCCAGCAGGCGCCGAACACGCCGGAAAGTGTGTCGTCCATAGCGGAGGCGTCCGTCATGTGAAAATCCTTTGGTGCTTCCAGCGAGGTAAAGCCGCCGTTGGTAGCCGCCAGCAGAAAGCGCGATTTCATGTGCAGCAGCACGGCCTGGCGGACGCCCCGCTTCAGCAGCATACCAGCTGCGATGCGGGCACTTTTGAGATTGGTCACCTCCATGTCTGCCAGAGGCAGTGCCTCGCGGGAGTCCAGCACAAGAATATCTACCATGGACAGCAGCTCGTCACTGAGGGGCCGGGACTGATAGGCCACCAGCATTACGGCGGTGCCGTGCTTCTGCGCCAAACGGATGGCAAGCACCGTGGATGCATACGGTACGCCGAAGCCCACCACCAGCAGCTTGACCTTGGCGATATGGGATTCCAATCCGCGGATATATTCCTCGTCCAGACAGGCATTGGCACCCACGATGTCCCAATAAATATTCTCCTGTCCGGCAGAGGACAGGATCAGGGACAGGCCGCTGCTGCCGGGTACGACCCGTACCAGTTGGCTGTCGGTGATCTCCTCGTTCAGCGATGCCTTCAGCTGCGCGCCGAAGGAGTCACTGCCGATCATGCCGGCCAGCGCCACCGTAGCGCCCATCCGCGCGGCGGCCACCGCTTCATTGTAGCCGTTTCCGCCGGGCGAAAGCGTGAAGGAGTCCGCGTAGCGCTTGCGGCTGGTCTGTTGAGAGTTCTTCTGCTCCAGGATCAGGTCCATATTCAGATTGGCGATCACAAGAATATCACAGGCACTCATTTTATAGAACCTCTCTTCACCAGCTTGGGGGCCACAAGCTGTAGCGGCGCCAGTGTGTCCCCACGGTCCAGATGATCCATCAGGCATTTTGCACCGACCATCCCTACCTGGTACCCGGTGGGCGCCAGCACCGACAGTGCCGGGTCGGCCAGCTTTGCCAGATTTGTGTTCTGTTGGCAAAGGATCTCGATATCCTCCGGCACCCGCAGCTCCTCGCGGCGCAGCAGATGCAGCAGCTCTACCGCAGTCTCGTTGTCCTGCACGAACGCGGCACGGGGGCATTCTGTTCCACGCAGCAGTCCGGGGAGCTGCTCCCGCAGCTGACGTATCTCGGCGGAAAGGCGGACCGTCATGCCGTTTTGTGCTGCCACCGCCCGTTCAAATTCCTGAAATACCGGGTCTTCCTCCGGTGCTGTGCACCCCACGGAGGGAATGTACAGCACCGTTCCGCCCGCCGTTGGCAGTGTCTCCGCGGCCAAAGCGCCGGAGGCGGCAGCGTCGCAGGCCACGACCGGGAAAGGCATGGGCACGGACGGCGTATTCTCCGCCAGAATGACTGCGGGCAGCTCCGGGAACTGTTCCAGGTCGGCCCTGGAAAGAATATCGCCACAGCCGATAAACAGCACGCTGGCGACCCGAAATGACAGCAGCGCCTGGGTCAGCTCTGCGAACGCCCGGTCATCGTTATCCAGGTTGAACAGCAGGGGGGAGCAGTTGCTGATGCTCAGCACGTCCTCGACGCCGCGCAGCAGGTCGATATAATACGGCGATGTGAGATTTTCCATGCATACGGCGGTGAGTTGGCTCTCCTTCCGGATCACGGGCCGGACGGGGGCGGCCGTGCGGTACTGTAATTCCTCCATGGCTGCCAGCACTTTTTTCTGCGTGCTGTCCGTCACGGCGGCGGTACCGGCCAATACGCGGGAAACAGTGGCGATACTGACACCGGCGACCCGCGCGACATCCTTCATCGTAGACAAGCGACCTCCCCCTTTCAGGTACACAGAATGCACGGCGATCATGTCGTATATGCCCTATTATATACGCGCTGTGCAGAGTTTGTCAATCGCAATTGCATCTTGTTTTCAAAATGTAAAATGTAAATTTACATGAAAATGATAAAATTTTTCATTCGTGTAAAAGTTGCAAAAATCTGTTGACATATGCGGAGAAATGGCATATACTTGCGTTACAAGTTCCGATTATGTCTTCTCCTCGGTCGCCGATCCGATCGAATATGTCACAGGGCAAATCAGACAGGAGGGCTATTGCATATGAAAGAGTTGGACTGCCTGTTTATCGGCTCCAGCACAAAAGATATTCTGATGCTGGTGGAGGCACCTCCCGCCAGCGATCAGCGCATCGCGGCCCGCCAGCTGGAGATCACCTGCGGTGGCGTGTCGGCCATTGCCGGTGCCGCGCACCAGAGTCTTCACGGTGTTACCGGTGTTATCACCGCTTTGGGCGATGATGATACCAGCCATTTTGTAGAGGCATTTCTGGCACGGCAGAATTTCGCCTACGCCAAGCTGTTCACCTTCCCCGGTCAGGCCTCCTCCACCAGTCTCGTTCAGGTGGAGGAAAACGGTAAGCGCTGTCTCAGCTGCTACGGCGGCTGCATTGACCGGCTGACGTTTGATATGCTGGACAAAGAGGTGTTTCATCATACCCGCTATGTGCATCTCGGCGTGATGCGGCCCCAGCTCATGCTGGATATCTGCCGCTACTGCAAGGAGAACACGAACGCCATCGTGTCCATAGATTCCGGAAATCTGTCCCGTGAGAATACGGATATGCTGCTGCCTTATGCGGATATTTTCATTCCCGATAACAAAACAGTAGAGCGCACCCTGCACATGAGCGAGCCGGATGCCTGCCGCTATTATGCGGCGCGCGGGGCGAAGATCGCCTGCGTTACAGCTGCGGAGCGCGGCACCTATGCCTATGATGGCCGGACGATGTACCATGTGTCGGCCCCCGCTGTAAAGGTGCTGGATACGACCGGGGCCGGTGACAACTTCCACGGTGCGATCCTGTACTGTCTGGGCCGCGGTATGTCCCTCCCCGATGCGGTAAAGTTTTCCAATGTATTTGCCAGCCTTACCTGCGAGAGTCTGGGCGGCCACACAGTGGTCCCCGATGCCGGACGGATCGAGGAAGTCCTCAACGGCGGAAGCATTACAGTAGATATCTTATAAAGCAACGAAAGGATGTAATGAAATATGTCTCTTGTTACGATGCGTGAGATCCTCCCCTATGCAGAGGAAAAGAAGATCGCCATTCCCGCCTTTAATATTGACACGATGGAGATCACCCAGGCTATTCTGGAGACTGTGGAGGAGGAGAACTGCCCCGCTATCATCGCAGTCGGTCAGGCAGCCATCAAGGACGGCAAGCTGGAGAGCCTGGCCGCCACAGTTCGCACGCTGGCCAAGGATATGAAGACCCCTGTGGTGCTGCACCTGGATCATGGGCAGAGCGTGGAGCAGGTCGTCAAAGCCCTGTGCGCCGGTTTTACCTCCGTGATGATCGACGGATCCAAGCTGTCCTTCGAGGACAACATCGCCGTTACGCAGGAGGTCGTCCGCATCGCCAACGCTGCCAGCGCCTCTGTGGAGGCGGAGCTGGGCGCGATCCTCGGCTCTGAGGACAACATCTCTCACGATGACTCCAAGCCGTTCCTGGTCCGCGTGCAGGATGTGATCGACTTTACCGCCGCCGTCAAGGTGGACGCACTGGCCGTGGGTATCGGCAATGCACACGGTCTGTATAAGGGCCGTCCCAATCTGGATTTCCAGCGCCTGCAGGAGGTACGTGACGTCACCGATGTGCCCCTTGTGCTGCACGGTGGTTCCGGTATCCCTGACGATATGATCCAGACCGCCATTGAGATCGGAATTCGCAAGATCAATGTTGCCACGGAGATCCGCATGGCCTATGTGGAAGGGTTGCTCAGCGGCTCTGCCAATGGCGACTACTACGAGATGGTCAAGGCTGGTAAAGCCAGCGTCAAGGCCCGCGCCAAGTCTAAGATCGACCTGTTCCTGCGTAAATAAGTTATCTTCCTCCGCGGCGGCGCTTACTCCTTGTGCCCCGCCCCCTCCATACAAAGGACCGTCCCGTTTTAAGCGGACGGTCCTTTTCCCTGCGCAGCCGGCAGGCTGCGAGGCGCCGCCGCGGGATATATTTCCGCCGGGAGCGGCATAGGATAGGGCAAAAACCGAAAGGGGCGCACGTTTTATGAGCAAGGTCAAAATACTCCTCCTGCGGCGCTGGTACATGGTGGGCGGTGCGGCGCTGGTGCTGGCGGCGGCGATCTTCTATGTGGTGAATTATCCGGCCTCCGTCAGCGCTGCGGCCACGACTCGGCAGCTGCCCATCTACTCCGTGGAGCGCAGCCAGAAGGTCTGTGCCATCAGCTTCGACGCCGCGTGGGGTGATGCAAAAGTGCGGCAGTTCAGTTGCTGAACTGCCGCACTTTATTGCCATATATGATACAAAAATAATTCAATGATGACCGTTCTCTGACATTTGAGAGACTGCTTCATTATAAAACACGTTCAATTCCCCCATATATCCAGGCTTCCAGGGCTTGTTCCGCCCACAGTAGTGGATGACCGCCGACTTCTGCTGCACATCTTTCAGCGTCATACCGTCCCCGTTGTGCCGGTGGAGGGCAAACAGCTTTTCCGTCATGTTGTAGCGGATAGGATCCAGCGGTAGGATGCGCTGGCCGTACAGGGCACTGATAATGTCCTGATCCGGCAGCATGAGCCGCCCCTTGTGGGCGTCCATGTAGTCGAATACCGCCTGCGTATCCTGCTCCGCCCGCAGTGCCTGCAAATTCATCAGCATGACGCCGGAATTGATATAGGGACTGTCCTCGTCCATGTCCAGACGCAGCTCATTGAAACGGTGCAGAAAGCCGCGGATGTGGGTGGCTGCGGCGAAGAACGCCGTGCCCATCGGCATCTCATACAGCTCCCGCAGGCTCTGGCGCACCACGATGTCCGGGTCAAGATACAACACCCTCTCCAGCGTGTCCGGCAGATATTTGGCCGCAAAAATACGGTAGTAAATGGCTTTCGGGTATCGGTCGGAGGTGGGCGCGTCCGCCAGACCGTCCTCGTCCACTCGTATCAGGTGCAGCGTCCCCCGCTGTCCCAGCAGTACTCGCGTTCCCGCCACATCCTCCTCTGACAGTCCCTCGTCGTGCAGCAGGTACACGTCAAAATGCGCGGCGCTGTCACTATGCAGCGCGGAGAACAGCATTACATTCAGCTGCGGAACATAGTTCCGATCCAGTGTCATCAGCAGGTTCATAGACACACCTCGACTTTTTTGTTTTCAGTATATTCTACGTCCTGTCAAAAAGCAAGGATGCCAACGTCACGCGCGGGCAAAAAAACGTTTTGCATTGTCTATGAAAGAAAAACGCTGCATTATGCTTCGTTTCGCGAATTCAGCTCATAGGTGCACAGATAGAACAGGAACGAGGTCATCTGATAGCGGCTGATATGGGTGTCATAGGCCGCCAGCAGCTCACTCAGTCCGCTGTCGCGGGTGGTGATATCCCGATCGTCACACCACAGCATGGCCTTGACGACCTCGCCGCTGAGCCGGGGATTTCCCCACATGGTCTGCCGCAGCAGCTCCTGATCTACGCGGGTGTCAATGCCGGACATGACGGCGTAGCGATAGATCAGCAGGCAGGCCGTCTGGTAATCCATGTCGTCGTCATAGGCCGTATGCAGATCGCCCTGACGGAGCAGCCCCGTTTGATACGCCCAGCACACGGCGTCGTAGTAGGGGCAGGCGGAGCTGTTGAATTCCTCGGTTTCATAATCGGGCGGCAAGGCGGTGTTGTCCGTCTCCGGCCTTTGGGAGATGCGGTACAGCACATCCACGAATTCGCCCACCTTTGCCGTGGCCTTTCCGCCGAAGGTGTCCGGCGTTTCCGGGTCTATATATCCGTTGCGGTACATATAGAGGACGCTGGCCTGGTTGAAAATGCCTGTGATGTCCGTAAACACCACCGTATCCTCCAGCGTGCCGCCGCTGGACGCCTTGCCGAAAACATGGGCGTAGTAGTCACTGTTGACGATGTTGCTGGACATCTGGAACTTATTGTCCACATACAGCCGGTAGGCCTCCAGCTGCTCGTCAGAAATAACGATGCTCTCGTCGGCGGGGATCACCGTCTCCGTGCCGGCGTCATAGCGGAAGGTCTTTGTCAGGAAGGACTTGTCCGACAGCACCGCCATATGTATGCCGTTGGACAGCACGTCGGTGCCCGCCAGCAGCCGGGAGTCGTAGTCCACGCCGAACAGGTTTAGCAGCGTGGGCAGGATGTCCGCCGTGGAGCAGTACTCGTCCACCACGATATTCTCGGACAGGCCGGGCACATAGCAGATGAAGCTGTTGCGATACTTCTCGAAGGTGAGATCCATCTCCTGCCCCGCCAGCTCGT